>PVBE011685676.1_pt1 | contig 34198 bp, 35 predicted proteins | sample 1631181 | NCBI WGS metagenome assembly PVBE01 (sample SAMN08397723, study PRJNA350692) | Marine metagenome, whole genome shotgun sequencing project. | isolation source: water | place: Pacific Ocean | collected 2012-04
CCCAAGGGTGTCGTCTCGGGGGCTTTTTCGGGCGAAGATCGTCCAGTCGAAATGATGAATTTCGTGGCCCAGGCCATCGTCGGCAGCCTCTCGATGCCCGAGGCGGGGCGTACATTGCTCGTCGGCCCCCTCTATCATTCGGCGCAATGGGCCTTCTCCTTTCTCCCCATCTTTGCGGGCAATGCCGTCTTCATGCGCCACGGATTCGATGCCGAAGAGACCCTCGACCTGATCGAGGAATACGGCATCACGAACGTGCACCTCGTCCCCACCCAATTCGTGCGCTTCCTGCGCGTCGACGAAAGAAGGAGGGAGCGCTTCGACCCTTCCAGCCTGGTGGCCGTCTGGCATGGCGCCGCCCCCTGCTCCCACGAGATCAAGCGCGCCATGATCGATTGGTGGGGGGAGCGGATCTTCGAATACTACGGGTCCACGGAGAGCGCCATCATCAGCACGATCTCCTCGGCGGATTGGCTCAGTCATCCGGGTTCCCTCGGCAAACCCCTGGCGAATCTCGAAGTCCGCGTCATCAAGGAAGACGGCTCCCTGGCGGCAGCCGGGGAGGAGGGGCAACTCTACTTCCGCAACCAGATGGGAACGGATTTCGAATACCATAAGGATCCGGAAAAGACGAGGGATGCACACCTCGAGCCGGGCGTCTTCAGCGTGGGAGATGTGGGCTACCTCGACGCCGAGGGCTACCTCTATATGAGCGATCGCAAGATCGACATGATCATCTCGGGGGGCGTCAACATCTATCCCGCTGAAATCGAGGGCGTACTCGTCGCACATGCGAAGGTCGCCGATGCGGCGGTATTCGGGATTCCCAACGAGGAATTCGGTGAAGAGGTCAAGGCCGCGGTGGAATTGCTGCCCGGAAGCCCCGCCTCGGAAGAACTCGAAGAAGAGTTGAAGGCGCATTGCCGGGAGCGCCTGGCCGGCTACAAGGTGCCGCGTTCGGTCGATTTCGAAGAGGCCCTTCCCCGCCATCCCACGGGAAAACTCTATAAGCGATTGCTTCGGGATCGCTATTGGCCAAGCGACGGACGCCGGATCTGATCCCTTCGTCGGCTCAGGATTCGCTCAGCAGATCTTCCGCAAATTCCGGGGCATAGACGGGATCGCTGACGGAGAGGATGCTCTGCATACGACCCTCGATGGATTGCCGATAACGCGCGACATCCTCCGTATAGATCCAGAACTGCCCGGCTCTGAGGGCCTCGAATACGATCCCACCCACCTCGTCGGGATGCATCCCCTCGGCCACGCCGGAACTCAGCATCTGGTCGAAATCCTTCTCTGCCTCGCTTCGCAGGGGGGCCCGCTCCGCGCGATCCGCGGGCCGAATCCGCTCGGATCTCGAAATTCCGGTATCGACGGCCCCCGGGCAGAGGACCGAGATGCCGACGGGCGCGTCGAATCCCTGGAGTTCGAAGTAGACGGATTCGGTCAGGGCCACGACGGCGTGCTTGGAAACGATATAGGGAGAGAGCATCGGACCCACCATCAGGCCCCCCACTGAAGCGGTATTGACGATGTGGGCCGACTCCCCGGCCTCGAGGAGAATCGGCACAAAAGTACGCAGGCCATTGACGGTGCCGAGAAGATTCACCTCGAGCACCCAGCGCCAGTCGTCATCACTGCGCTCCCACGCATAGCCGCCCAACATCACGCCGGCGTTGTTGAAGACGAGATGGACGGCCCCGAAGGCATCGAGGCTGGCGGCCGCCAGGGCATCGACGGCTTCGGGCTGGCGTACATCGGTCTTCACGGCCAGAACGTCACTTCCCCCAGCGGCGAGTTCTCCCCGGATCTCGTCCAGACCCTTCTCATCGACATCCGCGACGACAACGCGCATCTTCTCCACTGCGCAGCGGCGGGCCAGACCGCGTCCGATGCCACTGGCGGCTCCCGTAATGACTGCGACCCGACCCTCGAATTCCTGCACCTGCCACCTCCTGCTACGATCTTCCGCGATCGATCCATCGGGGTCGACGGCCACCCCGCCCGCTTCATCCGGGCCACCCCGATCGGCCCATGCCCATCGCGATGAACACCCCGAAGCATCGCAGACCCTCGGCCGGCGGGAAATCCCCGTCATCCAGGCTCGGAAATCCGATCCGGATGGCGTTTCGGCATCGCAGAGCGATGCAGCTAGAATGCCCTTGGGAGATCGCCATGAAGAGTCCGAAAACGCATTACCGAACCTGTCCGCTCTGTGAGGCGGCATGTGGTCTGAAACTCGAGGTGCTTGGAGATCGGGTGAGCGCCATTCGTGGAGATCCCGAGGACGTTCTGAGCCGAGGCTATATCTGCCCCAAGGGAAGCGCGCTCGGGGAAATCCACGACGATCCCGACCGGCTGCGGGCCCCCCTCGTAAAACGCGATGGCGAGCACGTCGAGGTGGCTTGGGATGAGGCCTTCGAGGAAATCGAGCGGCGACTGCTGCCCCTGCTCGAGGAGTTCGGCCGCAATGCCGCGGCCATCTACCTCGGCAATCCGAATGTCCACAACCTGGCCGGCTCCCTCTACCTGCGCCCCGTCATCAAGGCGGCGGGAACGCGCAATCTCTTCTCCGCAAGCACGGTCGACCAGATGCCCAGGCACGTATCCTCGGGCCTGCTCTTCGGCTCACCGGACACGATTCCCGTACCGGATCTGGATCGCTGCGACTACCTGCTGATCCTGGGCGCCAACCCCGTGGAGTCGAATGGCAGTCTCTGCACGGCACCGGACTTTCCCGGGCGCCTCAAGGCCATCGGGAAGAGAGGGGGGCGCGTCGTCGTCATCGATCCCCGCCGCACGCGAACGACCCGGATCGCGGATGAACATATCTTCATCCGGCCCGGGGGGGACGCATTCCTTCTCATCGCCATGATCCAGGTGCTCTTTGCCGAAGAAAGGGTCGACCTCGGGAGAATCGAGGAGCATGTCAACGGTTTGGAGACCATTCGAAGCGTCAGTCAAAGCTTCACTCCCGAGCGGGTCGCGCAGCATTGCGGCGTGGAAGCCGAAACGATCCGCCGGCTGGCGCGGGAACTTTCGCGTGCGGGGGCGGGTGCCGTCTACGGCCGGATCGGAGTGCATACGACGGCCTTCGGCACCTTCATCTCCTGGGCCTCGGATATCCTGAACATCCTCACCGGCAATCTCGATCGGCCCGGGGGATCGATGTTCCCGCGGCCCGCCCATGCCCGCATACAGAGGAAGCCAGGGGGCCGGGGCTTTTCGACCGGACGCTGGCGAAGCCGCGTACGCGAACTGCCGGAGGTGCGAGGCGAATTTCCCGTGGCCACGATGATCGACGAAATGGAGAAGCCCGGCCAGGATCAGGTACGCGCCCTCATCACCATCGCGGGCAATCCCGTCCTTTCGACTCCGAATTCGGCCCGCCTGCAGGCCGCGATCGAAAACCTCGACTTCATGCTCAGCGTCGATCTCTATTGCAACGAGACGACTCGCCACGCCGACGTGATCCTGCCACCCCCCTCTCCCCTCGAGCGCTGCCATTACGACATCGGCTTCTCCTCTCTCGCGGTTCATAATTACGCCCGCTACTCGCCCGCGACCTTCGAGACCGATCGCCCCTCGGAAGCCCGCATCCTGGCGCGCCTGGCCCTTCTATTGGGCGGTCAGGGTGCCGGAGCCGATCCGGCATCCCTGGACGAAATGCTGCTGCGCGGAAGTGTCGAGGGACATATCTCGAATCCGTACTCTCCCCTTCACGGCCGGGAGATCCAGGACATTCTCAGCCAACTCGAAGGCCGATCCGGACCCGAAGCCCTGCTCGATATCATGCTCCGAACCGGCCATCGCGGCGATGCCTTCGGCGCGCGGGAGGGTGGCCTCTCCCTCTCGATGCTCGAAGACCATCCCCACGGTGTCGACCTCGGCGCCCTGGAGAGCCGCATCCCGGAGATTCTCTCGACCCCATCGGCAGAAATCGAATTGGCGGCCCCGGAGATTCTCGGCGAATTCGACCGCCTCGACGCAGAACTCTCCCAACGACCGGGCGAGGGATTGCTGCTGATCGGCCGACGACATCTGCGCTCGAATAATTCCTGGCTGCACAATATCCCCTCCCTCGTCTCGGGGCGGGAGCGTTGTACCTTGCAGATGCATCCCGACGATGCGCGCCAACGCGGTGTCGAAGAGGCCGCGAGCGTGGAGATCCGCTCGGCGGTGGGTAGCGTCCACGCCCCATTGGAATTGAGCGAAGACCTGATGCCGGGAGTCGTTTCCCTACCCCACGGCTGGGGGCATGGGAGCCCGGGCGCCCGGCTCTCCGTCGCCGCCGCACATCCCGGGGTCAACAGCAACTGCCTCAGCGACGGGGGCCCCCTCGATCCGCTATCGGGCAACGCCATCCTGAACGGCATTCCGGTGGAGGTGAAGGCCATTTGAGGGTATCGGCCCGGGAGTGATCGAGGCGCCTCGGCGATTTCCGGGCAATGAACTCAAGGAGGAAAAGAGTGTCCGAGCATTTTGATCTGCTGATTCGAGGCGGGACCCTGGTCGATGGCAGCGGAGCCCCTGGCGAGCGGGGCGACCTGGGCATTCGGGACGGGCGCATCGCCGCCCTGGGCCGCGTGTCGGGAAGTGCGGACCGCATCCTCGAGGCGGACGGCCAGATCGTGGCTCCGGGCTTCATCGACATCCACACGCATTACGATGCACAAATCCTCTGGGATCGCGGCCTCTCGATCTCCCCCTGGCATGGGGTCACCTCGGTCGTGATCGGGAATTGCGGCTTCGGTCTCGCACCGACACGACCCGAACATCGGGATCTGATGTTGCGAACACTCGAAAACGTCGAGGGCATGTCCCTCGACGCCCTGCGTGCGGGCACGGGTGAGGATTGGCCCTTCGTCAGCTTCGCCGACTACCTGGCGACCCTCGAAGAGCGGGGCTCCGCGATCAACGTAGGCGCCCTCGTCGGCCATACTCCGATTCGCATGTTCGCGATGGGAGAGGCTTCCACAGAACGCGAGGCCACGGAAGACGAAATTGCCGAGATGCAGACCCTGGTCGCCGAGGCCCTGGCGGCGGGGGCCCTGGGCCTCGCCACCTCCAAGGCGCCACCCCACGTCGGCTTCGACGGCCGTCCCGTCCCGAGTCGCCTCGCCTCCCTCGAGGAATTGGCGGCGCTCTCCGACGTCCTGGGCAGGAGTAGAAGCGGTCTGCTCCAGGCCGCCGTCGGCCCCGGGCTGCTCTTCGACGAATTGGCCGAAATCCAGAGACGCATGGGGAGACCCGTCAGCTGGACGGCCCTGCTCGCCGATGCCTTCGGTCCCGAGGGCCACCGCGACGTACTCGAATTGCATACTCGGCTCCAGGCCGAGGGCGTCGACCTCGTGCCCCAGGTTTCCTGCCGGGCCCTGCAGATGGAATACCAGTTTTCCGCGCCCTTTCCCTGGGAGAGCCTCGAACTCTTCCACCCCATCCTGAAGGCCGATTTCGAGGGCAAGAAGAAGATCTACGCGGATCCGGCCTTCCGGGAAAAGATGCGCGACCCCGGCCAGCAGACCTTTCTGACCGGCGACTGGGAGACCACGGTCATCGCCCAGCACGACCCGGATCCTTCCCTGGAGGAATGCACGGTTGCGGAAGTGGCGGCGCGACGCGGCCTGCATCCCGTCGATCTCGTGCTCGACCTCGCATTGGAGACCCAACTCGAAACGCGTTTTCGCGTTGCGCTGATGAACCGCACGGAAAGCTCGGTCGCCGAATTGCTCGAACATCCGGCGGTCATGCTCGGCCTCTCGGATGCGGGCGCCCACGCCTCCCAACTCTGCGATGCGGGATTCGCGACCCATCTGCTCGGCCATTGGGTGCGGGAGAGGTCGACCCCCTCCCTGGAAAGGGCCGTGAGGTTGCTGACCTCGCGCTCCGCCGAGATCTTCGGGATCCGCGACCGCGGTCGGCTGGCCCCGGGCCTGGCGGCCGATATCACCCTCTTCGACCCCCAGACGGTGGCCTGCGGGAGCCTGCGACGCGTTCGGGACCTGCCCGCAGGCGCGGATCGCCTGATCGCGGATGCCGAGGGAATCCGGGCCGTGATCGTCAACGGCTGCCTGCTGCGCGAAGAGGGCCGAGACCTCTACGACGCCGATGCGAAACTTCCCGGACGTATCCTCAGGGGGGGCGCGGCGTAGGATCAACGGCGGCGATCCGGGGACTCGGCGCCGATATCCGAGAAGTGCTCCGGCGACGGACGAAGGCGATCAGTGGCTCTTCCGCGGCCTCGACTCGGGACGACGAAAAACCCTGCGCTCCGCTTCGACGGCAATTCGAAACTCACAACCCTCGAGATGATCGTTCACCATGCCCACGGATTGCATCAAGGCGTAGAGGGTCGTGGGGCCGACGAAGCGCCAGCCCCGCTCGCGCAGTTCTCGGCTCAATTCTCGCGACTGCCGACATTCCGTCAGCCGAGCGAGGGCGTTGTAGCGCAGGCTGCGGGGCCGCTCGCTGGCAGCCGGCTCGAAGCGCCAGAGCCACGCTGCCAGGGAACCCTCGGCATCCACCAGTTCACAGGCGCGGCGAGCGTTCTCGATCACGGCCTCGATCTTGCCCCGATGCCGCACGATCCCCGCATCCCCGAGCAGCCTGTCGACACTGCGGCGATTGAATCGGGCGACCTTTTCGTAATCAAAATTCCGGAACGCACGTCGGAAGGCCTCGCGCTTGCGGAGGATGGTGAGCCAGCTGAGCCCCGCTTGAAAACCCTCCAGGCTGATCTTCTCGAAGAGTCGAAAATCGTCCGAGAGAGGTCGCCCCCACTCCCGATCGTGGTAGGCCCGGTAATCGGCATGGGGTCCGGGCCAGGCGCAGCGCACCCGCTCGTCCTCGTCGCGACGAAGTCCGCGGGCCAGGCGGGACATGATATTTCAACCCCTCCCCGGGCGGGAGAGGAGACCACCGATTCGTCCCAAGATGGTTCCCCCGCTCCCCTTCCCCCTCGAAACGAGGGGGCGCTCGACTCCCGACTCGGCCTCCAATGCTACCATGAAGCGCGCTGGAATAGGGCATGGCGAACGCAACGCCGGCCGAAGAAAGCAAGCGATCCGGAACGAAATTCGGTGTCCTATCCGAGCTTTCGGTTCCCCGGACCTTCACATCGGGGATCGAACGCATCGTGGTCGAAAATGCCTGGAGCAGATCCGACTCGCCGACTCCGAGATCCTGGGCCTTGAATTGCGCAAACCCATTCTGCTGCCCGCGGGTGTCGTCCAATTCCACTCCGCGATGCATCCCGCCCATACCCCCCAGGGCTACCGCTTCCTTCAATTCGATTGGGAACATCGCCTGAGCCGCAGTGAACGCGCCGAATCCGTGGCGGCGAGTTTCGACGCACCGAGTGGGGGGGATGAACGCCTCGAGCCGCTCCATCCCGTCTCGGCCGCGATCTGCCTGGGGGACGTCACCCTCCGCGGCCTCCGCTTCCAATGCCACCCCGGAGAATCCGCCTATAGCGGCAGCGAAGCCATCCCCGCCCAGGCGGACTGATCCGGCCAAGAGCCTCGGGTCGGCAGCTTTTTTTGCTTGCTTTCCGAGAAATTTCAGTCATGCTCATAATCGAAACCAGATTCCGGTTCCGGTTATGACCCCCGCCCCTGAACCCCTTCAATGGATTCGGCCACCCCGCCAGGCCCGTACGCAGCAGAGCCTCGAACGCATGCTCGATGCCGCCGAGGCCCTGCTGCGCGAAAAATCCTTTGAGGACGTGCGCGTGGCGGATATCGCCGAGCGTGCCCACTCTTCGGTGGCGGGCTTCTATCGGCGCTTCAAGGATAAGGATGGGCTGCTCCACGCCCTGCACGAACGCCATTGCGAGGAATCCTTCGCGACCGCCGACGACGCCCTGCACCCGGCTCGCTGGCAAAATGCGGGGATCCAGGAAATTCTCTCCAGCGTTTTTCCCTTCGTGATCGAAATCCTGAAGCGCGACGAAACCCTCGAGCGCGCCATCTTTCAACGCGCACTCTCGGATGGATCCATGCGAGAGCGCGCGGGCCGACTGCGCCGCCACGTCATGCGCGGTGTGGCGGAACTTCTGTCGGCGCGATCTCAGGAGATCCGGCATCCGAATCCCCCCCTGGCCATCTCTTTCGCCATCGTCCAGGCGGGTGCATTGCTGACGGAGTACTACACCGTGGGGGTGAGGGAGATCGAGCTCGTCCCCACCAGCGACCACGAGATCGCTGAAGAATTGACCCATGCCTGCTGCAGATACCTCGGCGTATCGTCGCGGCGGGAGTAGCGATCCCATTCTAAAAAGGAGTGAGCATCAGTGAAGAAATTCATCGACCATGAAGAACTTGCGCGGGATAGTCGCTTCGTGCGCCAGGACAACGCCCAGGCCACCCTGCTGGCCGGCCTGCCCGACGATGTGGATACCGTCGTCAACTTATTCGAGCAGTTCAGTGAAATGATCGAGGCGGGCGTGCAGGGAACCTCTGCGCAGCCTCTCTTCGAGGAGTACGGACCCGGCTTCTTCATGACCGTTCTCAACGAACCCCTTGATCCCGAAGCGCCCGCGGCCACCACGAGGCTCCTGCTGCGAATGCACGGCATCTTCGTCGGAGAACTCCAGGCCCTCGAGGGCTCCGCGCGCTCGCTCTGGGATTTCCCCGACGCGCCGTGGGAATTCAAGATGAATATGGCGCGTCAGAGTTGGGACGAGGCGCGCCATATCCAGATCTTCGAAAAGCTCCTGGTTCACCTCGGGGGCAAAGTGGGCATGTTTCCCGAGAGCACCTTTCTCTTCGAAGCCGCCTGCAGCGAAGATCCCGCGATGCGCGTCGCCGGAGTCAACCGCGGACTCGAGGGGCTCGCCTGCGATGTCTTTCGGGATATGATTCGTTACGCGGAGCAGACCGGGGACGAGGTCATGCAACAGGCCATCGACTACGTGCTCGCGGATGAGATCACCCACGTGCGCTTCGGCAGCGAATGGGTTCGGGAATTCACGAAGGACGATCCCGAGCATCTGGCGCGCACCCAGGAATTCCGACGCGAGGTCGACAAGCGCTTCAGCTTCGGTGGCGCCCGCTCCGACCGCGAAGACGCGGCCATCCCCATCGCCTGGGAGGATCGCATCGAAGCCGGATTTACCGAAGAGGAATTGCAGGAACTCGCGTCATTGTCGGGTATCGGCCCCTCGAAGGAGACTCTGCTCGCCGCCGCTCAAATCCTGCGGGAGCGTTATCTCGCAAATAGGGGCGCTGCTGCCGGGGAGGCCTCGGCATGAGTGAGCGCATGTATCCCGGCCTGCGGGCCGAAGAGAGAACGAGTTTTGCCCCCTACTCGGCCTTTGAAATCCCTGCGGATCTGCGGGAATTGCACGGTCGTTACGACGTGGAGGCCACGGCGAAGCGGGTGCGGAATTTCCGCTATGCGGAAGAATGGATGATGATGATCCTCGGGGGTTGGGTGGCCACGATTCCGGAGATTCCCGTAAAGACAGGACTCGGCAAGATCCTCTGGGAGGTCGCCCAGGCGGCCGATGCATTCGGAAAACGATTGCCGGAACTACGCTGTGGACGCAGGGCCGCAGAGGCCAGCGAGGCCGCGAATGATGCTTTTTCGGAGTTCATCCACGCCCTGGCCGAGCCCGAAAGCCCGGACCTGACGATCGAAAAGCTGACGGGAATCTTCGATGTCCTGATCCCGCATCTGAGGGAAGTCTACGAACTCCACGCCCGGGAAACCGACCCGATCTCGGACGCGCCGACCCTTGAGATTCTCGACAGCATCCTGCGCAGGAAGAGCCAGCATTTGAGTTGGGGCCAGGAAGTACTCGATACACTCTGTGATAGCGACGAGTTGCGAAAGCGGCGGCGCAATCGCGCCGATCAACTCCGCACTCAGCTCGCCGCAAGTGGCGGCGTAACCGGCACACTGGCAGCGGAACGAGGTGCGGTCAACTGATGCAGCATTCAGGGGGCGGCGTCAGTGGGCGCCGTCCTCCCGCTTCACCCCGAGCCTGCGAGTGGGCATCTCCTGGGGACGAATGCGGATCTTTTCGGCATTCTCGGCAATCAGAGAAATATGGTCTTCGTCGTAGGAGAAGCAGGTATTGCGCATGCCGGGGATCGAGGCCATCACCATCTCGTGACGCTCCGCGGGGACGTCCTCGGCCTCCCTCTGCTCATGGGGTAGAGAAGAGAAGTGGCGTACGAAATGGAGTTGGTAGGCAGCCTGGGCGATTTCGACTACGAGTTCCGAGACTCGATGACAACCTCGCCGCCCCCCGACGCGCTGGCGAGCCTCGCCCGTAAAGCCGCTCTGAACCCGCATCCCCACCAATTCCTCGATATTCGGATGGGTCATGTTGCAGATATTGGTAAAGGGGCCGCCCCGCACCTCGGAGCGAGCCGCCACGATTTCGAGGGAGGGGTGCAGGATTTCCACCTCCGCGTGGACGTCGTGTATCTCGTCCCGGAGGGAAGCGGAGATCAGGAAACGATCTCCATAGAGGGGGTAGATGTCGACCTCTTTACTGCGGTGGTAGATGGCTGAGACGTCCCGTTTGATCAAATTCATGCATAGAGTAAGACGAAGGCCGGGGCGGAAGTCAACCGGAAGACTCGGAAAGAGGGAAGGCGATTCCCCCGGCTTCGAGAGTCAGGCGGGATCGATTCGGATTCGAATCATCCGGCCCCTTCTCTCGACCTCGAAGCCCCGCAAGCAGGTAGTTGCAGGCAGGGCCAGGGCCCTCCCATCCCGAATATCGAAGCGGGCGCCGTGCCGCTCGCATTCGAGTTCGTGGCCCCGGAGCTTTGCCGGATCGAAGGGAACTCCCCCATGCGTGCACTCGTTCTGGAGGGCGAAGAATTCCCCCTCGACGTTGCAGATGAGGATCGATTCGCCGGCCCCTTCGACCGCAAGCATCTCTCCGAATCCCAAGTCCGAAATATCCACTTCGAGTTCCCGAATCTCTCTCACCCATTCCCTCCTCGGGGCCGGCGTGGGGATTGAGGGCTTCCAGACTCTCCCGCCCACTATCGGGAGCTCCATTTTTCCGCACCTCGAAACGCCACCTTCGGCTCCAAAGAGTCTATCCTTGCTAGCGCGCGGGTGGAAATGAGAAAGACCAGTATCAATGAATTTCCGCCCCGACGACTTCAGGGCAAGACTCGTCGAGGCTCCAGGGAGAGGGCGATGGACCGCTGGAAGAAACTTCTGCTCTACTTGATGGCGGGCTTCTATACCTTCGCGGGCTTCAACCATCTCATCAATCCGGATTTCTACCTGGCCATGATGCCGCCGGGACTCCCGGAGCCCGCTCTCCTCAACGTAATCTCGGGGCTGGCGGAAATTGTTCTCGGCGTCTTCCTCCTCGAAGCGCGGACCCGAACTCTCGCGGCATGGGGGATCATCGCCCTCCTGGTCGCCGTCTTCCCCGCCAATCTCCACGCCGCCATGGAGAATATCGGCCCCGAGGGCCCCGGTAGCGGAGCGGGTATGCTGAATTGGGTTCGGCTGCCCTTCCAGGCGGTCTTCATCCTGTGGGCCTATTGGTATACCCGTTCGGAATCGGAGACCCCGAATTGACTCCACCCCCCCCACGTCCCGTAGATGGGGCAAGCTCCGAAGAGGATCGCTCGGATCAGAGCCCCTCGCTCGAAGCCTTCCTCATGTACTATTTCGAGAATTCCTCCCTCCGGCCCATCGTGGCGATCGTCGTCGCACACTTCGCCGTCGGAAATGCCTTCGCGATGCTGGCTGCCTTTCGCGATCATCGGGCTTCAGGGTTTCTGGCGATCGTTCTCCTCTTGATCGGTAGCGTTCAGATCCTGCGCTGGGAGCGCCGGAAACGGGGGCATCTCGGTGTCATCAGCGCGACCGTGGCGATCACCTGGATATCGAGCCTCCTCACCGCCTACTTCGGAAACCTCTACAGGATTCTCTGATCGGAGTCCGATCGGAATCTGCCGACTGAATTCGCAACAGCGATCCGTTGGAGTCCCCCCATGAGCAAAGATGAGCGCTCCGTGGAGAACGACCTGGAGGCTAGCGGGCAGGGTTGGAATTTTCGCGACTTCGTACGTCGCTATCCCGGGGAATTATGCGGGGCGGGGACCTGCGTAATCACGGGGATCGGCTTGAGCCTATACCTGCTGCCCGAGGAATTAGGCCTTCTGCGCCGGACTGTGGGCGGGGCACTCCTCGGAGCCCTTGCCTTTTTCGTGCCGAGCTTCGGGCATCTGATCAGCGGGAAATAGCGCTCGGGCCTTCCCAGGCCTCGGTCCGCCCGCATTCCCGTGGATCCCGGCTGCGTCCCGAGAGTTCCGCCTTGAACGCATCAACCCGGCGCTCCTCTTCCAGCCTCTCTCTTTCGAAAGTCTTATGGAAGAAGAACCAGGCCATGATGCCAACAACCGCCAGGGGAAGAAAAGTCAGGAAGGCCGTCGTCCCGATGAAGGCCTTGCGACTGGACTCTTCCTGCCCTCCCATGCAAACGGTGCATGCGAGGCCCGAATCGGGCAAAAATACCAGAAAGAGCAGCAAAACCGCCGATGCGAGCATCCACTTCTTCGCAATTGAAGTCATAGGTAGACCACAGAGTAGAGGAAGGGCCAGACTCCGACCACGAAAAGCCATAGGATCTCGGCGGCCCCGAAAAGGCCCGGAGTCAGCCAGCCGCGCTGCAAACGAAATGCTGCGAAGAATAACAGGCAGAGGGCGGCGGCGGCGTGAAGCGCATGGATGCCCACGATCAGGTAGAAGAAACTACCCAGGCTGCTGGAGACCAGCGTCAAGCCTTCGCTGAGGAGGGCCACCCACTCGCGGCCCTGGAAAATCACGAAAATGGTCCCCAACAGCAATGTGCCGAGAACGAAGCGCCTCGTATTGGTTCGGTCGCCCTTATGAAAGGCCCGATGGGCCAGGAGGATCATGACCCCGCTCAGGATCAGGGCCAGGGTGTTGAGGGCCGTTGCCTCGACGGGGAGGCGGGGTTGATCGGGAGGAGGCCAGATGGGTGCCGCGGCTTTCACCACCACGAAAGCGCTGATCAGGCCCGCGAAGAACATCATCTCCGTGAGAACGAAGACCAGCATACCGAAGAGACCATGGGGAAGAGGCGAATTGCGCCTGCTCTCTCCGCGAGAGGCTCCGTCCTGCACGCTCACGGCGGCGGACACGATCCTAGTGGTGTCCGGAATCGGAATGCTGGAAAGCGGGGGGCATATACTGCCATTCCGACGGATTCTTCGCCCAATTCTCTCCAGCCTCCTTGTAGACATCGGGTGCGGTACCCGCGAAGAGTAGCACCATGAAGACCACACAGGTGACGATCAGATAGGGGACGAATCTCGGTGTCAGATCGATATGCATGAAATGCTTGGCCACCATATACGCCTTGATGCAGGCGATACCAAAGGCCGTGATCAGGGTGACGATCTGAATCTCGAACATCGGACCCAGAACGCTCACCACGAGCAAGGCGACGAGGATGGCCCAGATCTTGATATAACTCGGATGGCTTTCTTCTGACATGATTATTCTGCCTTATTTCGCGATCCTTACTTCGCGATATAGAGGAGCGGAAAAAGGAAGATCCAGACGATGTCGACGAAATGCCAGTAGATGCCGATCAACTCGACCCGCTGGAGTTCCAGATTCTTCGCCGCATCTCTTGCGATGATCGCCATGATGACCGCTCCGGCAATCACATGAAGGGCATGGATTCCCGCAGCCGTATAATAAAAAGACCAGAAGGAATTGGCGGTGATCGTAAAGCCATGCGAAATCTCCATGGACCATTCGAAGGCTTTTACGGTGACGAACGTCGCCGCCCCTGCAATCGTATAGTAGAGAAGCCGGGCCGCCTTCCTGCCATCGCCCTTTTCGGCCGCCTGATGGGCGAGCACCGCGGATAGACTCGAGCTCAGCAGCACTAGAGTATTGAATGCGCCGATCCAGGTATTCGTATTCGCGGCGTGCCCCGACCAGGCATCATGGGAAAGTCGGTACATGATATAAGAGGCCAGCAGGCCGCCGAAGATCACGATCTCCGAGGCCACCACCCACCAGACGGCCAACCGTCCCGTGGGCATGCCCGATGTACTGCGAGTCGTTGCAATGGGTCTCATGAATTTCTCGCCATCCTATTCAGGGTGATTCTATTCCTGGATTTTCGTTCCTTCGATCTCTGAAACGATCTGCCTCTCGCCCGGCCCCTCGGCCGAAAGAACTCAGCCGGGTTGATTCTGGGGCCAATAGTCTTCTTCTCGTCCGGGCGCGCTGTACTCGTAGGGGCCCCGATAGACCGTGGGCAACTCGGACCAGTTTCCGTGGCCGGGAGGGGATTCTGTCGTCCACTCCAGGGTATTGGACTTCCAGGGATTCTTCCCCGCCTTCTCACCGTCGCGCAGACTCTTGAAGAAGTTGTAGAAGAAGACGATCTGGAAGCCGAGCATGACGAGTAGGGCCAGGGTCGCGACGACCCTCAGGTCCTGCATCCAGGGCAGTGCGAGTTCCGGAAAGTTCCCGTAGTCGTAGATTCGACGGTGCTGCCCGCCCATTCCCAATACGAATAGCGGGATGAAGATGACATTGAAGGGGATGATCGTACCCCAGAAGTGAATCTTCCCCAGCCGATCGTTCATCATCCGCCCGAACATCTTGGGGAACCAGAACGTAAAGCCCGCAAATGTCCCAATGATGGCGATCGGGAAGAATGTGTAATGGAAGTGAGCAAGAACGAAGTAGGTATCGTGGAAGTAGATATCCGACCCGCTCGCTCCCAGGAAGATCCCGGTCACGCCCCCGATCAGGAATTCGGCGATGAAGGCCAGGGCCCAGAGCATCGGAGTTGTCAGCGTAATCGAGCCGCCGTATAGGGTGGCGATGTAGACGAACATCATCTCTGCAATCGGGACCGAAATCAGCAACGTGGTCAGGGTAAAGACGTTCGCCATACGGGGATCGATCCCCGAGATGAACTGGTGATGCGCCCAGACCGTGAAGCTGAGTACGCCCGTCGCGATTGCCGTATGCAGGACCGTCCTATAGCCGAAGAGCTGCTTGCGGGCGAAGACGGTGATGATTTCGGCGGTGATTCCCACCGCCGGCAGAAGCACCACATAGACCTCGGGATGACCGAAGAACCAGAAGAGATGCTGCCAGAGAACCGGATCCCCTCCTCGGGCCGGATCATAAAAAGCCGTTCCCAGGGTCTGATCGAAGAGCAGCATGATTGCACCCGCGATCAGTGGACCGACGGAGACCATGAAGAGAATGCTCGCAATCACGATCATCCAGACCACCATCGGGATGTCGTAGAGCTTCATTCCGGGGGCACGAGCATTCATGGCCGTCGTTACGAAGTTGATGCCCCCCATCAGAAAGGCCACAAATTCCAGGGCCACGGCCACCACCCAGAGAATGGATCCGAGGGGTGTTAAACTATATTCCGCCTTGGCGGATAAGGGGGGATAGGCGGTCCACGCACCTCCAAAGCCCCCCCCTTCTACGAAGAACGAGGCGATGAGAACGATCGCGCTCAGCAGGAAGATCTGATACGAAAGTCGGTTCACTTTCGGAAAGACCATGTCGTCACAGCCGCACATCAGTGGGATGAGATAATTCCCGAAGGCGGCGATCAGCACCGGCATCGCGACCCAGAAGATCATGATCGTGCCGTGATTGGTGACCAGGGAGTTGTAGTTGGCCGGAGTCACGACGCCAAATCCGGGGACGACCTCACCCGGAAAAGCCAATTGCATTCGGAATACGTAGGCCATGAAGGCGCCGATCAATCCCATCGCCATCCCGGTGAAGAGATATTGCATGGCGATCATCTTGTGATCGGTGGAGAAGACGTATTTACTCCAGAAGCTCTGTTCCCCGTGGCCGTGGTGATCTTCGGCGGCGGGCTGGGCTTCCTCGGAAATTGATTCTGCCATTTCTACTCCTCTCCCATGGTCCGCTGCGGGATATGGGCCGCCAGGGCGAGCGGTGACTCGGCTGCCACCCAGGCCGCATGTCGGTCACTATTCTCGACGACGAGCTGGGCGCCCATGAGACCGTGTCCGATGCCGCAGATTTCAGCGCATTGTATGTCGAACTCACCCTCGAGAATCGGTTCGAACCAGCCCGTGATCACGCGACCGGGAATGGCGTCCTGCTTGAGCCGAAAAACCGGAACCGAAAAATCGTGCAGGACATCCACGGATTCGAGCTTGTAGTGGTAGAGCACGTCCTTTTGCAGATGCAATTCGTTGACCTTGATGATGTCATCCGCAGTGCCGAGCCTGCCATCGCTTCCGGGATGCTCGAATGTCCAGGTCCACTGCTGGCCCACGATCCGAACCGTCTGCTCCGCTGGCGGGAGATCCTGCTTGATGTCATGCCAGACCTTCACCGCCCCGCCGAGAATGAATACGTCACAGACCAGAACCAGGAGGTGGGGAATCGTCACCCAGCGCTTGACGCTCTTCTCTTCCCCCGTGAGGTGCTCGGCCCGGCGTCCATCCTTCGCACGGAATTTCCAGATCAGCCAGAAGAAGACGCCCTCGGAAAAGAGGAACCAGAAACCCACCAACACGAAAATCAGGGTGATGACACTATCGATCTTCCATGCGTAGGAGGACGCTGCAGGTACAATGCTTTCGATCATGATTGGGGCCTCTGCCTAGAGGATGAAGAGGAAGACGATGGCGATGAACGTACCGACGCCCGCCATACTCATATAGAAGATCATCCGGGCCAATTCGGATGCACCACGCGCTCCTGCCATTATCTGCTCCATCCCTATTCTGCGGCGCTCGATCTCTCGAGCGAGAGCCAATGCCCAATATCGCGAGGGAGTCGTTTCAAATACGCCCCCTACAGGTGCCCGCTAATTCAGCGTGCTGATGTAGGCCACCACGTCCTTGATCGCCTGATCGTTCGGAAGAACATTCGACATGCCACGCATCAGGACGGCATTCGTATTGGCGGGATTCCCACCGCGAATGCCGCTCTTGTACTTCTCAAGCGTCGAGACGAGATACCAGTCACTCATATGACGCAGAGGCGGAGAGTTCATGCTCTCGTTGCCCTCGCCCCGCTGCCCGTGGCAGGCCGCACAGGTCGCATAGAAGGACTTGCCCCGACTGGCCTTGCCACCCGCGACGACCGGGGGTGGATTCACGGCGGGGAGGCTTGCCACATAGTCGGAGACCGCGGCGATATCGGCGTCGCCCTTGACCCAGCGAGACATGGGGTGCATGCGCATTCCCCCGACATCTTCGTAGTGGGTCCCACGAGCGCCCGACTGGAAGAGTTTCAGTTGAGCCACGACGTACCATGAATCCAGGCCGGCGATCGCCGGTGCCAGGTAGAGCTCCGTGCCCTGGCCCGCGGACCCGTGGCATTGGGCACAGAAATCGAATAGAGCACGGCCACGGGAGTTCTCATCGGCCAGGGCCAGACCCGCCCCCTGAAAACCGGCAAGAATGAACACCGCTGCGACGGTGACGAGTTTGCGAATCAAAGCCATCCTCGATTCTCGATGCTTGGCCACCCCATCAAGGGGGGGCAATAGATGAACAGGAAACTTCCCAGAAGGTTGCCGATCCGCACCCGTCATATGACCCATGCAGATTTCAACCGCGTCTGATATAGCCGAGAGAGTACAGGCCCCGGGCTCAATCGGATTGTAGAAAACCTGCAACTGATTGCTGCACCCGCTCACTCGGGGAGAGAACTGCTGGGGGCGACCGGGGACGGCAAGGCCCGGGATCGCGGAGATCGCAAAGGCGCCGGGCCGCCGGCTCGGGCCAGAATCGAAATCGGCTCGGCGGTTCGGAGACGAGTCCGATCGGATCCTCGAAAACTCGAACGGGTCCAAAATAACCCACCCCGAAACATCCCCGGGAGCGAGCCGCCTACTCGAAGTCCGCTTTCCGCGGGCCCACCCGCGCCACCACGGGGGCGAGTTTCTCCGGGTCGAAGCCGTACCACGCGGCGGCGTTCTCCCCCAGCATCGGTGCCAGTTCCTCGGGGGGAATTCCCTTGAAAGTCTCTTTCAAGGCTTGGGCGGTTCGCGGCCAACTGCCTTCCGGATGGGGGTAGTCGCTCCCCCAGGCGATATTGCCGATGCCGATCTCCCGGCGCATCTCGGCTTCCCGGCGCGGCATACAGGAAGCGCCGAGCAGCACGTTGCGAGCGAAATATTCGCTGGGACGGCGAGATAGGTGGCTCGTATAGTCGCCCAGCTTGGCACTATAAGGTGTGTCCTCGTAGCGGAAGTCGAGCAGATGCAGGTATTCGGGCACCCAGATGGCCGTACCCTCGGTGACGGCCACCCGAAGTCCGGGAAAGCGTTCGAAAACTCCGCCCCAGATCATGAAGGTGAGGGGACGGGCGACCCACCAGGCGACCTCGCTGATGTAGGTCCCCATCATGCCCTGCCCAGCGCCGTAATCCGACATCGGCGCCGCGCCGGAGTGAAAGTTCACCGACAGTTCCAGATCCTCGCAAACGGCCCAGAAGGCGTCGTATTTCGGATGGTGGTAGGCGTCCTGGGCGCCCCAGAGCCCCGGAATCATGACCCCCTTCAGCCCGTTCTGACGCGCCCAGCGAACTTCCTTCACCGCCTCCTCGACATCCCAGAAAATCGGCACGATGGCGATCCCGGCCCTTCGTTCGGGGGACATCTGGCATAACTCCGCGAGCCAGCGATTGTGCGCCCGGGCGCCCGCCCACTGCAATTCCGGCACGACATCCTCGGTGGGGAGCGAGAGCCCCGCGCCGAAGGGCGGCATATTCATCTCCGTGATGCCGTCGGGAAAGATCACTTCGCCCGCAATGCCATCCCCATCGAGAACGCGGTTGCGCATTTCATGATCCCAGGCGCCCGTCAATTCCGGCTCGACCCCCCTCCTCCATTCGCGATTGACATCGGCCACCAGGAATTTCTCCGCTGCCTCCCGGGTCGCCGCGAGTTGCAGGGGCAGAGCGGCGTCAAAGGCCTCGCGATAGCGCGGCTCGAGGTAGTCCCGGTATTGCTCGGGAGGCAGCCCGGCATGGCAATCCGAAGAGATGACGAGATAGCGATCCATTGGCGCCTTTCCGGGCGGTTGCGGGAGGCGCCCATTCGCTTACGCGGCGGGGGAATAGAACTGGCGGGCCCAGCTCCGGAACTCGACCAATAATTTGTCGGCCTCGCAGAAAACGGGATTCTGGCGGTGAATCTTGTTGTTCCAGATGCGCAGATCGTCCTCGACTCCCTTCGTAATTCCGGCGAACCACTCCTCGCCCACCGTATCCACCAGGTTACGAGTCGCCGTCAGGGACCAGCGCGAAATGGTGTTGTGGCGATCGATCGGGGAAGTGGAGGAGAACATGTAGAGGCCCGCTCCGGGAATGCCCCGACTCTCCACGCTCGACATTCCGAGACACCAGGTATCCCTCAGCAACGACGTTTCGAAGCTGCCATGGGGCGTCTGTTGCTCGCTGAAGCTGACGGCGTGCATGAAACGACCGTTCTCAGCGAATTCGATCTCCGTATCGGGCACCCCCAGCATGCCGTGCACGATCTGGAAATGCACGGGATCGAGGTTGTTCTCCGCCATATCCTGCATATGGATGGGGACCTCGATCTCGAAGGTGCGCATCTCGGACCAATCGGGGTCGGAGAATTGGGGAGCCGCGGGAACCTCCCAATCCGAAGGCTTCTCTTCGGCGTGATGCCAGACGAAGATCATGCCGTTGCTTTCACAAGCCTCCCAGGCGCGAACGCGGGCCCGAGGCGGAATACGTTCGCAATACGGGATTTCGACGCATTGGCCCGATTCGCCGTCGAATTGCCAGGCGTGGAAGGGACAACGAATCGCATCGCCCAGCACGCGACCCCCCTCGGCGAGGTGAGCGCCCAGATGGGGACAGAAGGCCGACAGTACTCGCACCTCTCCGCCACGGGTCCGGAAGAGCGCCAACTCTTCCTCGAAATAATAGAGACGCCTTACCTCGCCGGGGCCGATCTCGGAGGACCACGCCACCGCGTACCAACCATTCGGAATGCCCGGAACATCGTCGCGATCCATCAGTCCTCCCCCTCCCGCTTCCGCATCGCGTCCGCGAGAAAAAGAGCGGTCTCCTCGGCCTGGTCACGTAGAGGGTAGCCATCGAGATTCGCCCAATTGAACATCAGCACGTAGAAACCACCCATCAGCATTTCGGTCAGCGTATCCGGGTCGTAGCGCCGACTGAGATCCCCCGCCGCCAGGCCCTCCTCGATCAGGGCCCCGAAAGCATCGTGAAGTTGCCGGGCCTGCCGGCGGTCCGTCCCGGGCTCGTGGGCGACGTGAACGATTTCGGTCAACAATTCCCGCTGGGTAGGACCCGCAGCCTCCGCATCATCGGCAATTCTCCGAAAGAACGACTGGATCTTCTCCCGGGTCGAAGCGTCCTGCCTTCGGACCTCCTCGATCTCGAGCAGGAGCTGATCCAGGGAAACCTGGGCGATCTCGCGCATCAGGTGACGCTTGCTCGGAAAATGATTGAAGAAAGTCTTCTGGGCCACGTCCGCGACCCGACAGATTTCCTGCACGGTCGTGGCTTCGGTCCCGTTGCGCTCGAAGAGCGAAGTGGCGGCCTCTCGAATTCGCGCACGCATCTCGAGCTTGCGGCGCTCCCGGCGCCCCAGATCCAAACTCTCGGCAGTCGTGAGATCTTCCATTGCGGACACTTCTATCACGATCCTACATGGAGGTGCAAGATTACATTCTAATGTATTTTCCATACCCCGTGGGAGGCTAGCCGATCTGAACTTGAGGCGAGAGGTCTCATTTGCGTATAAACGCCACATTAATCTGCAATTTCATGGTCTCTGGTGGGTGTCCCTGCGCTGTGGGGCTCCGGGCGGCCACCTCCGGGCGACAGAATTCTCTTCCATCGAAATGGAGCCAATTCCTGGGCGAGCCAGGTCGTCGGGTAGTGGGGCAGATCGGCGAGGCCGATGTCCAGGGGCGGTTGCCGATCCGCGGGCAGGTAGCGGGTACCGAAAACGACATCCCAGACGATCAGGTTCTGACCGTAATTTCGATTGGATTCCACCACCCGACGCGAATGATGCCAGCGATGCAATTCCGCCATGCTGAAGATCCAGTTCAGGGGCCCCAACTGAACGGGCAGATTGCAGTGTTGGAAGATTCCGTGGACGGAGGCGAAGAGAAGCCAGAGCGAAAGAACTCGGGGATCGGCCCCCAGCATGACCAGGGGAACCGAGACGGCGAAGTTGTTCATGAGCGTATCGACCGGGTGGAAACGCGCCGCATTCAGCCAATAGAGCCGGGGCGCACTATGGTGCAGGGCGTGGAAGCGCCACAGCAGTGACCATTCGTGCTGCAACCGATGCACCCAATATTGACCCAACTCCCCGATCACCAGGGCCAGCACCAATTGCAGGGCGAGAGGAGAATCCCGGGGCCATAGGGAAAGAGCGTGATCCCCCAGGAGCCAGGCCCCGAGGACGAGGGCCAGGGCGCGCAATCCCGGTTCCGCCAACGTGCTCACGCTCGTCACCGTCAGGATGTGCCCGACATCGACCCTCAGATCGCCGTGGTCGCGATTCCAATCCGGGTGATGGGGGCAGACTCTCTCCAGGGCGATCACGACCAGGAAGGCGGGAAGCTGAGCGCATACGAACGCCAGCAATGGGTCCGCGCCCCCTTGCATCAAGTGGATGGCCAGGGCGAGGGCCGCTCCCATCACGATCGGAAAGGCCAGACGGGAGACGGCGCGGCGGGTGCGCGTGCCAATCGGCATGCGAAGAGGATAGCGCCTGTGCGGGCGAGAACACTCGGCTCCCGCATGGGGAGAAACTAGCGGATATCCAGCCGTCCCCCGGGCTGGATGAATTCGACCGTATTGCCATCGGGATCGCGCACGAAGATCTGCCCCACCTCGGCCCCCCGAGCAAACATCTCCAATCCGGCCTCCTCGAGCCGCTCGCATACGTGGTCGTAGTCCGCGACCTCGAAGGCGATATGCGCGGCCAGGGGGGTAAGAGCGGGGGGCGGTGTTCCGACCTCGACTCCATCGGGTACCTGGATCAGGTGGAGTTGCACCGGACCGGCCTGATACCAGATCCCGGGCAGGCCGAAATCCGGGCGTTCGATTTCGGGCAGCCCCAACAGGCCGCTGTAGAAATCCCTCGAGACCTCGATGTCCTTCACATCGATGGAAAAATGGTGAGCCGCCTTGACGAGCATCGCATGCCTCCCGGATGAAGAGCGGGATGAATCCCACGCCATAGGCTACCTCGCCCTTGACGTATTTTCTCCGCCCGCTCGCCGAGGCGAACGCGGAAACACGCGCTTCGGCCCTCCGCTACCATGGCCTCGCACCCGCCACCTGCCTCCCCGCCTCCCCGCTGGAGCCTCTGAATCCGGAGATCGCATGCAGGCCCATTTTCATTCGCGCTATCAGACCTTCGAGCCCTTGCTTCCGGAAGAAAGAGCCCAGGACCTCGTCCGACTCTGCGAAGACTTCGGAAGTTATGGCCTCTACTCCGCGGAGGGGCTCAATGCCGGCATCGGCGAGGGGCTCCCCCAGCGCTTCGATGCCGCCTTCCATTTCATTCGCAGCGGGGGGCGCTTCGGGCGCAGCCGGGAGGATCTGCAGACCCTGGCGGCCCGAACCAACTATTTCCGCGAAACCTACGCCTACGGAAATGAAATCGCGGCAGCGGGCATCGAAGTGCTCTACCAGAACGAAAACCTGAAGGAAGCCGCGGGGAAGATCTTCGATCTTCCGATCGTAGAGCCGGCAATCGTCTACGCCAACCTGCTGCTTCCAGGCCAGGAGTTGGCCATTCATACCGACGTTCCCGAGTTCCGGGGAATGAATCGCAAGATCCATCCCGAATGGCTGCTCGTGGTCATGCACCATTCCGGACTCTTCGACCGCTGGCGGATGCCCATCGCGACCGCCATCTCCTGGTATCAGGATGCCCATGGGGGGGCTTTCGCTTTCTACCCGGAGGGTGCGGATGCTGCAGCGCAAGCCCATCCCGTGCACTTCAATACGGCGATCCTCATCGATTCGGACAGCATTTTTCATGGGGTCGATCGCGTCGACGAACTCCAGGGGCCGATGCCCCTATTTCGGGACGGCATGCGGCTACATCCCCAAGGCGGCGGGCGCTGGAGCGTCCGCGCGGGAGAGGAAGAGGTGGGAAGCTACCTCTGGGAGGAAATGCGTTTCTCGATTTCCTGGAAGGCCTATTGTTTCGAAGATGAGGCGGCGAGCCTCCGCTGGCGAGAGCATCGGGAAGATCTCAGTCTGGAAGGCGTACTCGAAAGCCTCTGTGAAGACCTGCGGGCGCGCGGCCGACTGAGAACGGAGCGGCCCTCCAACCGCGAACTCGCCGAATTGCTGGTCGACGAATACATCCACTTTCCCCCGATCGAGCCGGACAGCGAATCGGTCGTGGGCTGAATGACAAAAAATCCCAAGAGACGGAGAATGCGATGTCCATCCACACCGAATACGTCGAAATCCCCCTGGCCCAGGGAGGCAGCATGGGGGGGTATCTCGCCCGTCCGGAGGGAAGCGACAGACTGCCCGGAGTCGTCGTCTTCATGGAGATCTTCGGCATCAATTCGCATATTCGGGATGTGAGCGAGCGATTGGCCGCGGAGGGCTACGTGACCCTGGCACCGGATTATTTCTTTCGCACGGGGGCCGGCATGGAACTCGGCTACGACGATGCGGGAATGTCCGAAGGCATGTCCCATCTGGCTCGACTCGAAGCCGACCAGATGATCGGCGATGCCCGGGCGGCCATCGATTTTCTACGCGCGCGCGATGACGTGAGCCGGGGGGGCATCGGGGCCATGGGATTTTGCATCGGCGGGCATATGACCTACCTCTGCGCCTGCGAGACCGACATCCGCGCGGCCGCCTCCTTTTACGGGGGTGGCATCGCGGCTCCCGAGGGGCCGGGGGGCGCCCCGAGTACGCTCTCGCGCACACCCGGGATCCGCGGCCGAATCCACTGCTATTTCGGCGGGCGGGATACCTTCATCGCATCCGACCAGGTCGACGCCATCCGCGCAGCCCTCGGCGAAGCCGGAATTCGGCATGAAGTCGTCTGCTACGAAGAGGCCGAACACGGCTTCCACTGCGATCAGCGGGAGAGTTTCGATGCGCTAGCATCCCGGGACGCCTGGACCCGCACCCTGGAACTCTTCAAGCAGGAGTTGACGGCGGAGTCCTGAAGAATGCAAAAAAAAATCGTTCGCCCGCGCGTCGGCGGCCACGACTCGCCGATCGCCCGGCCCGAGGTATAATTCGAGCCGTGGTCGCATAAGGTGGACGACGCTGCGACGCGTTCGCATGAAGGCGACGATTCCACTCTATCGAAACAACTCCCCGCCGCACATGGAACCTTCTTCACCGGACTCGGGAGACCCCCATATGTCACCTGCTAGGGAAGCGCTCTCCAACGACGAAAAACGCGACTTTCAGCGCGACGGATTCTTCATCCGCAAGGGTTTCGCGAAACGGGAACTGTGTCGGGAGATGCTCGACGATGTCGTCTCCCTCTGTCGTCAATCCCGGGGCCCGGGCTTTCACGAGGGCAGCCTCATCATGGCCGAGAACAACCTCGCCGGCCGCGAAATCCAGAATGCGGAATCCCGAACCTCAAAGGTCTTTCGCCTGCACCGACGCCCCCCCTTTCGGAACTTCATCGAGGACTCCCGGGTGGTGGGCATCCTCTCCGAACTCCTCGATTCCCGGGTCGACTGTTTTCTCTCCCAATTCATCTTCAAGAATCCCGGCGCCTGGGGGCAACCTTGGCATCAGGATTCCTTCTACTTCCCCTTCGATCGCAGCCCCCAGGTGGGACTCTGGCTGGCGATCAGCGAAGCCACGTTGGAGAATGGCTGCCTGCACGTCGTGCCGGGTTCCCATCGGGAGAAGCTGCTCGAACACGTTCCCGATCGGCGCCCGAATGCGAACTACGGTTATACGGAAATCGTCGATTACGATTTTTCGCAATCCATACCGGTGCTGATCGACCCCGGCGATCTCATCGTCTTTCACAGCCATCTGATTCACGGCTCGAGCGATAACGTCGGCGACGCCATCCGGGCCGCGATGGTCTATCACTGCGCGGCGTCGGGAACGCAAATCACGACCGCCCAGGACGTGCCCGTCAACGACTGGATGTCCCTGCCCGCCCCGGCCTGAGCGCGGCGGGAATGGGGCGGGAATCGCCGACCCTCAACCGCCCTCGGAACGCCCGCGATCCAGGACCCCCGAGCGCCTGGACGCCACGTCTTCGGCCCGGGTGGCCGCCGCCGAGGCGATCGCACGCTGCTTCTCCATCTCGAGTGCGGCCGCGAGGGGCAGGCGAAGCCCGTCGTCGATCAGCCGCTTGTAGCCGCGCAACACCCCGGGCAGACAGGAAGCCATATCGGCGGCGAGTTCTCGGGCCCGGGGTAGCAACTCCGCGGCGGGCAGGACGTGATTCACCAGCCCCCAGGCCAGCGCCTGCTCGGCGGGGATGAAATTGCCCGTCAGGGAGATCTCCTTGGCACGGGACTCCCCGATCAGGCGCGGCAGCCGCTGGCTCAATCCCCAGCCGGGGAGGATTCCCACCCGGGCGTGGGTATCGGCGAATTTGGCCGCCTCGGAAGCGATCAATACATCGCAGGCCAGGGCGAGTTCGAAGCCTCCGGTGATCGCGTGGCCGTTGATGGCGGCCACGATGGGCCCCTCGAAAGCCGCGATCGCATCCGCCATGTCGCCGGCCACCGAATCCGCCGTCTCGCCGCTGGTACCCGCCGCCAATTCCTTCAGATCATAACCGGCACAAAAAGCCCGCCCCGCACCGGTCAGGATGACGACCCGCGTCTCTCCATCCTCCTGCAGGCGGCGAAAGCTCTGGGCCAACGCTTCTCGAAGCTCGAGGGAGAGCGCATTCATCGCCCCCGGGCGGTTGAGGGTCAGGGTCACGAGCGCACCGTCGCGCTCCTCGAGCAGTACCGAATCCGACATGCCGCCTCCAAAGTTCCGCCGCCAGGGCAGAAGAAGGGAAATCCTGCCACAAAAATTGCCGCGCTGAACCCCGCCAGCGGAGACCGGGCATTGGGATCTCAAATCCCCGCTCGCGGATGCGCATCCGCTCCAGTGACGCTACTGATTCGGCGATCCCATGCGGCGCAGACTGCAACCCGCCGCCACGAGGACCTCGATGGAGCCAACCAGGCAGGCCCGAACTTCGGGTTTCGACGGCGCGACGCTGGATCGCGGAGTCATGGCCTTCGCGGTCTTCACGCTACTCAGCCATGTCTCGGTGCTGCTCGGCGCCGGACTCGATTCACTGCTCCTGGCCAGCGCAGCAGCGGCCCTGGTCGGTATCGGGTTCTGGCTGAAACGCGCGAAGGGAGCAGGATCCGCCGCAAACACCCCTCCCGGTCTCTCCGGCTCCGACCCCGAACCCCCGGCGACCAGCCCGGGCCGCTTCGGGATTCCCCTGGCCGTGCTCGCACTCTCACTATGCGCGATCGGCGCCTACGCGCTGGCCGATTCTCTCATGGGCTATTGGGGCTGTGCGCTCGCGGCCAGCGCCCTCTCTTTGCTACGGGGGCCACAGGGGGTCCCCGGGCTCGCGGGGGAAGTTCGAGTTTCCGGGGCAGAGCGTGCCGGCATCTGGGCCCTTGGCGCGCTCTGCGCCCTCGCCGTGGCCTTCACCCAACGGGGCGACGCCGACGATGCCTTCTACCTCAACCTGGTGGTGGCCGCGGTGGACCACCCCTCGGCGCCCCTGCTGGCCGGAGATACCCTGCACGGGTTCGCGAATGTCCCGATGGCCCTGCCGGTCTTCCAATTGCTCTCCTCGGAAATTCTGCGGGCCGGGCTGGCACGCCTGACGGGTCTCGACGCCATCACCCTGGTTCACGTTCTGCTTCCGCCCCTCTGCGCCCTGCTGATTCCCCTGGCCTGGGCACGCCTGACAATGCTGCTGCTGCCCCGGCGCTGGTTCTGGGTGCTGCTCCTGATCCTGGCCCAATTCTTCCTGCTCGGGGACGGACAGGCCTCCCACGGCGACTTTGCACTACTGAGGCTCCAGCAGGGAAAGTCCCTGCTACTCCACATCGCCCTGCCCCTGGTCGCCGTATACGCTTTCGAATTCGCAAGAGCGCCCTCCACCACGGCCTGGTTGCGACTGGCCGCCGGCCAGATCGCCGCCGTCGGACTCTCGACGAGCGCGTTGTGGTTGGCACCGGCCGCGGCCGCCCTGGCCTGGGGGGCTGCGCTCTCGCTATCCGATTCGCGGCCGCTCGGCCGCCGGATCCGCGACGCGGCTTCGGCCCTGGCCGCTTCCCTCTACCCTCTCGCCGCGGCCGTCTGGCTCCGGGCCGACACCCTGCGCGCCTTCCGGGAATCGGCTCATCCGCCGGAGAGCCTCGACTGGTCGGCACAGCGAACCCTGGAGCACGCCCTCGAATTCGTCGCCGGCGGCGAACCCATCACGCTGCTGATCCTCTTCAGCCTGATCGCCGCCCCCCTCGCCGCCAGCAACCCCCTCTTTCGCCGCTACGCTGCGCTTTCCGGCTTCGCCTTCTTCGGCTTCTTCTTCAATCCCCTCTGGGCCAACTGGGTGGCCGGGAACATCACGGGGCCGGATACCTACTTTCGGATCTTCTGGCTGCTGCCCCTGCCGCTGCTGGTGGCAGCCGTTCTCAGCGCGCCGCTTGAAAGCGGCGCCCGGGAAGCGACCCGGATGCCCCGCTGGCTACGCGGGGGCGCGGCCCTGGCCGCCGCCCTCAGCCTGCTCGTTCTTCCGCGAACCTACACGCTCTCGGCGCAGAAGGGGGTGCGCCATGGGCGGCCCGGCCCCAGGATGGCCAGCGGAGAATGGCTGGCCGCAGAGCGGATCAGCGGCTGGGCCCGGGAGGGCGAAAACGTGCTGGCCCCGCTTCAGGTCTCGCGCTGGATCCCCCTGAATCCCCACTCTCCCTCGCCCCTGATGGTCCGCGAACTCCATCTCGACCTGCTGCTCGATCGCCTCGGCGCGGCCGAACTCGAGCGGCGGCGGGCCCTCACACACCTGGTGGGGGGCGCGCTTCGACTCGATGACGGCGGCGATCTCCTCGCCGATGCGGTGGCCGAATACCCCCTGAAGGCGGTCTGCCTCGGGGGTCCGGCCCTCGCCTGGCCGGAACTCCGCGGCGCCCTGCGGCGCTCGGGATTGCGGGTGGCGCTGCGAGATCCCGACTACGAAATCTGGATTCGTGACCCCTGAGGCCACTGCTACCGGGCGCCGCCAGCCCGGCGCGGTACCATTCCGCGGATGAGTGAAGACGAGGCTCGGATTCCCACCCCCGGCACCTCCCGGATCTGTGTGGTGATTCCCTGCCACGACGAAGAATCCACCATCGGCCGAGTGGTCTCCCGTTTCCTCGAGACTCTGCCCGAGGCGGAAATCCTGGTGGTCGACAATGCCTCCGGGGATGGCACGGCACGCTGCGCCGCAGCGGCCGGGGCGCGGGTCATCGGCGAGTCGCGCGTCGGCAAGGGTTTCGCCCTGGCTGCCGGATTCGAAGCGGCCCGCCCCGCGGACTTCTACGTCATGGTGGATGGCGACGACACCTACCCCGCCTCCCAGGTCGGAGAATTGCTACGAGCCGCCGATGACGGAGCCGACATGGTGGTGGGGACGCGCCTCAACCCCGAAACCCGAGACGCTTTCCCCACGGGCCACGGCTTCGGCAACCGGCTCTTCGTCTGGCTCGCCCGACTGCTCTTCGGCATCCGCACCCATGACCTCTTCTCGGGATATCGCGTACTCAGTCGACGCTTCCTGGAAACGGCTCCACTGATCTCCACCGGTTTCGACATCGAGGCCGAGTTGTCCGTGCAGGCCCAGGTGAACGGCTTTCGGGTGGAGGAGAGGGCCATCGACTACCGGCCGCGTCCCGCCGGAAGCAACAGCAAATTGCATACCCTGCGCGACGGCTACCGGATTCTGCGCGGCCTCCTCACCCTCTTTCGCGATTACCGCCCCATCGCCTGTTTCGGCTGGTTGGCGGCGATGCTCGGCCTGGCCTCCCTCGCCAGCGGCTGGGCGCCGGTCGATGACTACATTCGCACCGGACTCGTCCACCATCTGCCCCGGGCCGTACTCGCAGCCGGCCTCTTCATCCTGGCCGCCCTCTCGATGTCCCTGGGCATACTCCTGGCTTCCATCAATCGTCGCTCGACCCAGCTGGCCGCCCTGATCCGGAAGCATTCGCGTTGACGACCGCTCGCCCGGGCGGCCCCGACGTCTCCCTGATCATCGTCCACTACAACGGAGCAGCCCGCCTGCGCGCATGCCTGGATTCCCTGCTCGCGGATGTCTCGACGAAGAGGGAAATCTTCGTCGTCGATAACGCCTCGGAAGAAGAGAGCACGGGCCTGCTCGATGAACTCGAAAATGCGGGTGATGAGATCACCCTCATTCGCAGCGAAGAAAATCTCGGTTACGCGGGGGGCGTGAACCTGGCCCTCCCCCATTGCCGGGGGCGCTACGTGGGTGTGCTCAATATGGACATCGTGGCGGAATCCGGCTGGCTCGAACCCCTCGTCGATTTTCTCGATCATCATCCCGATACGGGCGCGGTCAATCCACTGCTGCTGCTCGGCGACGGATGCTCCATCAACGCGGCCGGCCAGCATCTCCACATCACGGGCCTGGGCTTCAATCGCTACCTGGGCAAGAGTTGCGAGACCGCGGGAAGCGAACCCTTCCGAATTTCCGGCATCCAGGGAGCGGCCTTCCTCCTGCGTCGGGAACTTCTACAGCGCATCGGCGGCATGGACGCCTCCGGTTTCCTCTACCACGAAGACGTCAATCTTTCATGGCTGGTCGGCCTGATGGGATACGAGTTGTACTGCATCCCCCGAGCCAGGGTCCGCCACGACTACTTCCTTTCGATGCATGCCGAAAAATTCCATCTCCTCGAGCGCAACCGCATCGGGATGCTCTTCGCCTACCTTGAGCCCGGCACGGCCTGGCGCCTCGCCCTGAGGCTGGGATTCAGCGAACTGCTGGTCTGGACCTATGCGCTTCTGCGGGGGCCGGCTTTTCTTCGCGCCAAGGCGCGCTCCTACGGCTGGCTTCGCGAGGCGCGGCCGCTGCTCGAGGAGCGCCGCTGCCTGGCCGGGCGGCTGCGGATGCGCTCGGATCGTGAATACCTCGCGACCCTGGAAAGGGCCTATCCCTGGCGCCAATTGCTCGACCTGGCGGGAGAGCGCGGACAACCCCGACGGCCCCTGGCCCCCGGACTCGGGCAATCGAGAAAATCGAATCACCAATAACCCGAAACCGGTCGAGAAATCCCGCCGGGACGACAAGGATCCCGGCGCCGACGAGCGAATTCGATAGCGCCGGGGGGCGACCTTCCGCCTATTCGGCGGCGCCGGGCGAAGTCGGCGAAGCCGGGGGATCTCGGCGCCCCTCGAGTTCCATCCGCCTCAAGCGATAGGAGACATCCTCGACGATATTGCGGCTCGAGTTGATGAGATCGGCCACCACGCCCGTCAGGATCATCTGGAAACCCGCCAGGATGAGGATGGCGGCCAGGATCACGGATTGGACGTGCAGGACGTGGTCATCCGTAAAGAAGAAGTAATAGAGAAAACGCAGGCCGAGCAGGATTCCCAGGGACATCACGAGGCTGCCCGCGCTGGAGAAGACTCGCATGGCGCCATAGGATGAATAGACGCGCAGCATGATGCCGATCGAGCGCGCGATGAACTCGCCCGCATTGGAAAAGAGGCGAGAGTCCCGAAGCTTCTCATTCGTCCCGATCGGAACGCTGACGGTGGGGATCCGGCGGCGGCCGGCCTGGATGACGTGATCCACGGTGTGATCGAAGTCCGTGTGCATATTGATCATCGAGGCGGCCTCACGGGAGTACGCCTTGAAACCGCTCGCCACGTCCGGCACCTCCATATTGGCGAGGCGACTCACCGTGCGACTTCCGAGCTTCTGCAGCAGCTTCTTGCTGCGTGAAAACCCCTCGACTTCTGCCGGCCTACGATCTCCGATCACCAGCTCCGCACGACCTTCCAATAGGGGGCGGACGAGTTCCGCGACATCGGCTCCCCGATACTGATTATCCCCATCCGTATTCACGATGATGTCCGCGCCCGCCCGCAGGCAATAATCGACCCCGGTCGCGAAGGCGTGCCCCAGGCCCCGATTCTGGGAGAATCGGATCAGATGGGCCACACCGTTTTCCCGGGCCACCTCGCAGGTGCGATCGCTACTGCCATCATCGATGACCAGGACCTCGATACAATCGATGCCCGGGATATGGTCGGGGAGATCTCGCAGCGCGGAGGGGAGGGTATCCTCCTCGTTCAGACAGGGAATCTGGATCATCAATTTCACGGGCGTCCCCCGAAGACCGTCTGCAACATCCGGGGCGAGAATACACGATTTGCCCCATGGAGAGTTCCCCGCCCGAAAAGCCCCATGAATTCCCCCCACGGCCGGATTCCAGGGGATCGAAGCCGCGCGCGCGCCGGAAGACCATGGCGATCCCAGCGAAGACAGGTCTCAAGAGGCCCCGACTTCCATGGCTGGATTCACACTCGCCGAACAACCCCCGTTCAACTCGCAGATGGCCCTTCGATCCGCAGTGCGCACTTTTCGCGATTCATCGCCTCGGCGGGCAACCTCGGCTGCCGCGAATCGAGGATCGATCCGGCGCTCGCCCCTTCGCGGCCCCGCGCGGGAATTCCATCAGCAACGCGATCGAAAATATCGGAGCCCCATCGTGGAAATCCGGCGGGGCCTGGATTCGGGCTCCCGGATGATCCGGAACGCGAGCCAGCCAGCCAAATCGCCGGCCCGGCCCGATCATTGGACCGAACCCCCTCTTCCCGGGTATCATGCTGGCGTCGGGGTGGAGACGGGACATGCGTAGGGTATTTCAGGCGGGGCCGGGCATTCTTCTCGGCTCCTTTTGGCTGGCGATTCAACTCTTCCTCGTCGGCCCGGCTGCCGCCCAGGCACCCCCCGCCATGACCGAGCTCGACCGGGGTCTCGACGCCCTCTCCGCCGGAGAGTGGCGACAGGCGGGCGATCTCTTCGCCGGCCTTTGCGAGGCCTTTCCCGACGAGGCTCTGCTCTTCTACTACCGGGGCGTGGCGGCATCCAACCTCGGCGATGAAGCGACCGCCGTCGAGGCCTTTGCGGAAGCGGCCTCCCTGAACCCCCAACTCGAATGGGTCCAGGCGGATCTCGGCATCAGCCTCTACCAGCTCGGTGAATTCGACCTCGCCGAGGGGCGCCTGCTCGAAGCCTTGCTCCAGGGACCCGACGACCCCCAGGTGCTCCTCTATCTCGGGCTGATCGACCTGCGAAACGGCGAGCGAGAGCGCGCCGAAAGAATGTTCGAGGAGAGCCTATCCCTCGACCCCGAGACGGCGGGATTTCTCTTCTACGCCGCGGCGGAGATCGAAATCGAACAGGAGCGATTCGAGCGGGCCATCACCTTTCTCGAGCGAGCCCTGGCCGACGCGGAAAAGGGACCCTGGACGCGAGAAGCGCGGGAATTGCGGGAGATGCTGGTGGAGCGGGATGCGAGCCGATCCCGCATCTCCCTGCAGGCGGGAATCGGCGTGGAGCATGATGACAACCTGATCCTGAGCGAGACCGATCTCTCCGCCGGAGTCGGCGATGTGGCCGCCGTGATCGAAGCGGGAGGAGCCATTCGCCTGGGGGGGGGCGAATCCCTGGAGGCCCAGCTGGGCTACCTCTTCAACCAGAGTCTCTACCAGGATCTCACGGCCTTCGACCTTCAGTCCCACCGTCCCTATCTCCGCTTGCGGGGACGTTGGGGACGCCTGTCGCCAATGGTCGGCTACAGCTACCGACATGAGAGCTATGACGGCAGCAGCTACCTCTCCTCCCATCTGGTGGAAACCGGACTCGAATTCCAATGGCTGGATTCAGTCTTCCTGCAGGTCGAAGTCAGGATCGAAGAGTTGGATTTCCGGCCCCCGATCGCTCTCGAGACCAGCCGCTATTCGCTCCGGATCGGACAGGAAACTCTCTTCTTTTCCGACCATCTCCTCTTCAGCCTGAGCTGGGAACCCGAGTGGCAGCGCTCCGAGAACCGCTTCTTCGAGTATTCATCCCAGACCCTTCGAACGGGGGTCGATCTATCGTTGCCCCGGATTCGCAAGGGGACGCAATTGGGCTTTTCCTACGAGTATGAATCCCGCGAATACGACCTGGAATTGGCACTCCTCAATGCGCCGCGAAGCGATCACTCGCATATCCTTTTTTTCGGCCTGCAACTGCCCCTGATCCGCCACTGCGAAGCTTCGCTGGATTTCCTCAGAATTTTTTCGCGATCGAATATTCCGGAACTCCAATACGACGAGAATATCGTCACCTTCAAGCTATCCGTTTTTCGTTGACCCCCATGGCGATGGGCGGGCTCGCAGGGGAATCAAGGACTCCGCTGCGACTCGATGCGGGATCAGAAGTCTTCCTTGTAGGGGCGGAGATCGAGTTCCTGGGTCCAGGCGGATGGATGCTGGCAATGGAGCAGCCAGAACGCGGACGCGATGGCTTCCACATCGAGCATGCCCATTTCACCCTTCGCTTGCTTGAGGCCGGGGAAGCGCTGATTGACCTGATCGCCATCGATCACTCCATCGATGACCACATGGGCCACGTGAATTCCCCGGGGCCCGAATTCCCGTGCCATCCCCTGGGCGACGGATCGCAGTCCCGCCTTGGCGGAGGCAAAGGCGGTAAAGGGCGGGCGGGCCCGGAGCGACGCCGTGGCGCCGGTAAAGAGGATGCTGCCCGTCCCCCGCTCGAGCATCCGCCGGGCCGCCTCGCGACCCACGAGAAAGCCCCCGAAACAGCAGAGCCGCCAGACCTCCTCGAAGAATTCATCCGTCATGTCGAGAAGCGAATTGAAGCGATTGTTGCCCGCGTTATAGGCCACCAGATCCAGCGAGCCCCCTTCCTCGAGGGCGCGATCCAGCAGGGATGAGACCTGCTCGGGCCGGGTGGTATCGGTGACGACCGCGCTGGCCCGACCCCCCGCGGCTTCGATCTCGGCCGTCACTTCGGCCAGCCGTTCCCGGGTTCGCCCGGCGACGAAAGTATGAAGTCCCTCCCCGGCAAAGCGCCGGGCCAGGGCCGCCCCGAGCCCCTGGCGGGCCCCGACGC
>PVBE011857304.1_pt1 | contig 34176 bp, 29 predicted proteins | sample 1631181 | NCBI WGS metagenome assembly PVBE01 (sample SAMN08397723, study PRJNA350692) | Marine metagenome, whole genome shotgun sequencing project. | isolation source: water | place: Pacific Ocean | collected 2012-04
ACTGTCCAGACTAGTCTATTCTAAATAGGACCTCTCGCCCCTTCTCACTGCTAAATGCATCATCATCCCTCAGTTCTGATCCGACCGCGAGGCCAGTTGTAACGGCGCTGCGGGACATGAGATTCTGATACCAGCCATGGAGGTTGGGAAAATCTTCCAGCTTCTGTCCTTGTCGCTCGTGCCTGTATATCCATGGCACACAGGCAATATCCGCAATACTGTACTCACCCGCCATGAATTCACGGTTCTGCAGATGCCTATCCATTACGGCATACAGGCGGTGACACTCTTGTGTATAGCGGGTAATGGCATAGTCAATTTTCTCAGCGGCATAGATTCGAAAGTGATGCGCTTGTCCGCCCATGGGGCCAAGACCTCCTACCTGCCAGAACAACCACTGCAGGCATTGTGACCTGGACGGGGCATCCTCAGGAAGGAACTGGCCATACTTTTCCGCCAGGTATAAAAGTATGGCTCCGGACTCGAACAGGGTTACCGCATTCTTTCCAGGGTGAGGACTGTTTCCATGGTGGGGGTTGGAATCTTTGATAGCGGGAATCTTGTTGTTCGGTGATACGTTGGTGAATTCTTCTGAGTACTGCTCACCAGCAGCGATATCAATCGGAGTGACCCTGTAGGGCACCGCCAGCTCTTCCAACATGATAGTAACCTTGAAACCGTTGGGCGTTGGCCAGTAGAACAGCTCAATTTCAGACGCTGGTGATGACAAAATCATCCTCAATCTCACCTTGCCTAGCATCACTGGTCACCACTGCCCGGCACCCCTCACCTTGCAGGTACTTCTCTGCTACCCGCTTGATATCATCCTCCCGCACTTTAACTATTCCTGATCTCAGCGCCTTCCTTTGTTCCGGACCTCTACCGTGGAGACCGTTGTGAAAGGCCAGTCTCGCCTCGCCCGCAGGGGATCCAGGCGAATCAATAGTACTGACGATTCCAAGGATGGCTTCTTCCACCATGGAAAAAGTTATGTTTTCAGTGCCTACCCAGACCACCGACTGCCTGAAGGCATCAAACGACTCAACAAGTCGTGGGTCCCTGTAGGAGTAAAAACGAAACAGGCCGTTGCCCGCGTCGTGCATGGCCCCACCGCCGTAGGCTCCCCCCTGCTCACGAATGGCCTGATGCAGGTAGCCATTACGCAAGACGGCTGCCAGTACCGTTAGGGCCACGGAGTCCACGTGATCTTCTGCAACGGTTTTAAATACGCTGGCGCAGTAGTTGACCGCGGTGCTGGTCAGGAAAGCATGATTTACCGGTTGCTGTTCGAAATCGGGTTGCAATGCCTCGCTTGTACCGTCACCTAGCTCCCAGATTGAGCCCAGTTCAGATACCAGGTATTCAATTTCACTGTCCTCCGCCACTATCAGAAACTGTTGTCTGGCGGCGCAAAATTTCTCCCGCAGGGATTCAAGATTGTTACAAAACTCCTTGAGTGCGGTGGCATCGTCAAGCGAATCATCGAGCAACTTCAGTTTTTCAACACCTTGAAGACCGGTCAGGTGATGAGTAATCCATGGAACCGGCCTCAGGCAACTCCCCGCAGCCGTTAGCGCGTAGGTATGGCCACTCCCTGCGATATTGGCTGTTTTTCGTACCCGCATCTGCTTTACCAGGTCACGAATTCGATTATGCTCATCAAACCTTGCCGTTCTGATCGTTTCCCTCAGGAGCTCAATCATAGGAATGGCCTTCGCATTTAGCGTACGGCTACCTACCGTCAGGAATGCCTTGAATCGATCTGGGCTTTGGCGGTCAGGGCGGAAACTTGGATAGGCACTCACGCCACCCGTTGTTGCGTGCTGCAGCAACTGGGTCTGCAGGTAGTTTTGCTTTCCTGAGCCTACTTCCGTGATGAGCTGAGAGTAAAGGTGTAACAGGTTCATCTCATCGGCGGAAAGGTCTGGGATTTCAGTAATAACCTGGTGATAGGCCAGACCATTGGTGCCGGCACTAAAACTGGTAATGTCCTTTCTAGCGTGGGAGTTGCCGACGGGAACATGGAGCGTATCTGGAATATCACTGAGCCCTACCTTTGGCAGGACATCAACATCTTCCTCTTCCTCCTGCCTTTTATTAAGAGCAACTGCCCGATTGACTATTTCCTCTTTCTCGCCGCTGGATAATCCGGCGAGAATATCTTCAAGCCTTGCTTTCTCGTCACGCTCCCTTTGTTCACTTAAGTCAAGGTCGGGGTGCATGACCAGTCGAACCCGGTGCTGGTTACTCAAGAGTAATTCACTAATCAGCGTCCTGATGAAGGCTGGATCCTGAATTTCATGCCTAAGTTTTTCAATTACCGGATTGAGGTCTAGCAGGTCAATTGGACTACCCCTGTGAATCGCTGCAGACATACATGAAAAAATGAGTTGCAGGCCATAGGGCATGCCATCACCACCCACTTCACGCTGTGATAATTCCAGCTGGTGCAACACGGCTTCGAGTCGTTCCGTGTCAACGCCCTCCTCCGCAACCTTCTCCAGCACGCCCAAAATAATGTTTTCAACCTCATCTGCATGCTCAGGGTCGCAGCCCTCAACACCACACATAAAACTCATTTCATGATTGGTTTCTTCCAACCCACTGAGTGGTGAGATGGCGGCAGCGAGTTCAAATTCCTCGAGCGCTTTCCTAAGCGGTGAGGCACTTGTATCAAGCAAAGTGTCTGAAAGGATATTGCACTTGAGCAGCATTTCGAGGTCGGTATTCTGACCCAGCAGCCAGGCAACAACGATATGGGTCTTGCCGTCCGTAGGCGCCTGGTCCATCGCATACGCAGCACTCGCTTGTACCGGTGAAGAAAGTCTCTCTTCCGGGTCAACCCTGACTAGCGGGTAATCCGGTTGTTGGCCATCGCTGCTTCGGGTCCTTTGCAGAGACCCGTCTATGTACTCATGGATTTCTGATACCGGGATGTCGCCAAAGGTCATGAATACCGCATTGCTCGGGTTGTAGTGGGAACGATAGAAGCCAAGAAGCTGCTCGTACCCAAGGTCAGGAATACGGCGGGGGTCACCACCACTATTGTGGTGATATGTGACGGTTGGGAACAGGTGTTTATGCAGTTCTGAGTATAAGGCCGATATAGGTGAACTGCTGTCTCCCTTCATTTCGTTGTAAACAACTCCTCGATATACAAGAGGTGTTGAATCATCGGTCGGGTCTTCAAACTCAAGACGGTGACCTTCCTGCGCAAAATCCAGTGGATCCAGTCTTGAGAAAAAAACAGCATCAAGATAGATACCCATCAGGTTGAAGAAGTCTTTCTTGTTTTGGCTGGCAAATGGGTATGCCGTATAGTCACTTGTGGTAAATGCATTCATGAATGTATTCAGGGAGCGTCTGATCATCAGGAAAAAAGGGTCGCGAACTGGATACTGTTCGCTTCCGCATAGTGCCGTATGCTCAAGTATGTGAGCTACTCCAGTCGAGTCCTCCGGTACAGTCCGCAATGCGACCATGAATACATTTTCACTATGATCCGTTTCCAGGTGGAAGTGGGATGCACCGGTCTCACTATGAGTGAACTCGTGAACATCCAGGCTGAGATTCTCAATCTGGCGGGACTGAAGCAGCTTGAAACCGTTGCTGGTTTCAGTATCCATCAGGGTGCTCCTCCCTGAAGTCATTCCAGTAGTCAGCGATAAGGCTCTTCATCTCCCTGTGCAGCATTAAGCTCGCGAATAAATTTGGGATCGTCATAAATGCAATGGCGATGGCTGAGAGGAGCCATACAAGCGATGTATCGGCGACAGCGGCAATAAAAAAGCCAAATACATAGAGCACACGATATGGCAGAACTGATTTTACGCCGAAAAGGTAAGTCATGGCCCGGTCACCATAATAAGACCAGGCTACCGCGGTAGAAAATGCAAAGAGCACCAGCCCAATTGACACTATGAACTTGCCATAGTCGCCAAAAATGCCGCGGCTAAAAGCAATTGTGGTGAGTTCAACCGAATGAACCAGGGATTTGCCTTTTACTGTGACGTCGCTAGTGAGTTTGCCATTCTCGATTACCAGTTCGCCGGTAAACGCAGCGTCATCCTTATAGTAGCGAACGTCTTCTGCCAGTGAGCGGTTGTGCAGAATCGTAAAATCAGAATCAGCTGCGACACCGCCAATGACGCTAATACCGCCAGTGAATATCTGCACCGGACCTTCATCCGTTGAAAAGCTGAGGTGCCTAAAAAGATTCTCCCTGTCGGTGGGGTCAGTTTCGGAGTAATGCCCCTCAATGAACTCCATATCAAAACCCTGGAAAACCGTCTGGTGTTTCTCCGTCCATACGCCCGATGACAGAATAACCAGCCCTGTGAGGGTGCAAATAACAATGGTGTCAATAAAGGGCTCGAGGATGGACACCATGCCTTCAGAAACTGGCTCATCGGCTTTTGCCGCGGCATGCGCGATTGGAGCGCTTCCCTGGCCGGCTTCGTTGGAAAACAGGCCGCGATTCACTCCCCGGTTGAAAGCATAGGCAAAACTTGCACCCAGAAAACCACCGGCAGCCGCAGAGCCGGTGAAGGCATCGCTGATCACTGCAATGAGTGATGGCCAAACCTGGTCGAGGTTGGCGAAGATGACCCCTAGGGCTCCCACGATATAAATGACAGCCATCGTGGGCACTAATTTTTCAGCGACCTGGATGATCCTTCGGATGCCGCCGACAATGACAAGCCCGAGGATTATTGCCAATACGAGGCCGGTGATCCATTCAGGGATGCCAAAGGTCGAGTTTATGCCTGATGCAATATTGTTGCTCTGCGGCAGGCTGCCGGTTCCAAAGCTGCTAATAACAGTAGCCACAGCAAAAAACACGGCCAGCCACTTCATATTGAGGCGGCGTTCCATTACATACATGGGGCCTCCAACAATAAACCCGTCTTCATCTTCGGCTCGGTACTTGTGGGAAAGGGTCACCTCGACAAATTTCGTCGTCATACCGAAAAAGGCCGTCATCCACATCCAAAAAAGTGCGGCGGGTCCACCCAGGTACAGGGCGAGACCAACTCCACCGATATTCCCGGTACCTACGGTGCCCGAAATAGCAGTTGCCAGTGCCTGAAAATGGGTCGCATCACCCTTGGAGTCCGGGTTGTCATACTTGCCGCTTACTATTCTCCAGGCGTGTCTGAAGAAACGAATCTGAGGAAACTTCAGGTAGAAGGTAAAGAAAATACCCGTGCCAAGCAGCAAAAATGGAAAGTACTGCGCGGACCCAAGCAGGGAATCCAGCAGGTTTAATAGCCTGGTCAGGCTAGCTATTAGGTCACTCAAAAATCAATCTCCCTCTGGTTCATGGTGTTTTCAGTGGTTCTGCTGTCGAATACCAGCCGAACAATACTCAACTGGCGGGTTCACGCATGGTGACAAACTCTTCCGCCGTGGTCGGATGAATTCCGACGGTCGAGTCCAGGATGGACTTTGTTACCCCGGCTTTAAAGGCAACTGCCAGGCCCTGGATAATTTCACCCGCTTCAGCCCCCACCATGTGAGCACCAACAAGCCTGTCGGATGCCTTGTCTACAATAATTTTCATCATGTATTGCTCATCACTGCCGCTCAGGGTGTGCTTCAGGGGCCGAAAAGTGGAACGATATATTTTAATCTCGCCGTAGACCTTCCTAGCTTCATCTTCGGTCATGCCAACCGTGCCAATATTCGGTTGACAGAAAACGGCGGTAGCGATGCCATCATAGTCCATTACCTTAGGATCATTGTTAAATTGCGTTGATGCAAAGGCCATCGCCTCAGCAATGGCGACGGGTGTCAACTGGATCTTGTCAGTCACGTCACCCAGCGCGAATATGTTTGGCTCGGAAGTTCTGAATTCTTCGTCAACGATAATGGCCCCATTGTCACGGCAATCGACGTTAACGTTCTCTAGGCCAATATCAATGACCGCCGGGTGACGGCCAGTTGCATACAAGACAAGGTTCGTTTCCATTTGCGACCCATCGGTAAAATGAACAATGAGAAGGTCATCGGCTTGTTTTTCAATACTTTCGACATGGCTGTCAAAGTGCAGGTGCACCCCTTTTTTATTTAGTTCATCCCTCACTACTTCCCTTACATCCTGGTCGAACTTCCGAAGAAAGAGTGGTCCCCGGTAGGACAGATGGCTCTCCACGCCCAGCCCCTGAAAGATACCGGCAAACTCAACGGCGATATAACCGCCGCCTACGACCAGGGATTTTTCAGGCAGGGTCTGCAGGAAAAAGCCCTCGTTTGAAGTTATCACGTGTTCGCTGCCAGGAAACTCAGGAACTGACGGCCAGCTACCGGTGGCAATGAGTATTTTCTCTATAGATATCACCTGATCATTAATTGATACATGGTGTGCATCGACTATCCGCGCTCTACCGTCATAGTGCTTCACACCTGCCCTGTCCAGCAGTTCCTGGTAAACGCCGTTCAGCCGTTTAATTTCCTGGTTCTTGTTGTCGAGCAGTACCTGCCAGTCAAAGGATGGTTCAGCTGGCCCCCAGCCAAACCCTTGTGCATGGTGGTATTCTTCCGGGAAATGGGAGGCGTAGACAAATAGTTTTTTAGGTATGCATCCAACATTAACGCAGGTTCCTCCCATGTATTTGTCCTCAGCAGTTGCTACCCGGGCACCATACTGGGCACTCATGCGAGCAGCCCTGACGCCACCAGAGCCGACACCTATGACAAACAGATCAAAATCATACTCAGTCATTACTTAACCTAGACGCTGCCGAAGGAAATCCGGCACACTTGTAGCATACAGTTTATTTGTTTTTTGAGCAGGTAGTACAGAATCAGTAGAGAAAAATGCAGTTTGAATTGAAACCTTTCAGCAGCAATAACCTAGTTTTGTCACTTGCTGGAGAATTTTCGCTGAACGAGGATATGATCGAAGTCAGCTATGAAGTCGAAGGTCACCTGGACGAAATCTGCTGGCCGGAGAAGTGCAATTCGCTCGAAAGAGCCACTGGTCTGTGGGAGAGCACCTGTTTGGAGTTCTTTCTCGGCCCGGCCGGGCAAAAAGACTATCTTGAGTTCAATATTTCACCAGAGGGGAAATGGAACTGCTTTAGCTTTTTGGATGAACGAACAGGTATGAGCGAGAGTGATGGTCTAGTCCTTCGTGAACTCCGATCGAATAAAGGCGCCAGAACTGCTTCACTTGAGGCACGTATAGCTGCGGTGGGACTGCGAGCACAATCGCTGCAGGTTGGAATTTCAGCTGTTATCAGGTACAAAACAGGAGTCCTTCACTATGCGTTGTCACATGGTACGAAGGCTGATTTCCATGACAGGAGACATCATCCGCTTGTACATCGAGGCGACCTGTAGTCTCATTCATACCGTATCAGGAATATCCACCACATTATGAGCTTTCAATTTGGAATAGACCGGCTGCTGGGATCCCCAGGACTACTTGCTGAACTCCAGCAAAAAAAGTTTGCGTTGATAGCGCACCCTGCCTCTGTCACCTCAGACAATCAACATACCCTGGATGCGCTGATCGAAGGTGGCTGTACCGTCGATCGTGCTTTTGGTCCACAACATGGTATGCGTGGGGACAAGCAGGACAATATGATCGAGTCCAGTGACTATATTGATCCTGTTCATCAGGTCCCGGTCATAAGTTTATATGGTGAACACCGCTTTCCAACACCTGAAATGCTTGTGGACTTGGATGTCGTTCTCTACGACCTGCAGGATATCGGCTGTCGAATCTATACCTACATCTCGACCTTGAAGTACTTTGTTGAAGCCTGTGGCGAAGCGGGCGTTGAACTGTGGGTCTTAGACCGGCCAAATCCCGCTGGAAGGCCCATCGATGGGCTCTATTTGCAGCCGGGTGAAGAAAGTTTTGTTGGTTGCGCCGCCTTGCCGACACGCCACGGTTTGACGGTTGCAGAGCTGGCGGGCTGGTTCAATGCAAAGCTGGCTACCGGAGTCAACCTTCGTATCATCGATATGCAGGATTACATGCCCGATGAGGCCCCGGGCTTTGGATGGCCGGGTGGTACCAGGCCCTGGATTAATCCAAGCCCTAATGCGGCAAGCCAGAATATGAGTCGCTGTTTTGCTGGCACCGTGCTACTTGAAGGAACGACCTTGTCCGAGGGGCGCGGCACCACAGTACCACTGGAGGTCATTGGGGCGCCGGATTTCCCCCTGGAGGATGTCTTGTCTCAGGTTCGCTCCACTGCCCCGGATTGGCTTGATGGCGCCTACCTTCGCCCATGCTTCTTTGAACCAACCTTTCACAAACACAAGGGAGAAATGTGTAAGGGTATTCAGATTCACACTGACTACGCCGGATATGATCACGGTGCCTTTAAGCCCTTTCGCCTGATCGCAGGCCTACTCAAAAGCCTCAGGCAGTGTGTGCCTGAGTATGACCTCTGGCGACGTCACGAGTACGAATATGAGCCTGATCGAATTCCCATCGATGTTATTAATGGCGGACCCGGACTGCGCAACTGGGTAGATGATGATAAGCAGAATTACGCCGACCTGGGGTCCGAGTTGCGCGATGTCGAAAGTCGTTGGGCCATTGAGCGGCAAGCGTTTCTCCGCTACTGATCATCCACTAGCAATAAATATCCTGGCCACAACATGCTAGAATCCAGCCGTTTTTTACCGAGTGAGACTAAGATGACCGATGCCTACAAAATTGCCATTCTCGAAGGAGACGCTATTGGACCAGAGATTGTGGCCCAGGCGGTTCGGGTCTTTTCTACAGTCTCAGCCCGATCCGAAGCTGAGTTTGAATTGATCAATGCGCCTTTCGGCGCAGGAGCCTATTTCGAGCATGGCAAGGCATTCCCGGACGAAACCAAAGCAATCTGTGACGGTGCTGATGCCATTCTTAAGGGGCCTGTTGGTCTCAGCCATGAAGAATCCAAAAAAATTCCGGTTGAGGAGCAGGCAGAGCGAGGGGCGATTCTCCCACTGCGAGCCCGTTATAATACATTTGCCAATTTTCGGCCAATATTTCTCAGCGAAAACATGGCACATTTTTCACCCCTTAAGCCAGAGGTTATTGAGGGTGGTATAGACATCCTGCTTATCAGAGAACTGGTTGGCGGCCTTTATTTTGGCAGCAAGAAGCGCGGCGTTAACGAGGCTGGGCTTCGTTATGTTCATGAAACCCTGGAGTACGACGAGAACCAGATTCGCCAGGTTCTTGAGGTCGCCTTCGATCAGGCAAGACTTCGCAAGAAGCGACTGCACAATATACATAAGAGCAATGTACTGATGTCCAGCGTATTCTGGAATGAAGTCCTCGATGAGGTGCACCAGCAATATCAGGATGTTGAGGTGGTGCACCTGCTGGTTGACGCTGCAGCAACGGCCCTGTGCCTGAACCCGGGACAATTCGATGTCATGGTTATGGAAAATATGTTTGGCGACATTCTGAGTGATCAGGGCGGTGGCATTCTGGGTTCTCTTGGGCTGATGCCATCTGCCTGTATCGGTCCCGAAAAGGCATACTACGAACCCTCCCATGGCTCTGCACCGGATATCGCGGGAAAGGACATTGCGAATCCGTATTCCATGATTGGCTCCGTTGCCATGATGCTGGAAATGAGTTTTTCCATGCAAAAAGAAGCCGACGCAGTCTGGAGCGCCATGAGAAGCGTGTTTGAGGGTGGCTACTCCACCGCTGACCTTTCAGCCGCAGGGGACAGCATCAAAATAGTTTCGACAATAGAATTCGGGGACCTAGTCATAAAGGAACTCAATACCCTGCTAGCATGAGTATTTAGGCAGGACCGATTTTCTCAAATCCTGAGGTTACGCTGTTCATACTGCTTAAATGCAGTCACTTCCCGCTTGATTTTCTCATACATTGCCGCCGCGTCTATCGTCTGTTTGAACTGGACGCGTCGGGAAAACATGGTTACCGGAAAGACAAAATTTTTCGTCTCCCGCCAGCCGAGCGCCTTGTTGGTTCCAAATTCATCTTTGTAGCTAATCCAGTGTAGACCCAGTTCCCTGACCAGAATATCACCGAAGATAACGCCCAGTGCCTGCCATTGTTTTACCTCTCCCTTCCCTATCATCCGACGATCAACCAGTTGCTGAATTGTTTCGAGGTCGGCTGTACTTTGATTGATGCGCAATATTCCAAGCCTCCTCGCAACTAGATCTTTCATCTCCTTTCGTTGTGAATCAAGGGTAAATCTCTGGCCGAATGAGAGGTCCTCAACCGTGGCGGGTATTTCGTCGCGTTCAAACTGATAGCCAGGTAGTTCTTCCGGCGTGAGCTCCGTCACAGGGATACCATCGTCTGCACCATATGCCATAGGTGCCGTGCAGCCGACAGCTAAAAACATGGCCCATGCCCTGAAGCGTTCACGCCCAAATTGTCTAATGATCCTGTTCATTTGCTAAGCTAGGTCCCCTTGAGTCGGAAGTGGCGTTCCTATATTTGGACAAAACACCGTTGGACAAACATTTCATTCAACAGATCCATGATGCAGATGGCAAGATTATACTCGCCATTACCGGTGGTGGTGCGTCCAGTGTGACAAAACTACTTGCCGTACCTGGGGCTTCAAGCACAGTGCTGTCAGCCTTTATCCCTTACCACGATGAAGAACTCGCTACATATCTGGGGGGAAAGCCTGAAACAGCCTGCAGCAGTAGAACGGCGCGAGCAATGGCCATGGTGGCATGGCAGCGGGCTCAACAACTGGAACTTGAGGTCCCTGTGTTTGGTGTCGGCTGCACTGCGGCACTGGCTACTAACCGGGACCGGCGTGGAGCAGATCGTTGTTTCATTGCAATTCAGTCTGTGGAACTGACAGCCGAAATTGCTGTTATCTTCGATAAGTCTGGCAGAAGCCGGGAGGAGGAAGAGCATTTGTGCAGTACGCTTATCCTGGGGTTTATCGCAGAAATACTCGGTATTGAGGTTGAATACCCTGCTGAACTGCGGGACACGGATACGATCACGCGCAACAAAAAAATCGCTGAGCCTGCGTGGCAAGATATTTACAGCGGCCTGGCGAGCGTTGCTCCCAGTGGCATCATACCGGAGCTGATTTTCCCTGGTGCGTTTAACCCGATGCACCAGGGTCACCGGCAAATGGTTGAGTACGCTCAAAAACAGTTGGCTAAACCCGTGACCCTGGAGATATCCGTCACCAATGTAGAAAAGCCCCCCCTCGACTTCATCGAGTTACAATCCCGATGTGAGGCATTGCAGGATTGCCCAATGGTGTTTTCCAATGCACCGACTTTTGTTGAGAAATGCCGGTTATTTTCTGGAGCAATATTCCTAGTTGGTATTGACACTCTCGTGCGAATAGCAGCGCCGAAATACTATGGCTTAAGCGAAGAGAAACGAGACCAGGCTTTGCAGGAAATAAGCAGTCTGGGCAACCAGTTTTTAGTCTTTGGCAGGCAGACAGCCAAAGGTTTTGAGACCCTCGATGATCAGGATATTCCCAGGGTACTGGCGGAGCTATGCATCGGTGTCAATGAGGATGATTTCAGGGAAGACATTTCGTCGACGGATATTCGTGCAGGTGAAAGTGACTGAACCTGACCAGACATTAGTTCGACGAATTTCAGTAGCTAGGCTTTCCCATCCGCTATGTATCCAGCGACTATAGTAAATGTCACAAGCGGTCTGGTAGGCTGGTTAAAAATAGCAAATTCCTGCTAGGCCCATTGTCAGTTCTTTTCCCACAAAACAGGACGATGCTATACTTTTGCCAACTGAATCTAGGCAATACGCATGAGTGAACCAATACTGTTAGAGATATTTTCTGACTACGTCTGACCCTGGTGTTATCTCAGTACAGTTAGTATTGAAAAGCTCAAGCAGGAACATAATGTAGAGACCCGCTGGATTCATTTTCCGCTGCACCCCGAGACTCCCGAGGAAGGCCAGTCAATAGAGGATATGTTCAGGCACAGAGCTGATGTAGATATATCTGCCATGCGTGAGAATATGCGCTCCCGTATGGAAGAGGCCGGGCTGCCCTATGGCAACCGCGGCATGATTTACAACAGCCGCTTGGCCCAGGAACTGGGAGTCTGGGCTGACACCCAGCAGAGTACTGATGATATTCATGACCTTTTATTCAGGGCTTACTTTGTCGAGAACCAGAATATCAGTGATGTCGAGGTCCTGCTAAAACTGGCTGGTAAAGCGGGTCTGGATCAGGTGGAAGCAAGGAAAGTTCTGCAAGAAAGGACATTCAGCCCCCGGCTTGACGAGGATTGGGCGCGCTCGCGGCAGGCCGGCATAATGAGTGTACCAACATTTTCAAGTCGTGAACTATATGTCGTCGGTTGTCAGCCCTACGAACTCCTGGAGCGCTTCGTGAACCACCTGAATGAACTAAGCGCAGGGAACTAGAGGTAAGGAACAAGAGTTAGGACCTGCTCCTTCGGCTTAGTGTGTGTCGCCAGCGCCCGTGTAGAACCCGTTGTGTCTAGAAATTGATTCTCGCACCAGTCGTCGCCTTCAATCATCTGCGTCGGTGCATCCCATCCATTTAAAACCGGCGCCACTTCATCAGCCACTTCTGGCAAGAGTTCCTCCAGGGCGAAAATTGAACGCGCGGCGACTGCAGGATCCGCTACCCTATGTCACAATAAAGTCACCACAAGCTTTTGTCGCAGGCATGCTGGTGATAGCGATATCTCGATCGACGCCAAAACTAAACAGCATCATGGCTTCCTCGAAGGCCATGGCAAGGTCCTCTCCCTGGCTTGAGTAGTTGTAGTAATCGCTGGCATAGTCAGTCGAGAATTCAGCTTCAACAATTACGGGCAGTATTTGTCTTTGAGAAGCATCGGCTGTGTTGCCATGAAACGAGACGGCAGCCAGTTCACGCATCAGGTCAGAGGCGAGACTGAACTGACTAGACAGGCGGGAAGATGCAGTGGCCCCACCTATAGTTGCACCAATCGGAACCGTGGGGTCAAGAGAATCTTGGCGAGAGAAAGGGAAAAAATCATTTGCGTGAGCCAACTCATGATACAAGAGTGCAGCAACCGGATACTTCATGTCCTCAATAGATCTAGGCGCTTCATCTGGCTGGACTGATACGACTTCATTCTCTTTAACGTAACGCCACGGGATCACAAACTGTAAATCCAACCCGTATGCGCTGCGATGGTCGGGCTCAGTATCCGTATCGTCTTTTTCAAGCTCGTTCAGCCACATAAACCCAGGATCGAGATATATGGTACCGGTTTGAGTCATATAGAAGGACGGGCGTACATCGTGAGAGGTAATGATGGCAGTCAACCCCCCGGGTGAGGAGCAACAGTTCTGCAGGCATCAGTTCAAGCAGTTCCCTGAACCTTGAGCCCATCCAGTCATAAGATACAAGGACACGCAACATGATGTCGTCTACCGTGGGGGCAGATGTTTCCATTCCCAGCAGGGGAAAAGTATTGAGGTTGCATTCCTGACTGCTGCGGGGCATAACGGTGCAGTGGAGTATTATTTGCTCCATGGGATTTCCTGGAACCAGTGCCTAAACCGATTTTCGCATCCCTGGCAGGTCAAAAATGAATGCCGCCCATTGTTGGGTGTATTGCGGCTAAACTCCTCCGTTGGTTCAGCTGCTTCGGGGGCCGGCTCACTTGCTTCCGGAGCAGGCTCAGTTGTGTCATCAGTTGCGGGAGCCGGATCATCCGCCGCCGGTGAAATAGATGTCGGGGCGGGCGCAGAGCCACCGCCACCACCACAGGAAGCGGTAAGCATCAGGAGAATGCAGGCAAAAACCCTAGCGAGAGTCATTGTCCGATAGCTCCAGCACAAACGCATACTCCAGTGCATCCTGCCAGTGTCGTTCATACCGACCAGAAGCCCCGCTATGTCCACTGTCCATGCTGATACTAATTAGCAACAGGTTGTCATCCAGCTTAAGTCTGCGCAGTCTTGAAACCCATTTTACGGGTTCAAAATACTGAACCTGGGAGTCATTTAGGCCAGTGGTCACCAGCATATTTGGGTACTTCTGCGCCTTCACCTGGTCATAGGGCGAGTAGGACAACATATATTGGTAAAACTGCTTGTCTTTGGGGTTACCCCACTCAGTAAACTCACCAGATGTAAGTGGTATTGACTCATCGAGCATGGTAGTAACAACATCGACAAACGGGACATCAGCAACAATACCCTGATACAGGCCTGGCGCTTCGTTGGCGATGACACCCATGATTAGCCCGCCAGCGGATCCTCCTGCAGCAAATACCTTATCAGCGCTTGCGTATCCTTCCGCAATCAGGAATCGAGTGCCATCGATGAAATCAAAAAAGCTGTTCTTTTTGTTGAGAAGTTTTCCATCCTCATACCACTGGCGGCCGAGTTCGGAACCGCCACGTACGTGCACTATGGCGTATACAAACCCCCTGTCCAGCAGTGATAACCGCTTCGATAAAAAGGAAGGATTCATGGAGTATCCATATGCACCATAGGCGTACAGGTAGATCGGATTCGTTCCCTTCCTGTACAGGTCACGGCGATACACAAGCGAAACCGGCACCTGGGTGCCATCCCTGGCGCTGAACATTCGTCGCTCAGTCCGGTAAAGGCTTCGATCAAAACCGCCCAGCACTTTTTCTTCCTTTAGAAGGATAGACTCTCCGGTTTCCATATCCAGTTCAAAATCAGATAGAGGCGTGGTGAGGCTGGAATAGACATATCGCAATTTGCTCGAGCTGACTTCCGGGTTGGAATGCAAATAAACGGTGTAGGCAGATTCTGAAAAGGTGATCACCCTCTCCGCTTCATCATAGAGCTTAATAATTCGGAGTTGTGGCAGGCCATTGCTCTGCTCAACTGCCACGAGGTAGTCGTTGAATACTTCAAAATCCCGCAGAAGTATCCCCGGGCGATGCGCAATGACCTCCTGCCACATGGCTTTGTCGCCAAGTTCGCTGTCTTTTACCTTCATCAGGCGAAAGTTGTCAGCCTGCCAGTTGGTACGGATGTAAAACATGTCATCGATATGGCGCAGTTTATATTCATGACTATCTTCCCTGGGGAGGAAGGTCTTCGGTGAAGAGCTCGTGTTGTTAGCGTCAATTAGCCTGATTTCAGTGGCCTCGATGCTTTCTATTGAAATAACAATGAATTTTTGCGATCTGGTCACATAGACGGAGGTAGAAAATGCGTCATCCAACTCTTCATAAACCTGCACATCATCGCTGCGGGATGAGCCTATTTCATGTCTATAGACACGGTATGGCAGTAGTGTCTCAGGGTTCTTGTCAACATAGAAAACGGTTCGATTGTCTGCAGCCCAGGCAATAGATGGGGCAACCTTAGGAATTTCATATTTGAGCCTCTCGCCAGTGGTTAGGTCCTTAAACCTGATGGTGTATTCCCTTCGGCTCACGACATCTTCAGCAAATGCAAGAAGCCCCTCTCCGGGGCTGACACTCCAATTGCCAATATGGTAAAACTCATGCCCCTTTGACATATTGTTGGCATCCAGAAGAACTTCCTCGTCCTTTGGATTATCCGCGGGCGACCTGATATACAAGGGGTATTCGCCGCCCTCATGGAACTCCCTCAGGTAAAGATAGTTGCCTTTCTTGACGGGCACGGTGCGATCGTTGGCAACCAGGCGGCCTGAAATTTCAACGAATAAGTCATGCTGCAATTTTTCGGAACCGGCCATGACTGCACTAGTGTAAGCGTTTTCTTCGGCGAGAAGGTTGAGTACGTCCGGGTCTTTCCTCGTGTCATCCCGGATCCAATAGTATTCATCTATTCGATCAATCCCATGGATCGATACCCTTTTTTCGTGTTGTTGTGCGACGGGAGGTGAAATGTCGTTCACCTTATTGTCAGGCACACTACACCCCGAAAGCAGCAATGACAGAATCAATACTGAACGGCGCAGTAAATATCGCAATTCCGGTAATACATGCATGTCTGAGGGCATTACCTCAAACATGTTGATCAGTTGTACATTTCAAGTTTGCGTAGCACGATAGCGAGCCGCTATTGTTCCGTGTTGTTCGACATAGGAAAGCGTTCCGTAATCAGCATCAATGGTGCCTGATCAGCAATGATGCGATAGGTGCGGGTCAGAAAATTCCCATCACACTTGCTGGAAATGGCATCAGGCGTCGCCTCAGGCTTCTCGACCCCCCACCACAAGCACTCCCTGCGGGATTCGATTTCGCTATCTAGCAGGATTTTGCCCAGGCCTCCGGATGCAGCCTCGACACCTTGATACATTGAATCGTTCAGTCGGCCCACAAGAATTATTGCTCTTGCATAGGCATACAAATTTTCGGAATGCTCTCCAATCAGCGCCACCTCACGATGAATTACCCGATCACCTGCGGTAGCCGCCAACCATTCATGATCTATATCCAAACCACCAGTCTCCTGGTTCAAACGGTCAACCAGGATGGGTTCATAAGCATAGGCTTCCAGAAATTTTGTGACGGTCCCATCAGTAACCAGCAGCGCACGCTGAAACGGCGTCAGGGAGTAAGTATCAACCTGAAGAAAGTCAGGGGGCCGATTGTCCTGGGCAACGAATACGCTATCGACAGGATCAAAAGCAGCGATTGGCCCAAGTGCTTGTTGTGTATTCATCTCGTGATATTGAATTCGGAATGGTGAAGCGGGAAAACCGGTGGCAGTATATCAGAAGTTGGTACTTCCAATAGCTCCAACACCGAATCCTACCATTTGCCACCAATAGAAGTGCTTCGGGATGATTATTCCGGGGAACAGCAGGCCCCTGTCGCTAGGCCGTCGCTGTCTTGGCTTCCTCCGGGTAGAGTGGCATTTCCATCGCTGACCAGTCTATATCTCCATCCGTTGGGAAGTCTTCAAATTCAAGTATTCCCATCTCTTCAAACTTGGGTCGGATCTCGTCAGTCAGTAGTCCTATTTGCTTCAGGTTCGGCATGATTCTGGTAAAGAGAAAGTTAAGGAAATCTGAGTTCAACCCTGCCGCGAGCACATGGTCACGAGCAGCGTCTGGGTCCCAGCCAAAGTGGCGATATACGTCATTCTGGACCAGCCTGTCCCTTGCTACTATGCACGCCTCATAGGCGAATTCAGCGCGTTTATTTTTCCCTTCTGGGGTGAGCGACTTCACATGCTCTTCAAGGTAATTAACGCCAAAGGAAACATGCCGAGCTTCATCGCTAATAATTAACTCCAGGCCCTCTTTGAGAACCTCATGATCAGTTTCACTTCTCGCCGTATTGAAAGCGGCAAGTGCCAGACCTTCAATAACAATCTGCATGCCGATGAATTTCAGATCCCAGCGCGGGTCCGTCAAAATCTTGTCCAGCAATGACTTCAGCCCACGTGATACGGGGTAGGTGAAACCAATCTTCTTCTGCAGGAACTTGTTAAAGAACTCAACATGGCGCGCTTCGTCGAATGTCTGTGAAGCAGCATAGAGTTTTGCGTTGAAAGTCGGTGCGCATGAACAAAGCTGAGAGGCGACCAGGAGAGCGCCCTGCTCACCGTGAAGGAACTGACTTAGGGACCAGGCGTTGTCGTGCTGAAAAAACTCCAGCTTTTTGGTGGTAGTCATCTCGTCAAAGGGGCCAAATCCATTCCAGGGGTTTTCGTCGAGAAACTGTTCCTGCGCTTCCTTCTGTTCTGTCGTCAGTGCCGGACGTTTATCCCAATCTGGAGTTCGCGACCAGTCGATATCCATTTCCGAATTCCAGTTCAACTTTTTGCCAAGTTCGTAGAGCCGTTTGATTCGATTGTCGGCGACGGTGTAGTCCCAGTTATAGGCGCCCGTCAAAGGTGTGTTGAAGATTTCAGCGACATGTTCGATATCTTCACGCGTATATTTCTCCGCCTTGTCATATTCTGAATCATCAAAACGAACGATATTTCTCGGTGTTCCATCTAGAATCTTAATCGACATATTGGTTACCTCTTACCCCTTCACTAATTCGAATTCACGAGCAGACTAACAAGTTAGCAAAGCCTGCCCAGCGCTGGTCGGTTCCATTTTTGATAATTTCATATGCTACTGATAGCAAAACAAATTGCAGGCAGTATTGCTATGATAGCTCAACCCAATGGATGGCTTGAGATAGGAAAGATGACTTCTTTTCAGGCGTATCGACCTACTCGGCGCGAACATAACACATAGTTTCCATAATGAAAGAGAGAAACACCGCTGGCGCGAAATCTGTTGCTATATTGGAAATCTTAGCCTAAGAACTCTAGTATTTTGATGCCCAGCCTGCCCAGCTTTTAAGTCCCGAGCTTGAAAAACTAAAGCAGTTCCTCTGCAAGAAAACGTACAGCTTCAGTGTCTGACGAGTTGACATTCAACATGGTGATGGGGCTTTCTTTCCATGCCATCAATCGTTCCTGGATTCGCCCCCTTGGACCACACAGTGAAATCTCATCGACGAGTTGGTCCGGCACTGCTGCAATAGCCTCATCCCTCTTGCCAGCCAGGAACAGTTCCTGAATCTTGTTTGCTTCTGCTTCAAAACCCATACGGCTGACATGATCTTTATGAACATTGTATGACTTCGCACCCATACCGCCGACGTAGAAGCCAACCTGTTGCTTGACCTGCGCTAAAGCGCTATCAAGGTCATCATTAATAACCACAGGGACGGCTGCTGTAATCTCAAAGTCAGGTGCCATGTTCTGCAGCGCTGCTTTGTATTGTTCCCTCATGCGGTAGGGTGAGATAAACATGGGAATCCAGCCTTCAAAAAGTTCCGCACCTAGCGCTACATTCTTTGGCCCCTCTGCACCAAGGTAGAGGGGGATGTGATCACGAACCGGATGCATCATCAGCCGCAAAGGTTTGCCCAGACCAGTACCCCCTGGGTAAGGTAATTGGTAGTGGTCGCCTTCGAAAACCACAGGCTCCTGACGCGAAACTATTTTGCGGAATATTTGTACCCACTCGCGCGTTCGGGCCAGCGGTTTAGGATAAGGTTGACCATACCAACCCTCTACTACCTGGGGACCTGATACGCCAATACCAAGGATCAAACGCCCGTTGGAAAGGTGATCAAGAGAAACCGCTTGCATGGCCGCGCTCGCAGGTGTCCGTGCCGAAATCTGCATGATGGATGTGCCGAGATTGATCCGTGAGGTGTGCGCACCAATCCAGGTAAGTGGTGTAAAACAATCGGTACCATAAATCTCTGCACACCAGATTGTGTCGTATCCCAGCGCTTCAGTTTCCTGTGCCAGTTCAATGATTTTGGCACCACCCGGGGCGTTCATATGACCAACTATCAATCCCAGCTTCATTATCTTTGTGCTCAGTTAGAAGAGGAGCAGCATACACCTGTCGATTCGTGTTGGGGAACCACACCCGACGTGTGCCAACGTGAGCAATTTCTTTCACACTGAAATGATGGGCTAGTGCCTTTCATCACGTTGCCATTTTTGCCAATGATGGTCATCCGATCGCTGATATCATCCTGGTCTAAAAGCTCGCGAGACGGTTCATCTCCAGTTCCTGAAACAACAGGGTTTTCCTTGATTCATTCAGCAGGCGCAGTTGTTCGGTAAGGATGGCATTGTCATTGGCAATAGCGGTGAGGATCTCGATCTGTTGATCGATATCGGCAATCAATTTGTCGAGGGTGATTTCCTGGCTGATCATGTTACATGTTATAAGGCTACAGCATAAACTGTCACCCATCACTTTAGATTTGCAGGCAGATAAATGATGATAGCGGTAAACCTGAAGAGGAATTGAAATGAAATTAACTACAGGCATTGGCGGCTGGCCAGGAGATGCGCCGGGGCAGGCACAGGAGGCGGAAGCTAATGGCTTCGATATGGTGAGCTGCGGCGAGATCGCACACGACTCCATTTTGACCATGGCACTGGCAGGCAGCCAGACTAAAAAAATTGAACTCATGACCTCGGTGACCATAGCCTTTCCACGCAGCCCGATGGTTCTCGCCATGGAAGCCTGGGATATTCAGCAGTTGTCAGCAGGACGATTCAATATCGGCCTTGGCTCCCAGGTGAAAGGGCATAATGAAAGACGCTTTGGCGGTAGTTGGAGTGCCGCAGCACCACGGATGAAGGAATACATTCAGATGATGAAGGCCATCTGGGATACCTGGCAGGATGGCAAGACAGCTGATTTCATTGGCAAGGAGTACCGCTACACCTTAATGACGCCGAATTTCAACCCGGGTCCAATAGAATTTCCTCGACCGAAAATATTTCTTGCGGTAGTGGGACCAGCCATGGCGAGAGTCGCCGGTGAAGTAGCAGATGGCATTCTGCCCCACGGAGGCATTATGACCGACCGGTACATGCGCGAAACCATGCTGCCCAACATTAAGATTGGCCTTGAACGTTCCGGCAGAACATGGGCGGACATTGATATCGGCTTGAGTGGATATCTTGCCCTTGGTGACAGTGATGAAGAAATTGCGACCAGCCTGGACAAGTATCGCGAGCCCCTGTCCTTTTATGGATCCACACGAAGTTATCACCACGTTTTGCGCATGCACGATCTCGAGGACCTTGGATTGCGACTGCACAAACTGTCACTGGATGGCAGGTGGCAGGAAATGCGTGACATCATCACCGAGGATGACCTGCTCAAGCTGACCGAAACCTGCAGCTATGATGACTTTCCAGAATTTGTTCAGCAAAAACGTGAGTACGCATCGCATATGGGTTTCGGGATGCCCACAAAAAATGAAGCGCAAAAAGAGCGGGCAAAAGAGATTATGACAAAGCTTCAGGCGGTTAAAACAACCGGTGTTCCAAGCGGGATGGAACTCTAAACAGGCGCCGTGATATTAGTCTTCATACCTTTCGTCTAGTAGCGGCTGGAGTACTTCAATAAGCTCGCCCAGATGTGCTTCATAGTGCCGCCATAGATCCACGGAGCTTGAGTATATGGGCTGGCGCACCTGTTCAGAACTTGCTGTTTTGATGGCGCGCTCAGTCTCATGGAAGTTCAAGCAGGCATCCTCCATGGGAAGTTCGCAATAGTCGAGTAAACGGCTCACCTGGGATTCGAGATCGGCGACAACGTCCTCATAATCAACATCCAGAACCTCGCCGGGCAACACCGCGTGCCAGTGATCCATCAGGCGCTGGTACTGGATGTAATATTCTCCAAGCTCTTCAAGGTCGTAGCTAAATGGCTGACCACTGGCAAACAGCTGCTTGTAGCTACCAAAACAACTATCCATTGGATGCCTGCGGGCATTAATAATTTTTGCATTCGGTAAAATTAGATGCAGCAATCCAACATAGATAAAATTGTTGGGGTTCTTGTCTATAAACCGGTTGGCATCGGTTCGGTACTTCTGCGTGCGTTCCAGGTACTGGTTGCCAATCCGCGACCAGCCTTGAACGCCAAGATCTTTGAAAACTTCCGGGAAGCGGCCACGACGCGAAATGTTTTGAGCTGCAGTTCTTACAACCAGAGGGAGATCAGAAAGTTCGTGGGTGCCCTCGACCTGGCTGTGACTTGCAAGGATCTGTTCAATCAGTGTTGAGCCGGACCGCGGCAACCCTATAACAAATATTGGGGAGACGTCGCTGACTCCGTTGCCTTGTTTCTTAGCAATAAACTCTTGGTTGAATGTTTCCACCAGCGAGTCCGTAGTGGTTTCTGTATTAACTGGGTCATAGTTCTCGGATTCCCGCCGCAATTCGCAACAGCGCTGAAAATACTCAAATGCCTGGTCGTAATTTTTTCGTCCTTCAAACTCAAGTCCCAGTGAATTGCACAACTGAACTCTGGACAGGTCATCGAGATCGTCCCGTTCAAGTAATGTCTTCATGGCGCTGACCTCACCATCCTCAAAACGAAAGGTCTTCATGTTGGCCAGGTTCCAGTAGGCGTCAGCATTGCCAGGGTTGGCGGCAATATTCTGCCTGTGGGTTGCTATAGCATCTTCATTTCTGCCAATTGTTTTGAACTGGTGCGCCATACCGGAAAAGGCAGCCGGGTGGGAGGGCGTAATTTTCAGTGCCTTTTGATAGCTTTGAATGGACTCCTGGTCTAGACCTGCTTTCGCCTGGATTGCCGCCATGGCAATGTGCGACTCAGCTACCCTCGGTGTCAACTCCAGCAACCGTTCTGTACTCATCATGGCAGCACCATATTCGTCCAGTTCACGCTGGACATTAGAAAGGTCCATCCAGACCCGCGCGTAATCGGGGGTCAGGGAAACGGCCCTCTGTAGAAAGACTTCGGCTTCCCTGAACTTCTTGTGTTTTACCGCAACAGCGGCGAGCAGGCGTATGGCTTCCACATGGTCAGGATCCTGCTTCAGGATGTCGCGATAGATATCTTCAGCCTTATTGGGTTCTCCATTACGCTCGAATTCAGCCGCCTCACTAATTCGATCTGCAGATGCCATTTCCTTGCGTCGTGGCCGGGCCTGCCGTGTACCCGGATTTTGAACATTGGCAAGTGAGCTGGTGCGATCAATTTTGTCAGACAAAACAATGCGCTTCGGATCCAGCTTAACTGCATCCTTGTAAGCGTTAATGGCCCCTTCATAGTCACCACGCAGCAAGAGCAAATCACCATAAGTCTCATTGGCAAGAGAAAATTCGGGAAACCCCTTGTAAACTTTCTTTATACAGACGGCCGCTTCCTCAATACGCTCGAGGGCAATCAGGGCTCGGCCTGCCAGGCAAAGAATATTAGGATCGTCTGGATATTTGCCGAGCCCTTCAAGACAGACCCGGGCAGTAGCAGCCGCGTCGCCGGCTTTCATATAGTCTGACGCACGAGCAACGATTTCCTCTTGAGGTTGCATTCCTGATTGTAGCCGCATGTTAAATTTGAGCGGCGATAATAGACCAACTTGGGCTGAAGATTCCAGAAGGGATGGGAACAGGCTCTTATATCATCTTGTGATGTCCCAGTTAACGAACTATTCTCGGAACCCATTCTATTGTGGATGATGATCATTGAGTAACTTCTACCAGGCCTGCGTCTCAAAAGAGCTTGTACTGACCGCAGAGCTCCCATTGAAGCCAGATGCCAGTGCTTCCACCGTGATTACTGATGCAAAATCCCTGTTGACGCATGTGGACAGTATTTTGCTCACTGACAATCAGTATGGGCAGGTGCACATGTCAACAATGGCAGCGGCAGGCTTCTTGATTGACGCCGGACTGGACCCGATTGTGCAACTATCCTGTCGCAATCGAAACCGCATCGCACTGCTCGGCGACCTGCTGGGTCTTCGGGCCATGGGTGTCAACAGTCTCATGTTGGTCCAGGGCACCAAGGTACCCAAAAATTTTCAGCCCCGACCCGCCGCTGTTATTGATATGAAGCCTCGGGAACTGATCGCTACCGCAAAGCTTATCAACGAAGACGAGGGACTGGGTCGCCATGAGTTTCTTATTGTTGCCTCTGGCACGATTCATGACCGGAAAGCAGTACCACAGCAGGAAGAGCTTCTGGCAAAGGCCAATGCTGGTGCGCGGCTCATCATCACGCAGATCTGCTTTGATATCGAGCTCCTGAAACGCTACATCGGTGACCTGGTACGCAGGAAACTGACTCACAGGTTGCAGATATTCGTCAGTCTGGCTACACCACCTTCTGCAGCCAAAGCTGCATTTCTTAGAGATAACCGCCGCCGGGCCTTGGTCCCTGACGCTATTATCAGGAGGCTTGAACAGTCAGTGGACGCCGAAGCGGAAGGTGTTGCCATTGCCAGTGAACTGATTCAACAATATGCCGAGATCCCTGGGGTCACCGGTATCAACCTGGTGCCAGTAGATTCACTTGAGACCGCTAAATCTGCTATCGAGCTTAGTGGTGTACTGGGCAATTAGTGGGGGCGCCGAGCCGGGTACGCCTGGTGGGGCATACCGAGTGGATATGCGTGAAGATATATGGTTCCCAACCTATAGGCGAGGTAGAGCAACAGTTGCAAAATTGAAAGATTACCCCTATAAATAATGGCCTGTTCGCCCGATGAGTTGGCGGGCGTTTAACAGATAATAATAGCCGGTGATTTATCCTTGGGGGGATTCAAGAATGCGTCAAAATCCGAAATTTGTGTTGACACCGCTTGCTGCTGGAATAGCCACAGCATTAGCACCCGCGCCAACTATTGCCGCGAGCGAAGTTGCACTTGAAGAGATTGTGGTTACGGCGCGAAAACGTAGTGAATCGGTTCAGGACGTCCCGGTCAGCATCCAGGCAATATCAGAAGAAAGCCTGAAGGACATGAACGCCAAGGGCCTGATGGACTACTCCCGATTTGTGCCTTCGGTTAGTGTTGTCGGCTATGGTAATGGTTCATCAACCATTGTATTCCGTGGTGCAACAATCACCGGTGGTGGCTATGTCGCGCAATCAACTTCTTCGATGTACCTGGATGAAATTTCAGTAACTGCAACCGGCGATCAGCCTTCGGTTCGCATGGTGGACATTGAGCGGGTAGAAGCATTATCAGGTCCGCAGGGAACCATCTATGGCTCCGACGCCCAGGCTGGCACCATGCGGGTCATCACCAATAAACCGGTAATGAATGAATTTGAAGCTGTTATTGATGGCAGCATGCGCAACGGCTCGGAAGGTGAAGGCAGCTATGACGGCTCGGTGGTACTAAACCTACCTATCGTGGAAGACAAGCTGGCGATTCGTCTGGTTGGTTTCAGCGCAAAAGACGGCGGATATATCGACAATGTGCTGGGCAATACACCAGATGGCAATGTTCTGGCCGAAGCTGGAGGCCTAATCTTACCTTCAGGGTTTGGAACACTGGACAACGCCGAGTATGTGGATAATGATACGAATGATTCCAAGATCACGGGATGGCGAGCCTCCGTACGCTGGGAAATCAACGACAACTGGTCAGCCACGCTGACTGCCCTGAGTCAGAATACAGAGAACGGTGCCTGGGATAGTTATGATCCGTATCTTGGCGATCTGGAGATTGTGACATTTTATGACGACTGGCGCGATGATGAATACGACCTCTATTCCCTGACCATCGAAGCAGATCTGGGTTTTGCACAACTAGTTTCAGCAACTTCCTATTTTGAGCGAGATATCAAGTCGGTCACTGACCTTACGGTGTATCATCACTACTGGAGCGGCAGGTATTGTTTTGCAAACGAAGTTTATAACGGTGCCTACTATGCAGCCTATGGCTACTTCATGTTATCTCCGACTGAATCGCTAATAGCAGGTGCCTATTGTCTGGCACCCACGGTAGATGGTGATTACCTGGCAGCCTATGATTCTAAAGCCCAGTATGACCGCTTCACCCAGGAGATTCGTCTGTCATCCCAGGGGGATACATTTGACTGGCTGGTAGGATTGTTTTACGAAGAGAGCAACAACGACTGGCAGGATAGCCCATTTGGCTTTCCAACCTCTAACACATTTGAAGAATCCATCGCTCTACAATGGTTCAGGGCACCGCCTCCCTGGGCTCAGGGAGCACCTGACTTTTTCATTCCTTACACAGGCACAGATGCCGATGCGGATGGACCCTGGAATTCCCGTAGTCACACTGAATGGGAACAGAAGGCAATCTTTGGTGAGGTTGTCTGGCACGTAAGCACTAAGCTCGACCTAACTCTTGGTGGGCGCTATTTCGACCGTTCAAATGTCAACGAATACTTCGTGATGCGACCCAACAACAGCCCAATGGGAGAGTATCTGGACGCTGATGGCAATACGGTGATCCCGAAACATTCGGGTGAAGAGACTGAGTTTGTACCAAAAATTGCCGCAAGCTATCACATTACTGATGACACCATGGTCTATGGTCTATGGACTCAAGGTTTTCGTCCGGGTGGCACTAACCGCCAGCGTGGTCAACCATTTCTGCCAGCACATTACGACGCCGATAAGCTGACCAACTTTGAACTGGGAGTTAAGTCAACATTCCTCGACGGCCGAGCTCGCGCGAACATAAGCGCCTTCCATATGGACTGGGAGGATTTTCAGCTTGAAATCGTCGATCCCTCGACAAGAGATTGCGATGAGCCCGGCACGTCCATTCCCGCCGTCTGTGGGCAACCCTGGCAAAATGTGGTTGCCAATGCAGGAGATGCACATATTACTGGTGTTTCACTTGAATTCGATCTGGCCGTTTCAGAGAACTTTACGGTCGGTATGAATGCCCAGTGGCTGGAACCCCAGACCGACACAGATCTTGATCTGGATGGCGATGGTATTTTGGATGTTGTGAAAGACACCAAATTGCCTATAACGCCAGACTGGAAGAGCTCTGCGTGGGCGACCTACCGCTGGCCGGTGAATTCACTTTCTGCCGAGGGCTATGCACGGTTGCAGTGGTCGTATCAATCCGACAGCAAGAACACGCTGTATCCGTCAGGATATGATCCTGCTAATCCGCTGATTATGAACGATGCTTATAAGGTCGGTGATCTTAGTATCGGTGTGCAGGCCGCTACCTGGGAGGCCAGCATCTTCGTCAACAACCTGTCTGATGAGCGGCAGCACTACAATCACTGGGGGACCATGTTCGGTGGTGCCAGCTATGCAGGGAGACCCACTGCCCTGCGCTCAACCGGTAGACCAAGGGAAATTGGAATACGGGTAATCAAACACTTCAACTGATGAACGAGTCTTTAAGCTGAGTAAAAAAGACCGGCTAAGCCGGTTTTTTTTACCTGAAGTTATAGCCGGTTCAGGTGCCAATCAGTCATAGGGCCATACTTCGAGGCCATGAATGGCATTGCGTATATCCATGGTCAGGTTTACGGAGGCAACGGTCTGGTCATTTTCAAGATCATAGAGAGTAATCGTCGAGGGTGATGAGCCGCCTACGAGAAATCTATCGCCATGAGCACATAATCCACGACCAAAGGCCTGGCGGGCAATCTTTGAGTCATCAATGCCGGCAAATTGAATGTCATCCTCCTGGTATCGGCGGATGGCAAATGCTGTTTGCAAACCGTCACGTGCGGCAAAACGAACACAGTCAGCATTGGTATCATTGAATAGCACACCCCCTCTAAAAGGGCGGGCATTATGAGCCCCTGAGGGTAGATTGCAGACAGCCTTTACCTTGTTATTGTGACGGATATGCAGCAGCGCCTCAGTTCGCAGTCCACTCAGGAAAATGCCTGAATCATCGACATGCACCATATTGATATGATGGTCATTATTAGCCCTGGGCCCTGTTTCCTGGCAAGGGTCAAAGGTGAACCCACTCCACTCCCCGCGCTGTTTCTGCAGATGAAAACCCCAGGTAAATGCCTGACTTTCAAGATCAAAGGCCAACAGGCTATCGAAGCCCGTTGAGGTCAGGAAGATATTTCCACCCTTAATGATTATTTCGTGACAATGTTTGAGGTAAGGGTTGCGCCAGGAGTTCTGTTTCACAAACTCCCGGTTATAGCAGAATAGTTCATCAGAAGCAGCGACATAGATGTCGTCCCCATCAAATGCGATACCACGAAGCCCGCGGTCGGCACCTCGTCCTGAAAAATCGATATCCCCGGTATTCCAGTCAAGGAGCTGGTCCGCAGTCTGATTTTCAAAATCAACGGTGAATATGCCACCATGGCTTTCACCCTGCTGGCTTCCACGAACCACGGAGGTGGCGATCACCTTGGGTAGCTTTATATCTGACATCTGTAACTCGCTTTCTCGAATGTAGGTAGAAGTGAGCTATTCTCTGGATAACCTGAACACTGCGACCGTGCCCTTTGCTTCCTCCAGGGATGGGAATCCATCGATGATATCCGGGTAGTCAGCCCGGTATTTATCGATGTAGGCCTGGAGTATCAGTTCGAAATCCTGTGTCGTTTCACTGGCCTGCAGGGCATAGGTTTCATCGCCCATTCGCACCAGCGCCGTCCCACCCTGACTCAGCATGGAGACCCAACCACTATCCTTGGCGCCCACCACGTGGAGATCACCTTCGACCTGGACAACCCAGATGATGACAACCCGGGGTAACAGTCCACTGCTTGCTTTGAGCCTGACCTCGTGGATTGAAGAAGTATCACCCCAATTCTCTGGAACATCGGTTACAGTTCCACCGATAAAGAAACCTGGCATCGGACCTATAGGTAAAAGCCATATAAGCAAGGCAAGGGACAACAGCAGAATAGGTAGAACGATCTTTAGTATTTTCATCAGCTCACCTCTATCTTTTTGAAACCGGGGCTTCGTTTTTCCATAAAGGAGCGAACCCCCTCTTTGAAGTCATCTCTTTGCAGGCTCTCTGCCATCAGTTTATTGCTGTCGTGCATCGCATCACCCAGGTTCATGTTCATGTGCCGATAGACCTGTTGTTTCATGACCATCATGGAGACAGGCGCACTGGTATCTGCCAGTTCCTGAATATAGGCTTTGGTCTGATCAAGCAGTTCATCATCGGCAAAGATGCGCTCCACGAGGCCAAATTCCTTTGCTTCCTCGGCTAACAATCTGCGAGAACTCCATAGCAGGTCCAGCGCCCGCGCAGGACCAACGATGCGTGGCAGTATCCAACTCTGACCATGTTCTGCGATCAAGCCTCGCTGTGAGAAAGCAGTAACAAATTTCGCATTCTCAGAGGCAAAGCGCATATCGCATAACAAGGCGATAGACATGCCGAGACCAGCGCATGCGCCATTAACAGCAACTATGATTGGCTTGCGAATTGACATGATGTAGGTAAATGCAACTTCAAAGTCAGGTCCCATGGACTTATCGCCGGGGTCTGCATCCATCTTTTTCTGCTCAGCAGCGGCATTCCCACCTCCACCTGAGGCCGTTGCATCAAGTGCATTCATGTCCATTCCGGCACAGAAACCCCGGCCTGCCCCGGTAAGGATAATACCGACAACGGACTTATCTTGCTCCGCCGCCGCAAGCGCATGTTTCAGCTCCTCAATCATAGTACCAGTCAAGGCGTTGAGCGCATCTGGCCTGTTCAGCGTAATGACGGCGGAAGGACCGTCCACCTCATACATAATTTGTTCGTACATCCGTTGATTCCCCTTCTCTTTTATAAGGCCTGCTTTACTCAGACTTTACGCGAATTTCTTCCAGCAGACGAATTAAGCAAAAGGAAATACGGCAAAGGTCCGCAGTACAAGACACTGTGGGCCTTTACTTGATTGGTCAAACAAGGCGAGTTTATGCCGCGAGGATACCCTCGGGGTCGATATAGCTCATGTGATGGGCCTCACCGACAAACTCGTTGGTGATCTGTCCACCGTAGACATTCAGGCCACGCAACAGGTGTACATTGGACTTCAGAGCATCTTTGACGCCCTTGTCAGCGAGTTCAAGGACATAGGGCAAGGTCGCATTGTTCAGAGCTGCAGCTGAAGTCCTGGCTACTGCACCGGGCATGTTGGCTACACAGTAGTGCACAATATCATCCTGGATATAGGTAGGATCATCGTGAGTCGTCGCATGGGAGGTCTCAAAACAGCCCCCCTGGTCAATGGCAACGTCAACCACGACCGTGCCAATGCTCATTTCACGAACCATATCAGCGGTAACGAGTTTCGGTGCGGAAGCACCGGGAATCAGCACCGAGCCTATGATCAGATCAGCATTCATGACACTGCCGATTATGGCGTCCTGGGTTGAGTAAAGAGTCTGCACTCGGTTGCCGTAGAGGTGGTCGATGTTTCGAAGCACATCAACGCTGCGGTCTATGATGGTAACCCTGGCGCCCATACCCACTGCCATCTGTGCGGCATTCTGCCCAACCACACCGCCGCCTAGAATAACGACATGCCCCTGCATAACGCCCGGCACACCGCCCAGGAGGATACCCTTGCCACCATGGGATTTTTCCATGCACATGGCACCTGCCTGGATTGACATTCGGCCCGCCACCTCTGACATTGGAGCCAGCAGGGGTAAACGGCCCATTGCATCCGTCACTGTCTCATAGGCGATACAGGTTGATCCGCTATCTACCAGGTCCTTAGTCTGATCAAGGTCCGGTGCCAAGTGCAGATAGGTGAAAAGTGTCTGGTTTTCACGCAGCATTGCCCGCTCGATTGCCTGGGGTTCCTTTACCTTGACGATCATTTCTGCAGTATCAAAGACTGTCTCTACATCCGCCGCAATTTTCGCGCCGGCCTCCATATAGTCCGCATCATGAAAGCCAATACCTGTACCGGCGTCGGTTTCTATGAGAACTTTATGTCCATGGTGAACAAGCTCCCCGACGGCTGCTGGTACAAGTCCGACTCGATATTCATGATTTTTTATTTCTTTGGGCACTCCGATGAGCATGGCGCAGTCCTTCTAATAATTGATGCTGCCAGTATATTTATCGGCATATAGTGTTTCACACTTATTTAGCTTGTATATGTAGTAGAATAACCTGCAATAGTAGTTATATAAGGAATATATATGAAGAATAATGGGAATTTAGAGTATAAAACACTGGATAGAATTGACCTCAAGATCCTCAGGGCGCTACAGCAGGATGGTCGCTTATCGAACACCGCTCTTGCAGAGGAGGTTGGGCTCAGTGCAACGCCTTGCTCCGAGCGCGTTAAATCACTTGAAAGGCAAGATTTCATTGAACTCTACACTGCAAAACTGAATCCTCACCTGCTGCAATTGGAACTGCTTGTATTTGTGGAGATTTCTCTTATTCGTACATCACCCGATGTTTTTGCCGATTTTCGTGACGCCGTTATCAAGCTTCCTCAAATTCTTGAATGCCACCTTGTATCCGGTAACTTTGACTATCTGATCAAGGCGAGAGTCGCTGATATAGCGGCCTACAGGCAATTCCTCGGTGAGACTCTGCTGCTGCTGCCAGGGGTGAGCGAATCGAGAACCTATGTTGTGATGGAAGAACTTAAGGAAGGTCAGGCGCTGCCCATCTAGCTCCATAGCACCTTAACTGGGCCCAAGGAAGACAAAAAACGCTGCCTTCTTGACCTGACCACACATATATGGATATATTTTCAGTACTGTATATATGTACACCATAATGTCACACCATTCAAAAACGCCGCGACTAGAAGAACTATTGCCGGAAGCACTTTTACCAGAAGAGCTTTTACCAAAAGAGCTTGTACATGACAAGCTTTGGCAACGCGCAGGCCTATGGCGGGCATCGAGTATCAACAGTAGCTTCACAAAGGGGGTGCCAACGGGATTTAAAATACTGGATGAGCATCTGCCGGGGCAAGGCTGGCCGGCGGATGGCGTCACGGAACTGTTGCATGAGCAGTATGGCATCGGTGAGTTGAGGCTGCTGGCCCCTGCCCTCGCCCGCCTGAGCCAGGAGCAAAACCGCTGGTTGCTATGGGTTTCCCCACCCTACATTCCCTATCCACCCGCCTTACTCAATGCGGGCATTAACCTGACTTCGGTTCTGATCGTAAAACCAAAAACCCTGGCGGATACCCTGTGGGTACTCGAAAAAGCACTGACATCAAAAAGCTGCAGCGCCGTGCTGGCATGGCCAGGCGACATCAATGCAAAACAGATCAGACGATTGCAGGTCGCAAGTAAGAAAGGAAGTAGTTGGAGTATCCTGTTCCGCCCCAGGAGCGCGGCACAGCATGCGTCGCCGGCTGAATTACGGATACAGCTTTATGCCACACCATCTTCTCATACACATACATCTATCAATCTCAAAATACTTAAACGCCGTGGTGGTTGGGCAAGTGAGGTCATTAAATTGCACTTCAGCGATAGTTTGAACCGGGTAACTCCCGACTTTCAGGTGTCTTTTAAATAGCAGCTGCGGGCTTTTTACGAAGAGCCGCCACGGGTGCTTAAAGAACCGGGGTTTTATCAAATTGATGGCAGGTCCTATGGACTCAAGCTCCTCTGAGGTTATGGTCAAGAAAGGCTCCGGTCTCTGGCTATGCCTGTATTTCAAGCAATTGCCCGTGGAGATATTCTGCCGCGGCGGGCCAGCTACAGGTACGCCAGTTGTGGTCACTGCCCGGCAACGCATTCTCTACAGCAACCAGGCAGCAGAGGATGTCGGTATCCGCATCGGCAGCAGCATGAATACTGCTTACATCTTGAGTAGCAAAATAGTCAGTTTCGAGCGAAATGAGGAAAAAGAATTCTCTGTGCTTTCTCACCTGGCCCAATGGGCATACCAGTTTGCGCCGGGTGTTTCGATAAAGGCACCGCACAGTCTGGTGCTTGATATCAAAGGTTGCCTGAAACTGTTTGATGGCCTGGAAAACCTGAAGTCACAAATACGAGAGAAGCTACCTGAGTTGGGATATACGGCAAACATCGGGGTCTACTCTACCCCCCTCGCAGCGCTTTCTTTTGCGGAAGGTTCTGCAGAAGCCCAAGGCAGTCAGATGCTGCAGTCACTACCCATCACTTGCCTGCGAGCAGACGAAAAGATTATTGAGTCCCTGGGGCAATCAGGTATCCGCGATATCGGTGGGTTGCTTGAATTGCCCATGGATGGCCTAAGCTGTCGTTACGGCATCTTTTTTGCTGATTACCTGCAACGCCTTATTGGTGAAAAACCGGACCCGCAAAAATTCATCAGTGAAGTTCCCCGCTTCTTCAGCGATATAACATTTCTGTCTGATGTCACTGACATTCAGTCACTGATGTTTCCGGTGAAACGGCTATTATCTGAGTTGTGCGAGTTCCTGCTGGCACGCCAACTCTGCATCAACCAGATGACATTTAAACTTTCCCATCAAAATCATGAGCCGAGGAGTTTCAACATCTACCTTGCTGATCCGGAAAATGATGCTGCGATGTTTCTCATGCTGACTCAACTGCAATTGAACAAGGTCACGAATATGCCTGAGGTTGATAATCTCTGCCTTATCGCCAACACATTCTATCCGGCAGATTCTATTTCTGGTGATCTGTTCCACGGCGCCCATCTTCACGGACATGTTCGCAGCAAAACTGACAGTTCCAATCGCCTGCTTAACATGTTCCGTGCACGACTGGGGCCGCAGAGCTGTTTTGGTTTGTCTCTGGCAAATGATCATCGTCCCGAAAGGGCATGGAGATCCGTTCGCCTGAACAAGAAAAACTACTGGTTTCCTGACGACGAAAGAGAGGCAAACCCAAGGCCATTGTATTTACTCAATGTGCCACAGAAACTCAAAACGGCTGACGATCTACCCTATCTTGGCGGGCAACTTGAGTTAATCCGGGGGCCGGAAAGAATTGACTTCGGCTTGTGGGATGGAAACGATTCTGCACGAGATTATTACATCGGCCGACATCAGTGCGGCGCACTCTATTGGATTTTTTTTGAAGCTGACGGTAACAACTGGTATTTGCACGGCATTTTTTCCTGACGATCGGCTCAGCGTTTCTGAAGAGTTCTGTTCAGACAGGAAACGAGACCTCCCCTGGGTCCTTATTTAGATTTGCTATTGAATTACGGCTACTGCAGCCTTTGTAGGACGAAAAGACTAGACTCACTGGATGGACAGCCAACCTAAAGACAATGCCAAGTACCTGGAAAAAAAACGGCAGTACGACAGTATGATCACCCTTTACGGGCGGAAACCCGTATTGGAGGTACTGCGGGGCTCCAATACTGAAATACACAGACTACATCTGGCGACTTCTAATAAAACAGCGCCAATCATAGATGAAATCAAGGCACTGGCGGACACCAAAAATATTGAAATCAAATACCACGACCGGGCAGCACTTTCACGAATATCAAAAAATGCAAAGCAGGATCAGGGCGTGGCTGCAGATATCATTGCACCCAATTACAGGCCCCTTAGCAAATTTTCGCCAGCCCCCGGGGGTGTGCTTCTGCTGTTGGACCGAATTACCAACCCGCAGAACCTCGGCATGATTATTCGCTCGGTCGCTGCATCCCCCATATCTGGACTTGTCCTACCTAAATCCGGTTGCGCGAGGATCAGCCCATTGGTCATCAAGGCGAGTGCGGGAGCTTTGTTTAAGGCAACTATTTATCACTGCGAGGACACAATCTCAGCCATTCAGGAACTCAAAAACAGGGGAATGACAATTTATGGGCTGGACGCCGATGGAGACATACCCCTGGCGGAACTCAACAATAACCAGCCGCAGGCGCTGGTACTAGGTAATGAAACAGATGGACTAGCCGGAGATGTTATAGACGCCTGCGATCAACTTGTTATGATCCCCCTGGCAAATCAGGTGGAATCTCTCAATGTGGTCGCAGCAGCAACACTGGTGGTTTTCCGGGGCCTTGTTTAACGTGAATTCGATCGGGGCTGGTATACCAAGCCATTTTCAATTATTGTTGCGC
>PVBE012875662.1_pt1 | contig 34172 bp, 22 predicted proteins | sample 1631181 | NCBI WGS metagenome assembly PVBE01 (sample SAMN08397723, study PRJNA350692) | Marine metagenome, whole genome shotgun sequencing project. | isolation source: water | place: Pacific Ocean | collected 2012-04
CGCATGCAGGGGCCAATTTCACGGCAACACCGGTAGAAAATAGTGCAGAAATTATAGAAACACTCAACGAAAAAACCACTGTTGTAGCAGTCGATGAAGCACAATTCTTTGATGGAGAACTTACCGAAGTATGTACTATATTGGCTGGTAAAGGTATCCGAGTGATAGTTGCCGGTCTCGATCAAGATTTTCGCGGCGACCCTTTTGGTCCAATGCCAATCATATTGGCCTTGGCCGAACATGTGAGTAAACTACATGCCATATGCGTTGTATGTGGAAAAGATGCATCTCGGACCCAACGAATGATAGATGGTCGTCCAGCATATTTTGAAGAGCCCACTGTTGTAGTTGGTGGAAGTGAAAGTTACGAGGCACGATGTCGTATACATCATGATGTGCCACACAAAACTGCCTAGGTTATATCGATTATCTATAAAAATGGACAATCCACTATTAGACACGATCACTAACAATAACATTGATACATTAATTGACTCTAGAACTCTGCAAAGACGTATTACTGAATTAGCTAGTGAAATTACAAGAGATTATAAAAATAAGGAATTCCTGTTAGTCTGTATTTTAAGGGGTGGGGTAGTCTTTCTAACTGACTTAATGCGACAGATTCCAGTACCTCATCTCATTGATTTCATGGCAGTTTCATCATATACAGATGGGAGAACAAAGTCGGAGGGACGAGTACGGATTACAATGGATCTACTTACGGACATCGAACACATGAATGTACTCTTGGTTGAAGACATTGTAGATACTGGTTACACACTAACTCAAGTACTCGAATTACTTAACAGTCGTTCTCCAAAAAGCTTACGTGTTTGCACACTTTTAGACAAACACGAACGGCGTGAGGTTGACGTAAATATCGACTATGTAGGGTTTCACATTCCTGATAAATTTGTCGTAGGGTATGGCCTCGATGATGAAAATGGTCACTGGCGAAATCTACCGTACATTGGTGTAGCACGCATATAACAACAAATCTGATATATTCCAATACAATAGAAACCAAACATATACTGCCGTTAATGAACCCTCGAACATCGATACCAACTGATATACAATTTCCAGAGATATATCACCAAGTTTGCAAAGTATTAACAAAGGAGGACTTTGCTAATATATGGGTGGTAGGCGGAGTTATACGGTCAACAATACTAAATCATCCAGTTGATGATTTAGATTTTATCATTCAGGGAAATGCCCTTGCATGCGCACGGCATGTTGCTGACAAGCTAAATGCCGACTATTTCACACTTGATGCTAAAAGAGGAGTGGGGCGTGTACTGCTCCGGGACCAAGCTAGAACTGTGATTGACATATCGCGCTTGCATTCCAACGGCATTGAAGCAGATATGTTGGCAAGAGATTTCACCATTAACGCAATGGCCATACGCTGCCAAAACCCAAAACAGATCGTCGATCCTACGAGAGGTCTCGAACACATTCATAAAAAGCAGATACGTATGGTATCTGAACATTCTTTTGCGGATGATCCAATAAGACTAATACGAGCTATAAGAATAGCAGTACAGACGGACTTCATAATTAAACGCAACACGAGAACAGCAATTCGCAAACACGTTGAAAAATTGAGCCAAGTTTCGACAGAACGTGTGCGCGATGAGTTCATGCGATGCCTAGCTAGTAAGAGCCCAGTACAAGCAATCCATTTGTTGTCTCACTTAAATATGATGGGTTATATTCTTGTCGACTGGGATAACAATAGTATAGAGCAAGCTTTGTCTAAGTTGCGTGCTCTCGAATCGTTAGTAGCAATAATTTTACCGAGGAAAACACCTGATGCTGCCTGTGAATACACACTGGGTTTATTCGCATCAACAGTGGGGCAATTTAGACCAGAATTGGAAAAGTACCTATCGGAAACAGTTTCTGACAAGAGCAATAGAAGACAACGCTATCAACTAATGTATGTAGCAATTCTTTTGCGCTCACTATCATTATCATCCGAGCGCAAAAAGCTAGTTAATCTGTTAAAACTAAGTAAGTCGGAATGCGCAATGATATCTGCAATGATAATAATAGAAGCACTTCCAGAAAGACTATCAATTGCAGAGGATAGCCTTCTTAGAAGGCACAAATCTACACAACCGGATAGTCTTTCGTCTAGCAAAGCTCGAGCTATACACACATATTTTCGAAAGAACAGCACTGTAGCAATCGAAATGGGTTTGTTAGCACTAGCTGAAATCATATCAAAATATGGCCCACAAATACCACATGAACTATGGGAGAGAAAACTGGCTGCTATGTTTGCTCTTTTAGACGGCTATTTCGATCGATATGACCAGCTTATCCGACCGAAAGACATTATCAATGGAAATGATCTTATACAGGAAGTTGGATATAAGCCTGGACAAGAGATTGGAGCAATACTACAACAAATAACTGAAGCACAAGCTGCTGGTGAAGTGCGCGACCGCGATGCAGCTTTGGCAATGGCACGAAAATTACATACTTCTACTGACACTTAGTATCAATACTGCTTTTGCATGCACAAAGCACATAAGGTGTGTGAGTGACTTGCTTACGGTAGTGATAAGTGTTATTATAACTACCATACTATGAAACATAATAACAATGAAATCTCACTAAAACACGCCATAAACCAGTATAACCGCGTTATATCAGAAAGTCGTAGTCAGAATACCGCTCGATCATACAGCCAGGCTATAACAAAGTTCATTGCTTTACTTACTGAAAGTAAAATTGACACAGACACTACAACAATTACATCATGTAGTGAATCATGGATAATTGATTTTATTGATGAATTACGTAATTACTCTCCAGCTACGGAACAACTTTATCTAACAGCAGTGGTCGGTTTTTATGAGTTTTTAGCGTCCGAGTACGAACTTGAACTTAACTTACCAAGAGTAAGAGCTCTTATAAGGCGTAGACAACGAAGGGTACCACTAAAATTACCTCAATTCCCACGCGAAAATATTGAAAAATTAATACAAGCGGTAATTAACGCAGCAAGATTGCCACAAGATGACGACCTAGCCAAACTCAGAATACTACGTGACAAAGCCTTCATACTAACATTATCGGATACCGGATTACGCATAAGTGAAGCTTGCAGTCTTACTCGGGGTCAGTATGATCGCAACGAGCGCCAGGCAGTGGTGATCATTAAGGGCGGACGCGAAAGCATAGTCCGATTTTCAGGCCGATCTCATCAAGCCATAGTCGACTATCTCACAGCCCGAGCATCTAGGGATGGAATAACTGGCCGTGCACTGACCAGCCTTCCTATTTTTGCTCGCCACGACTTGGGATGTGGTTCCAAGACGTTGCCCATCAAAACTGTAGGTGCAAGAAAAATAATAAATCGCTGGGTAAAATATGCACTCGGAGCCTCACTCGTCGGCTCAATTACACCCCACTCATTCAGGCATTATTTTGTCACAATCGTACTAAGAGGATCAGGCGGGAATCTCAAACTAGCTCAAGAACTGGCCCGGCACAAAAGTATTGCAATAACGCAACGCTATGCCCACCTTACAGACGATGATTTAGATCGCGGATACCACAAAATATTCGACGAGTGACTGTAATTCATCTACCTACCTACAGTGAAGTATAGTAACACGATTTGGTACAATGCCTATACGCAATTTGTAGGCAGGGATTCTTATTTACCAGTAGATAACGTAATAATTACATAACTGCAAATGTGGCGCAGAAATTGCACCTATACTGTTCGTTGAAGCTAATAGTTGTAATCTAAATATCAGGAAAATATGATGGGGAATTATGGATAAATCAACCAAAAGAACCTATATGAGCACCACACCTAGTAGGCATATATCTACTATTGAACCTATCAAAGCAATGAATCTATTTTACGCTCTAGGTAGAGGCTTACTGGGTTTTGTACGATATATTCTTTTTACTGCGGTTTGCGGTTTAGCATTCTATTTTCTTTTGCGCAGCGTATAGAATGCAGATAAAGCAAAAATCACTGACATCTATACTTCCTGAATCTTTGAGCTACACTTACCGGTAGCTCCCCACTTAATTTTACTGATTCTTCTCCAGGCGTAGCATTTACAGCAATGCCATACTTGTGAAATACAGAAATAAGATCCCCATTTCTGTATGGTAAACTCACAGTCATTTCTACCGTAGACGCCTTTAGATATTTTTGTATAGAAGCGACAAGTTTTGGAATTCCATAACCCGATATTCCAGAGATTGGCAAAGCATCAGGAAATGAATTATATATTTTGTCAGGCAGCTTTATATCAATGAGCAAATCAGTTTTATTTAGTACTGTTATTATCGGTATGTTAGAAACACCAATGTCATCCAGAGTCTTCGTCACTACGTGAGCTTGTTCAACACAGCACTTATGAGTCACATCGATTACATGTAATAGCAAATCAGCCTCCACAATTTCCTCCAATGTAGCCCTAAAAGCAGCTATCACTGTAGAAGGTAATTTCTGAATAAAACCAACCGTATCAGTAAGAAGAAATGAACGCCCACCAGGCCAAGTAATTCTCCGTGTAGTGGGATCAAGTGTAGCAAAAAGCCTATTAGCTATTAGAATGTCTGTATCACTTAATCTACTTAGTAATGTAGATTTGCCTGTATTTGTGTAACCGACCATAGCCACCACAGACACCTTGGAATTCTGGCGCCTTTTCCTATGATGGGACCGATGCGTCCTAACCTTTTGAAGTTCCTTCTTCAATTTTGTTATCCGCCTAGTAATTTCGCGACGATCCACCTCAAGCTGCTTCTCACCAGGTCCACGCAGGCCAACACCGCCTATAGAACCAGTGCGCCCTGACGCCCCACCAGCTTGTCTTGCAAGATGCTTCCATTGTCGAGTCAGTCTAGGCAATCTATACTCGTACTGTGCTAACTCTACCTGCAGCCCACCCTCTCTGGTGTTAGCATTATTAGCAAAGATATAGAGAATCAATGCTGTGCGATCCAAAATTTGAGTGTTATCGCCAACTATTCTTTCTAATTCCCTTTGGTGGCGCGGCGATAGTTCAGAGTCGAACAAAACTATATCTGCAGCTGTTGTTTCTATTAAGTCAATCAATTCGACAATTTTCCCTGTGCCAATATATGTAGCCGTATTTGGAACAGAAAGTTTCTGACAAATACGTCCAACAACGGACATTCCACCAGTATTAGCCAATTGCTCGAGCTCATTTAGCGAGTCATGTATAGTCAACATAGATGAGATACTGCGCAATTCAACCCCTACCAATAACGCTCTTTGGGTAGACATCGAAGTCGGAATAAGAGCCATTTTTGTCATATAGTGTATTTTACCTCAGCATGATAAAATATCACACAAGAACTCTCCAATTAGACTAGAGAGTCTACAAATTAAAAAAACATTCTAAACCCTCATGTTCAAAGATATACCCCTAACTTTAGGCATTGAAGAAGAATACCAAATTGTTCATCCTGTCACACGTGATTTGCATTCATACATGAGTCAATATCTAGCAGGTGATCACCGTGTCATGACACCCTCTGGACTGAAACCTGAACTTATGGAAAGTCAACTGGAGATGTCTAGCCACATTTGCAATAACATAAGCGAGTTACGTGATGAGATAAGTAGGATGCGAGAAATAGCACTTGATATAGCCAAAAAGGACGGTTTAATAATTGTAGCAGCAAGTACTCACCCATTTGCTAAATGGTCTGATCAGAATATCATGCAGGGAGACCGCTACAGCAAATTGCTCGATGATTTTCGGTCAGTAGCCCAACAACTACTTGTCTTCGGAATGCATATCCATGTTGGATTTGGAAAGGGCCGCAAGAATCAAGATATCATGATAGAAATCATGAATCAAATGCGATATTTCCTGCCACATATACTTGCGCTTAGTTCAAGTTCACCATTTTGGCAAGGACGCAATACGGGTCTTATGTCATACCGAAGTGTAGTTTTTGAAATGTTGCCTCGCTCAGGTATACCCCCATCGTTTCAATCACATGGAGAATATGAGCAATATGTAGATATTTTGGGCCAGGTTGGATCACTCGACCAAGGTGACAACAACAAATATGATGCAACAAAAATCTGGTGGGATATCCGTCCGCACCCAATATTCGGAACACTTGAAATTCGTATTGCGGACATCTGTACGGATATAAACGATACCATAGCAATTGCCGCACTAATACAAGCAATAGTTGCAACGCTCTTAAAACTTCGCAGCAACAATCAGAGCTGGAGAACATATCGTCAGTACCACATCACAGAAAACAAATGGCGTGCAGTTCGGTATGGAACTCAAGGCAAATTAATTGATTTTGGAATTGGTCAACAAGTCGCTTTTAGTCGCTTGGTCCAAGAAATCCTAGAGATCGTAGACCCTGTACTTGATGAATTAAATTCAAGAAAAGAAGTTCAGCATATACAACAAATAGTTCAACAGGGAACTAGCGCCAAACAACAAATAGATGTTTACGAACAAGCGTTAAAACAAAATAATACTAACCATAATGCTGCCTTATACAGTGTCGTAGATTACTTAGCTAATAAAACAGTTTCAGGACTCTAGTCAATCGCACTTAACTTTGGTCTGCAAATTTTCAATAGTCTCTAGCGCTCTTTCGGAATAAAGTCTATACCTTTCCCGCTTTGACCATTTTCTTTTGTCGCGGGGAGGTTCTAGTGATGGAAACAAACCAAAATTAGCCTTCATAGGCTGGAAAGTGTCTGAATCTGCATTTGCAACGTAATGACATAGTGCCCCCATCATAGAAGTCCTAGGCAACACCAAGAGCCGTTCACCTTCCATGAGCCTAGTCACGTTTATTCCAGCTAATAAACCTGTAGCAATGTTTCCTGCATATCCCTCTACTCCAGTTATCTGTCCCGCGAAAAACAAGTTGGGCCGAACACGACTCTGTAACGATTCTGAAAGGACAGTCGGAGCATTGAGAAATGTGTTTCTATGCATCATTCCATATCTCGCAAATCGAGCCTGTCCTAATCCAGGTATCATACGCAACACTTCCTTTTGGTCAGGCCACTTCAAATTCGTTTGAAATCCAACTATATTGTATAGCGTGCCGGCCAAGTTATCCCGACGCAACTGCACGACAGCATAGGGTCTCTTGTCATCAAAAGGCGAGATTATACCTACTGGTCGCATAGGTCCATAGGCAAGAGCTTCCCGTCCGCGTTCAGCCAATATCTCAATTGGAAGACAGCCTTCAAAGAAACGATGCGCACCAGCACGAACACCTGACTCAATATCTTTTTCAAAGTCTCGCAATGGTATCGTATCCCCTTCCAACAAAGCATTGACAAATCCCTCATATTGATCCTCGTTCATAGGGCAGTTAATATAGTCACCTTTAGTCTTATCATCTTTTTGATACCTGGAAGCTTCAAACGCAACGCTCATATCTATGGTATCGGAATAAACTATGGGTGAAATTGCATCATAGAAATATAAATGATCAGTACCAAGTAAATCGGATAAACTGTTACAAATTGCTTCCGAACTAAGAGGTCCACTAGCTATAATAGTGGGTCCATCCGGAATTGACTTTTTTTCAGCTCTTATGACCTCTATATTCGGATGATTCCCGACCCTATCTGTGACCAGGCTTGCAAACGACTCCCTATCTACTGCCAATGCGCTGCCTGCAGGGACAGCATTAACATCAGCGCATTCAATAAGCAATGACCCCAATTTTCGCATCTCATTCTTTAGAACCCCTGACGCCCTATCAAATAAATTTGAGCCTAATGAATTAGAACAAACAAGTTCTGCTAGAAAAGCTCCTGTATGTGCACCAGTCGGTGTTTTTGGCCTCATCTCATACAACCTAACTTTAGCTCCTCTATTTGCAGCTTGCCATGCTGCTTCTGTACCTGCCAAGCCACCTCCAACAACAGTTACTACGTTAGGCATAAAAAACCCCTCACCCTATCAATACAGTAAAATCGTACATCATGAGTTGGCACACTTCTTGCAACTTACGTCTCTATATGTTAAACTGACATTATTCATCTGAGGTCACTCTTATGCCTACGATTATAACCAAAATTGGACAATACCAGGGCGCAAGTACGAGACAAATGCCAGCTGCCCACTTGACGCGCACAATGCAACTTTTGGAGAAGACTTGCAATGAGCTCGACACAGAGTTAGCAAACGAAATTAGTGAAAACCCTGCACTAGAAATGGCAGAAGAATGTCGATGCCCAGACTGCAAACAAATCATTCCTTCATATCCCTGTCAAGCCTGTTTAAACAGGTTAAATGGTACCGGCCCCATTGTCTACGTTGCTCCTAGGTCGACTCGAACTTATAGTAATGATGAATATGACGAATATTACTCTACTGACAACAAACTGAAGGACCCTGAGACATTATCAGAACACATACTAAAACAAGTAGCACCTTCTATTAGCTCCAAAGAACGTAAAATTGCTGAGCACATACTCGCACGACTTAACGAACATGGGTTTTTGATAGATCATCCGGCTGAGATTGCAACTTACCTACGTGTTAGTTTGCGAAAAACCAAGTATGTCATTGAGCTAATTAAGAGAGTTGATCCTATTGGCGTTGCTTCTCAAGATGTTATGGAGTGCCTCCTTATTCAGCTCGATATGCTTGAACAGGACGGCAAAACACATTCCTTAGCACACAGTCTTCTTACTGACTACTGGGATCAACTAGGCAAGCGAGATTTCGATACAATTGCAAGAAAATGCAATGTTTCAGTACAAACTGTTAGCTCAGCAGCCCAGTTTATCAAACGCAATCTATCGCCTTACCCAGCACAGTCACACTGGAATAATGCCGCAAATGCTACTGGCCGATATTTCCGTCCTGATGTGGAAGTTATCAAAAATCCACACAAACAGGATGGTCCTCTTGTAGTCCAAGTATTTTCAGCCGCTCAAGGATGGCTTCGTGTCAATTCATCAGTAAGAAGTATGGTGAACAAAATCGAGGACTCTGATAAAAAAGATGAATGGACTGCTTACTTAGAACGCGCAGCACTATTCGTCAAATGCATGCGGCAACGAGATAATGCCATGAAACGTATAGTAAAATTAATTGTTAAACGCCAACCTAAATTTATTCTCGGAACTGACAAAGACTTAATTCCAATGACCCGTGCACAATTAGCAATCGAACTCGATTTACACGAATCGACAATATCACGTGCTGTGGCAAATAAAACCATAGCATTACCAAATGGGCGTATAATACCTTTATCTACATTCTTTGACCGATCCTTAGCAATTAGGGCTGCCGTCCAAACTATTATTGACGATGAAACAACTGCTATGACAGATGAACAGGTAGCACATAAACTTGTAGATCATGGTTACAAAGTCGCTCGCCGAACCGTCGCCAAATACAGATCAATGCTCGGAATTCTACCTGCCAACCTACGAGCGCGACAATTACCCCGAGCCGTGTAATGACGGCTCGTTCTGACGAAAATAGACCCTCATATTCCTCATCGCTGTTGTCAATTTTTTCTACATCACGTACTTCCGATAAATATCAACTCCTGCATGAAAATATCGACCAAGCATTTTTGGTAGTTACTTTACCAAAGGGCCAAATTGTCGATGCAAATCTCAATTCAGTGAAAATGTTAGGTCATACCAGAGCAGAACTCTGCAATATAAAACTTAACACACTAATCGAGCATACCAATTTGGACAACACCATCGACGATATCCTTTTAACTCCGACAGGCACCCGAACTAGGTACGATATGGTGCCTATACGCATTCGTTCAGGCGAAATCAAGAACTTTAACCTTCAATGTTTTCGAAGTCATACTAACGAGCAATTAATATTGATTTTTATGTACGATGCGAACGATAGTACATCTATGAAAGCAAACAACAAAAATGATCTGAGTCCTTTGATTGCACTTGAGTCACTCACTGATCTACTCCAGAACCCAGCTGATGACAATATAGTGATATCTACTACTATTTGTAAGTCATTATTGGATGCAGAAGAAGTAGCTATATATACTGCAGAGTTAGAGCCAGGGTTTGGGTTGCTTGCTTCGACAAATTCTGACAACGTTTTTCCTGAATATATAGCTGCTACAGATGACTGTGTAGGAACCTCCCTGTTCATGTGGAAAAATGGTTCTATGACGCAGTCTATTTTTGGGAGAGTGGCTCGCAACAAAGGCTACGAGGTAGTGCTCGCACAACCTTTAGGATATGAAACCTCATGTACAGGCATGTTGGTGGCCGTATTTAGAAAGGGCAACCAAATCGATGACGTCACCGAAATTCGCCTATCTGTTGCCGCTCGAATACTGAACTCATTACTAGAGCTCGGAGGACATTGGCAATCGGCTGTAGTACATACAAGCGAAATCGAAACGTTAGAGCAGCATTGGCATACTCTTATGGAGACTACTGGTGATGGTATATTCTCTGTCAGCACAGAAGGAGATATATCACGGGTAAATTCACTTGCGGGCACTTTACTAGGTTACCAATTAGACGAAATTCAACATATGCATATCTCCGATGTCTTGGTTGCATCACCACCAGTAGTAGGAACTATACAAAAATCTCTTGAACAACGTGAAACGTACACTAGCCATAACGTGACTTTAATTCGTAGAGATGGACAAGAAATCCATGTGTTGCTTAGAGCAGTTCCTATTTATGATAAAAACAGGCAAGTTACTGGAGGACTGATAGCAATACAGGATAATAGTGAACATAAAGCAATGGAAGCTAAAACTCATCATCTAGAACAGAGAGCTTTACTAGGAGATTTGTCAGCTATATTTGCGCATGAAATACGAAATCCGCTCAATGGAATAACTACTGGTCTACAATACCTCCAAATGCAACTTAAATCAGCTGATCCGCTACAGGAACCAGTTGAATCTATTCTGGAAGAAGCCGCTCGCATCAACAGATTGTTGCAAGATATATTATTAATTGTGAAACCTACCGAACTAAAAATTGAGCGCACCTCTATGGAAGATTGCATGGTAGCACTTGCAAATAGATGGCGTGAACGACTACAGCGCAGAGACATTTCTATTGAAGTTGAATCGGTTTCAAAAACTCCACTAGCTTTAGCAGATAATGTTCAAATAGAACAGGTAGTCACCAACTTGATTTCTAATGCAATGCATGCCATGGAGCCAGATGGAGGAGCTATTACAATCACTGTTCAACCTTCCAAACCACAATTAGAACTAAGGGGAGAACACGTTGTAATTAACATTGGAGATACGGGTCCCGGTATGACTCCCGAAGTACTAGAACGTATTTTTGATCCATTTTTTACTACCAGGCAAGCAGGCACTGGACTAGGACTTGCAATATCTCAAAGAATTGTTAACGCGCATCGAGGTACAATAAAAGTACAAAGCTGGCCGACAGTTGGAACAGTATTCACAATAGTGCTACCAGCTGCAATACAAGAGGAGCACGCATAATGACCACTGTACTCATCGTTGAAGACGAGCCGACTCCAAGAAAATTTCTAACCAAGATACTTTCTAAGAAAGGTTATGAGAGTATAGAGGCTGAAAATCTTGCGATCGCACACAAAGTTTTAGATCAAGATGCAGCGGACATTGTACTCCTAGACATCAAACTACCTGATGGCAATGGTATCACTCTGTTAGACAGAATTGCGCAAGAAAGCCCTAGTTTGCCAGTGATTGTAGCAACTGGTTATGGCGACATCGACACTGTAGTTGACGCCATGCAAAATGGTGCCTTCGACTTTATCACGAAACCAATTGATGCTGAAAGACTAATACGATCACTGGAAAATGCTGGTGACCAAGTGAAGCTCTATCGAGAGTTAGCTCAGCTCCGCAAGGAACGTTGGTCGGACCAATATTGGGTGCAGAGCTCATCAAAATCAATGAATTCGGTAAATGACCTTATATCTAGAGCAGCCCCAACTCCAGCTAGCGTATTACTTACTGGAGAAACTGGTACTGGCAAAAGTCTGGTAGCTGGACTATTGCACGGACAAAGTCCCCCGATCAGATAAAGCTTCCGTGACTATCAATTGCGCCGCTATATCAGACCACATGCTAGAAAGCGAACTTTTTGGTCATGAAGCTAATGCATTCACTGGAGCAGGACCAAGACGAAAATTAGGTTTAATGGAGGTGGCTGATGGAAGCAGTCTCTTCCTTGATGAAATATCTACTATGAAGGCTGACTTGCAGGCTAAATTACTAAGAGCTCTAGAAGAACGCGTAATACGCCGCGTTGGGGGCACAAAAGAAATAGCAATAGATATTAGACTGATTACAGCTACTAATAAAGACATTATGCAAATGATTTCTGATGGTGATTTTAGGGAGGATTTGTACTATCGCCTAAATGTAGTAGAAATAGTGATGCCGCCGTTGAGGGATCGCACAGAGGACATTCCCGCTCTCGCTGGTTCATTCATAAAAAGTTTATCTATGGATTTTGGTTCCCAAGTTACAGGTGTGCGACCACGAGCAATGGAAGCACTCATTGCTTACAACTGGCCGGGTAATATAAGAGAATTAAAAAACGCAATTGAACGCGCTTTACTCCTATGCGACGCCCATCAAATCGATATTGGTCACCTATCTGAAGAGATAAAGAAATCAGTTAGCAGCACCAAGCGCAAAAAATCTCGTAGTACCAAACGCAAAAAGTAATTCTACAGAAGTCATTCAACAATAACAGTTGGCATAAATGTTGCAACACCTCTAAATTAGCTTGACAGGTTTAGATTTAATAGAGGCCCTCAAATGCCAATAACACTTGAAAATATACGCCTGCTGATACCAATTGCCCAGTTGATCTTTAGCGCAGTTTTTCTTGTTGCCGGACTGCGAAAGCTATTAGCTAAGGAATTCACACCATCAGCACGTGCACTAGCGTCCCAATCTGCCAGAATAGGACAAAAGGGATTAAGACAAAATGTTAGTAGTATTAGTCAGACAGCTTCTGCTCTACTAAACTCAGTCAATCAGCTAGTAAGAACTTCCGCTGGTGTTGGTGCCTTTTTAGTGTTAGTCGGCCTATTTTTTATGGTATCCGCATACTGGATAGTGAAATAATATATCCTGATGCTTAGTACGTATCAGGTGACTCATCAAATTACAGAAGCACTTCCTGAATCTACATGGTCAGAAATATGTCGTAGACTGCGGGTAGAACCTGCATTGCTATCGGTTTGTCGACATCCAGGTGTCTTGGATTCATTGTTGTCCAACGATGACTTTAGCAAATTAGACAATTGGAAACCAGGCATATTGGGATTACGTGCCATATCATGCCTGATACCTGACGCAGCCCCTGATTCCTACAATTGGCTTACCGAAACATTAGCAGGTAGAGAAAGATTACATAACGCATACGAAGCTCTTTTTGCAGGTAAAGTCATATCTACTTCACGGACAAACTCCGACACACTGATAGTCGCCACTGAAGCTGCAGTTGCACTAAGACAAGAGCTAGTTCAAAAAGATGAAAAGTTGACTCAAATAGCTAAAGAAGCATCTAACAATCCAAATATATGGCGACTACCTCTCATTTGTCTATATGGGCTTATAGAGACAAATGAATCTCTAATCGAAAAACTCTTAACAACTGAGCCTTTCAATCTTGCTGAACTCACTATGCACATTTTAGAGTCAAACGAAACACCTCAGACACAATATTCACTAGTAAAGTTATCATCTGAAAATCTCACTCCTAAAGCACGTCTACATCTCGCAGTTGCTCTAAAAAACTCCTCAGATCCTGAACTACGTAGTTTAGTAAGCGACAGCCATCTAGAAACACCTAATCTAACACAAAACACTGAAGAACTGTCAACTTTTTCAGATTCTATCGCCAAAAACACGATGGAAAGCCTGTTAGCACTAGAAACTGACTCCGAATATGCACTCGACAAATTAGCTGACACCCTACAAGCTTCTCAGTCCCTCACAAACAAATTAGCTATACGTCTTGGCAAAGCCGCACTTGAACAAGGTGATGCTGTTAGTGCGCTTGCTGCATTTGAGCAAGCCAAAGATTTTGGTGGTGATTTAACTGAATTATCTGTATACACCGCTGAAGCCAAAATTGCACTTGATATGCCAGGTGATGCACTGGAGATCCTATCACATATCGACTACAAATCTCCCCGTAGTCAGCTTGCTCTTGCTCGGGCATATTACGCAAATGGAGATATAGTCCTCGCCTCTGAAACTGCAGTTGATATTATCGACTCCATCGATTCCTCATCTGAGTTAGCAGAATTGGCCAATATTTTGGGGTCAGCTGGCGAACATCAAGATGCTTCTCTGGCACTTGAGAAAGCTATACCAATTACAAAATCCCCTGCTAATTTATTGGTTCAGCAATCAAAACATTTATTAGCCTGCGGTCGCATACAAGATGCGCGTCAAACTGCATTTGAAGCAGTAGCACTTGAAACTCAATCATCTGAGAATAGAATAGCTTTAGCAGAAGCTCTCACTTACAAAGACACTGTAATCCAATCCAATTATGCAGAAGCACTCACGCATTGGGAGAAGGCGCTCAATATTAGTCCCGACGACACAAACATCCAACTTCAATTTGCCAGGTGTGCGCTCAACTCCGGCAAACCAGAAAAGGCACGTGATCAATGCAACAATCTTCTGTCCAATAACGAAATTGACGAAAATGCATCTGATCACGATCGGGCCACATTAGGAATGGCTCACACTGTGCTAGCACAATCCTTATTACAGCTGGGCGAAACTGAACTGGGGAGCCAACATTTCCAGAAGGCTACTCAAATAGCGCCTAAATCACCCGAACCATGGAGCGCCATTGCTTCCTTCCACAAACTTCGTGGAGAATACGATAGAGCATATAGTGCGTTAAAGTCGGGTTATGCCAACATTGATGAAGATGATAAAAACAGTAGAGGTATGTTATTGGCAGAAATCGGAGAGCTACAGTTAACTATGCAGGATAGTGAAATGGCAATAGAGTCACTGAAAGAAGCTTCAATTATTCAACCAACAGATGGACATATACACCATCAATACGGAAAAGCATTGATTGCTGAAAAAAATTATTTAGGAGCAGTAGATGCGCTAAAACGAGCGTCTGAAGTTTCTCCAGCAGACGGAACGGTATGGAATGATCTTGGATTGGCTTACCAAGAAATTGGTGATGAAAGCTCAGCACTGAATTCTTTACAAAGAGCACAAGCATCAGGCTTGAACTCTAGTAGCCTGTCTCAACGCACAGGCGAATTAGCTCTTGCATTGCAAGAATACGAAGTTGCTCGCGTCAACCTAGAACCCCTAGTAGATAATCATACTGACGACGTCAAGCTACTAACCACATATGGAAGCGTTCTAGAGAGTACTTCGGATTGGAACAGTGCCCTCAGAATATATCAACGAGCAATTAACATAACGCCTGATGATGAAAGTTTATCAGCAAAGATTGGTGCCTGCTATCTGGCACTAGACAATCACAAAGATGCAATCGCAACGTTAGTTCCAGCTGCTACAAAACATACGACTGATTTAGAACTACAAAAAGCAGCATCCAAAGCATATATGCTCGCAGAAATGTGGTCCGATGCACTACCTTACTTAGAACGAGTTATCAATCTTACGCCTGACGACACGATATCTATCAAGGAAACGGCTCTAGTGTCATCAAAATCCGGAGATCAACAACGCGCTATTGAACTTCTACATCGAGCAAGTGCACTTGATCCAGACGATGCAAGTATTCACAGTGATTTATCTAAACATTATCAAAATTCAGAACGATGGTCAGAAGCAAAAAATGCCCTGGGCAAGGCGTTAGCACTTGAACCGCAAAATGCCAAACTTCACAAACAAATGGCTGATTGTCTTCTTATGCTTGGAGACGAAAAAGAAGCATTAGACATCCTGCACCAGGCAATTAATATTGATCCCGAGGACCTAGGTGTACTAGAAATGCTCGGAGAGTCTCAATACAAATCACAGAAATATCAGCATGCTCATGATACATTTCTCCGCGCTGCCGATCTATCAAAGAGTGACGCCAACTCAAGTGAATCATTACGAGCATCATATTTAGCACGAGCTGGTGACTCTCTGATTGAGCAAAAACAGAAAGCTAAGGCCACTGCACTTTGGCAAAAAGCGCTACTTGAAGACCCCCAGAATTCAACATTACAGAAAAAATTAGGGGAGGTCCTTATGGTTCAGGACCGATACAAGGAAGCCAGTACAGCTTTTGAAAGTGCAATTGAAGTTGATTCAGAAAACACAAATGCTGTGCTAGGCGCTGCTGAGGCAGCTATGGCAATCGGGGAACAAAATCGCGCTAAAAGACACCTAAATAATATTGGCGCAGACTGTTTTGAGTCAGCAGATGCATCCTATCGTGCTGGACTTTTACATTTTCAACTAGAGAATTATGAAGCTGCTTTGTCAGCCTTCAAAGTTTCACTTGATCTGATTCCAGAACAAGGAATATATAGAGCCATGTTAGCACGTGTATTATCATTAACTGCAAATAGTTCAACTGCAGCTAAGGAAGCTGAGAAAGCGCTAGCTCATGCACCTACTGACATTGACGTGCTAACTAACGCTGGAATAGTACTACTACAGAGTGAAAGACGCAAAAGTGCATTAAAATCCTTGGCACGCGCAATAGACTCCATTGACGCAGATTCCGACTCACTTATGTCTATCTCAACAGAACTAGTGCGGTCTCAAGAACGCAGAAGATTGTATGAGAGAAACGATCTAAGATCTGACGAAGAACGGAAACTCATTGCAATTGCTTTAGAACGATGGGGCAAACTAGAATCTAATGCAATGGTAATGCAAGAATGGCTGGCCAGAGCTCAATCTCTTGTTGGAGACATGGGCACAGCTATTCCCGCATTAGAGCTAGCCGCAAGTCAAACAGCTAGCGCCGAAATCTATTGCGCCTTAGCTGCCTCATATAGAATATCTGGCCAGTTAGATAAAGCAGAACAAGCAGCTCGATGGGTACTGGATCGATATCCTGACAACACAAATGCTCTGCTAGAAATTAGCAACATTTACTCGATCCGGAAAGATTATGATGGTCAGGTCCAATCTATAGAACGAGCCATTTCAATAGATCCTTATAATGCTATAGCACAATACATGCTAGGAAAGATAAATATCCTATTAGGTAATATAGAGGATGCTAGAACTGCTATAGAACGAGCACTACAAATAGAGCCAGAACACTCGTCATGGCACTTCCAATTAGGGACATTGTGCCGAGAACAAGGTGAAACAGACGCTGCATTATCCCACTTCCATAAAGCAGTACAACTGTCTTCAGAACAACAACTAGAAGAAAGTATTGTTATCAACTATCAAATAGAACTAGCACGGGCCTATTCAGCTGATGGAGATGCTGCGGCTGCTCGAGAACAATATGACGCAGCTTTAACTAACGGTCATGTTGAAGCAGATTTACTAATTGAAGCTGGTAAAGTATGCATGCAACTAGGAGATGTTTCAGCAGCAATGACACGATACGAACAAGCCACAAAACTCTTCCCAGGAGATATTGAACCTCTGGTAGGAGTATTAGAATCCGCTATGCTTCTCGAAGATACAGATAAATCAGAATCGTATGCTCTAAAAGTACTCAAACAAGATCCTGACAACAGTAGTGCATTAACAGTTCTAGCAGAGTTATATGCTGCAAAAGGTGACACTAGTAACGCTCTGGTATCAATTGATCATGCCATAGAAAACACTAATGATCCAGGACCTGTCATTTTAGAAAAAGCTAGACTTCTAAGTGCCGCATCCAGATATGACCAAGCACTATCTGTTCTTGAGTCAGAAATTGAAGAACTTAGTGAGAGCCACGAAGCCTGGGAACTACTAGGAGAACTGTACGATCAATCTGGCGATTTGGAAGCCAGCACAAATGCTTTTACGAAAGCTATAGAGTTAGCACCCCTGCACTTCAACTATCATTTACGCATTGCTGAGTTATGTATTGAACACAACAAGCTGGATCAAGCAATGATCCACTTAGACAATGCATCAAAACTACAGAGTGATGATCAGGAGAATGGCAAACTACAGGAGACACTAGGAAACCTTTGGGTAGCTCGAAAGCAATTTGACAGAGCATACAAAGCCTATTCAAGTTCCATAAAAATTACACCTACAAATGCCAGTTTGTATTTCAATGCTGGATTAGCCTTGAAACAACTTAAGGATTATTCAGAAGCAATGTTGATGTTCAAAAAATCAGTTGAGATTGATCCGCAGAATGTCTCGGCACATAGACAACTTGCCGCAGTATCTGCACTTGGTCTCATAAGTGGTGATGTTACTGCCTAATCTTACTTCTCTTTGGTAAGCATCTAATCAATACACACAACAAGTTAGTCCATACATAATCCTAGGTACAAATTACATATAGTGGCACGATCCTTGCACAAGTATATGTGTGTTAAACCGCACGCAACTCATCCGGCTTATTGAAGCATCATTAAGCGCCCTCAGACCTGACTATGCACGTAAATTATCGCGCGCATGGTTACAGGTATGGCCAGAGGATTTTACGGTTAACCTATTACTATCAAAGTCCCTCATATCTGAAAACAACGAGCATGAAGCCTTCACAATACTAAAAAAATTGGCTGTGGTCGATCCTGAGCAAGTGTCTGTGCATGAGACACTTGCTAACATTGCACGCGACATTGGTGAAAATGAGGTTCATTCTTTGTCTGAGGGATTGACACGTATGTTACTGGGTCAATCCCTACCACGCATACCCTGGCTAGTAGCCACACGTGAAAGTTACACCGCCATTACAAACCTACAATGGGATAATGCCAGCAAGGCAGCGGAGAATGCACTTCAGTCTAACCCTAATTCCCCACTTCCGGCTTTATTGTTAATTAAGAGTCATTGGTTTTCAGGTAAAGCAGAGCTAGCATTTCCTTTAGCCCAAGGGTTCTATGACAGATGGCCACAATGCATAGCAATCAACCTATGTCTTGCAGAATCCCTACTGCGAACAGGAGATTACACACGAGGAGTAGAACTACTACACGATGTAGTTCACCTAGATCCAGCTCGAGAAGTGGTGGACCGTTACTGGCATGATGATCATGCCTACCGTCCTATTTGGCCTCCCGAACCATTGATCGAACAACCTGCTCCAATTCCTACACATGTGGCTTCAACACTAGGCATTAATCAAATTGGTGACGGTCATAATATAGCAATCGGAGATATAACTCTTCCAGATACCATAAACTTACCAGTAAACAACCATGATGTTGTTATAAATTCACAAAAAGAGCAAAACTCTACACAAACACACAATAATAGCCTCACAAGAAGCTTAAATGAAACAAAAATCAATCATTTTGGTGGCAGTGCAGTAGATCCAACTAAACAATATGATATTAATCCATTCGCTGCCGACAACAATGAAAGTACAGACAGTCAGCAATTTCTTGTGCCTAATAAATTGGAAGCCGACTCTAACCTGCCTGACAACACTCAGAAACCAACACTAAACACCTACAATGTAGCATCTGATGATACAAATATTACTAATAGCAATGAGGACCTTGTTGAAATACAGAATGCTATTGATCCAGTCACTACAAACTCACATTCTAACAACTCCAAACAATATCCGAATAGCAACAAGCTAGCAAAATATGATCTCGTACACATCATTATCACCTGCGCACGCCCTCTCGTCGATCAGTTTGGCACTAGTGGAGCCGAGAAAATATTAACTTTAACGAGATTATTGGCGGAAACAACTACTAAAAGAACAGGTAGAGAGTGCTTGGTGATATTACCGGATGTATCGGCAAGTATTTCATCATTCCAACTATCAGCTATAAATGGACAGGATGCAACTGCTATAAAGAATGTGCTAAAAGCGATAAGTTCTAAACTGAATAACAATAATAAGCAGATAGGTTCGACACTACTGATTGGTGGGGATAACATTGTCCCATTCCATCGTCTACCCAATCCAACTGACGATCATGATAAAGATGTGCTATCTGACAATCCCTACGGAACAGATGACGAAAACTATTTCGTTCCAAAATGGCCAATTGGCAGACTTCCATCTCATACCGGCGACAATCCGAACATATTGGCAAATCTAATCAAGAGCACTATTGATGCCCACAATGCACCCACAATACAAATTCCACTATTTTTCAAATGGCTAAGATGGCTTATACCGTCTTGGCAACCAGGAGCTTCGAAACAACACAATTTAGGCTATAGCGCAGATATATGGCTAGATGCTTCTCTAGAAGTTTTTGACGTGATTGGACGTAGGAAAGATTTACTGAGCAGTCCACCAATGGCAGCAAGCAATATCCCTATCGAGCGTCTATCTCAAATTTCGGATTTGCTCTATTGCAATCTACATGGTCTAGAAGATACATCCGAATGGTTTGGAGAAAGCATATCATTTGATGGCCAAGCACCCCAATACCCGGTAGCATTAAGGCCATCTGACATAATACACGGTCAAGCACCATCTATAGTTTTCACTGAGGCTTGCTATGGAGCTAATATCATCAATAAACAGTCAACTGAAGATGCGTTGTGTCTTCACTTTCTTCAATCAGGTAGCCGTGCAGTTGTAGGTTCTACTCGTATAGCATATGGTGCTGTTGGGACTCCACTGGTAGGAGCCGACCTAGTAGGACGATTCTTCTGGCACCACCTTAGAGGAGGCTTACAAATTGGTGAAGCGTTAAGACGATCTAAAATGGGATTAGCGCAAACAATGCAATCGCGCCAGGGTTTCCTCGACGGAGAGGATCAAAAAGCATTGCTTAGTTTTGTGTTGTATGGGGACCCACTACTCCGAGATCCAAGAATGTTACCCACCCCAACTATATCCCTACCAAAATCAAAGCCAATTCCGGTTGCCAATTTACACGCTGCATGCGCCAAGAGCCACAATGCTTGTGCCAAAGCGTTGGGCACTCCAGAGGCATTACAACAGGTGAGAGCAATGGTCTCACACTATTTGCCAGGTATGGAAACTGGGGAATTCGCCGTTCGGAAAACTGAGTTGGTGTCTGGGTCTACAACCGCACATATAAATCACAGTAAAACGATCTCTTCTGATTTAGAGCATTTCGTATATTCTACGAAGCGAACGCTTGATTTCGCTAACTATAAAAAACAACAATATGCACATGCTACCGTCAATAAAGATGGGCAGATAATCAAATTTGCAGTATCTAGATAAATGCAGACTCAAATACAACACAGCACTAAACATACAACCACCTATAACACTGGGATTGGCTTTCATTACTACCCTGACGAATTACACTACCGGTCTACAGACCTAGATTACTGGTTGCCTAAACTTCAAAATTTAGGGGCAAGTTGGTTAACACTAGTAAGTTCTACTAACAGATCTATACCCGAAACCTTTCTGTCACCACTAGTACAATCAGGTATTGAGCCAATAATCCATATAAAAACTGATTACATCAAGCCACTAGATATTGATGTAATCAAAAGTACGATGCATGCTTATGCTAACTGGGGCATCAAATACATATGCGTATTTGATTGCCCTAATATGCGCATGGCATGGAAAACGGGCCATTTCGAACATAAACGTCTTGTTGAACGTTTTGTGGATTGCTGGATACCCATTGCACAATTACAAATAGAATGCGGCTTACCGGCAGTACTAACTCCGCTCTACCAAGGAGGTATATATTGGGATACCTCATTTCTTGGTGCTGTCCTGGAGGCAATTGTTAATAGACAGCACCAAGAAATAATCGACAAACTTGTATTGGGTATATATTCATTTGCAGGTGGACATGCAGCCGATTGGGGAAGAGGCGGCAATAAGACCTGGCCTGCCTCTCAGCCATATCGTACACCTCCAGGATCACAGGATCAAACTGGGTTTTGGTCATTTGACTGGTATGCAGAAATAATGGCAAACGTTTTGGGAAACATACGACCGATGCTAATGATCGCTGGTGGAGCTCGCCAGACTCAGATAAATAACACCACCAAGCAGAATAAGGATATCGCTTGGCACACAACTTGCAATACAAGCATTGCAAACGCAATGCTCTCGGGACACTTGCCTGACTATCTATTAAACGTTAACTTTTGGTTACTATGCGCTGACGAGGATCATCCAGCTTTAGATGACGCTTGGTTATCAACTGAAGGAGATATAACACCAGCAGCAACAGAATTACAGAACATAATCACTAAGACGCATCCTTCGATGATAACGCTTGGTCGAGAATACATAAACTCTCTGAACACTCAGAAAACATTGAAACATTATATTTTGCTACCACGTTTTGACTGGGGATTATCTGAATGGCACTGGAATATTGCTGGGCCATTAGTACAAGAGCATAATGCATGTTGTGGATACTCGATAGATGCCGCACTATTATCCGAAACAGTGACAATAGTAGCTAATCATCATGAAATCAGTCTTGATGTGGAATCTAAATTAAAACAAGCTGGATGCAGAATTCATAGAATCAACAGTGAAGATTTGAAGGTCATCTCTAGAAAATCAGAAATGTTATCAAACAAGGCAATGATGTAGACCATGAATATACATAAATCTGCACAAAGTGATCCAAGTATTAAATACCCAATAGACTACCAAGATGATAAAACTACAGTTATTAAAGTCATTGGCCTAGGAGGTGCGTGCAGCAATGCTGTTGATCGGATGATACAGTTCGGAATAGATGGAGTTGACTTCCTCGCAGCCAATACAGACCGACAAGCTTTGACTAAGAATGAAGCCCCCACCAAATTACTTTTAGGAGAACAGTTTACCAATGGACATGGAGCTGGGGGAGATCCGCAAATCGGAGAAACAGCTGCTTATGAGAGCCTCAGCAATCTATCGGAAAGTATAGAAAATGCTGACATATTGTTCATAACTTGTGGTATGGGAGGTGGAACTGGAACCGGAGCTGCCCCTGTAGTAGCCGAATTGGCTAGAGATTTAGATATCATCACAGTCGCAGTCGTGACAATGCCATTCAACTTTGAAGGGACCTATCGGTACCATAATGCTATGCAGGGTATAACAGTATTGCAGAGCCACTGTGACACTCTTATAACAGTTCCTAACGAACGTCTACTCCAAATTGTTCCTAAAGATGTCACACTAGATGTAGCATTTAGAATGGCTGATGATATACTGAGACAAGGTATTCAATCAATTACAGAGGTTGTGTTAAAAACCGGATTGATAAATGTTGATTTTGCAGATATACGCGAACTTCTACATGAATCAGGAGGTGCTGTACTAGCGATTGGTCATGGTAAAGGTAAGAACGCAACCATAACTGCAGTGCGCTCCGCACTACATCATCCTTTGCAAGATATTTCTGGAATGAACTACGCGACAGGATTACTAGTACATTTTACGGGTGGTTACAGTCTACCCATGAATGAAATAGAGCGCGCAGTTGAAGAAATCCGCACAGCTCTCGGTCCTAATTCACAACTAACTTTAGGAGTAACAGTAGAAGAACAATTACAAGATCGTGTGCAAATTATTGTCCTCGCTACTGGAGTGGGAGGACACTCTTTAGAGAACGTCATTGGTGAGATACCATTTAGACATTCATTTGCTACCACCAATTCTAAAATAGTAAACCTAAAAACAAAAAATACCATTAAAACAGAATTTGGTGACAATGGCCCATCACGCAGCACCCAAGTATCTTTTCCATACAGTCCCTCACCGTATAATTTGGATACACCAGCTTTTCTTCGCAGACAACGCATAAGGGATTCGATAGAACATAGGAAAACCTAACTAAACAGGACATACAAATGACTTTGAGATCAGGTAACGTCAAATCAATATCTGCAAACGTATATAGGAAATTCCCTGAACTCAAAGGGGTTATACCAAGCGTGACTAAACAATCTATTCCAAACACTAAAACATTATCTAAACAAAATCATACTTCTACGTACCTGCTTACCTACAAAGGTGTAGTCTCGATGCCAGGTGGACATACTATGCATAAAATAGTACGCGTAATGGCTAACAACAAAGGTCAAGTATTAAAAATGACTTTATCCAAATAATGAAAAATTTTACTAAAACGTATTGTGCAAGATGATACATTTATGCTTACTAAATCTCTAACGAGAACTGTCGAAATAAATATCCTACGAGCTACAACTTGGTGGATACTCAATGCATCTCATTTATTTAACAATCTGACAATTGGGCTGACATTTCGTCTCATGATAATCTGGTCCATAGCCTTTACAACAAGTGCTCTTATGGCATTCCTAGTTACACTACGATTGTTTCCACAATGAAATCAGCATACTGGCCCAAAACATTCATCTATATAACAAGTCTAGTCTTCGTGATCTTGGGAGCTTGCGTTGGATCTACAATAGCAATGCAGAATACCATAACTGTACCAAATCCATTAGATGCATTGACTGAACTGCATAATCTTCACAGTACTAAAGCCAAGAATACCAAAACATATTTAGTAGTTGGAGTAAACACAGATGCCGCATCAGAACCCACTAAACTAGACTCATTATGGACCATATCCTTTAGTGGTAAATACGATAAAGTACTACTAACAGGTATACCAGTCACACCAGCTTTAGAATATCAATTTGTCCATGCGCCCGAATCATTAACACAATCTATAGAAGGTCTGATACCAAGTTCTATCGATTCAGAGTTTGCTATTAATAGAAAGCAATTCTCTTGGCTCATTGACGAACTCGGTGGAATTAACATTGTAGGTGTCAAACAAAACGGAACAAATGCTGTTTACTACATTACCAACCACCAAGATGTGAACACAAGAACAGCTCGACAAACTACAGTGATAAAAGCTATGGTATCCCGTGCAGAACTGCTTGAAAACAGTCTCGAAATCAACCAATATTTCAAACATCTACGTCCAGAAGTGACTGCAATGATTGACTTAACATCAATCGCCAAAAATATATTTCCAATTAATTCAAAAAACATTGATATTACAACACTAACAACAAATAACCTCGCGTATCTTGATGACATTGCTCATACATCCGAGTAGCAAGGTTCCGCAATATTATTCCCACACAATAAACTTTACAGCGCATTCTATTTTGACATCTGTTATACAATGACTGTACTACATAGATTAATAAGGAACTGATATGACGACAGAGATAACATTAGCATTCATTGGCGGCAGTGGCCTATACGACATGTCAGATCTCAGTAACAGAGAAGAGATTGAAGTTAATACTCCTTTTGGTAAACCAAGCAGCACAATAATGACTGGAATACTCAGCGATCAAAAAGTAGCCTTCTTGGCACGCCATGGTAAAGGTCACATTATTTCTCCATCTGAAATAAATTATAGAGCCAACATATATGCTCTAAAAACATTAGGGGTTAACCGTATTGTATCAATAAGTGCAGTTGGATCACTTCAGGACCAATTGGCACCAGGCAACATTGTGATACCTGATGGCCTGTTTGATAACACGCGCAAAAGGATAAATACTTTCTTCAACAATGGTATGGTAGCTCACATAGGTGTAGCAAATCCATTCTGCTTAGAATTATCCAAAACTCTAGCTACATCAGTCCGAGACACAGGAGTAACAGTCCATGAGGGTGGCGATTTCATCACTATCGAAGGTCCACGATTTAGTACAAGGTCAGAAAGTAATACATTTCGCAAATGGGGAATGAGCATTATCGGAATGACCACAAGTCCAGAAGCATTTCTCGCGCGAGAGGCCGAAATGTGTTATGCCGTAATGGCACATGTTACCGACTATGACGTATGGCATATCAGCGAAATCCCGGTCAGTGTTGAGATAGTAATACGCACTCTTACCCAAAATGCCTCAATAGCACAGGACGCCTTACGCAACTTAGCACACGATCTTCCTTCAAACCAAGTTCTAAATTGCGGCTGCAGTGATGCGTTAGCAGATGCAATAATCACTCAAGATGACTCAATCCCAGATGAAACCAAAAAGCACTTAGGATTACTAATCGACAAATACCTTTAAGTGAGTATCTTTAATCAAAAGAGTAGATACATAAATCCTCAACTCACAAACAGACATGAGGCGTTTCTGTTATTGTTTGCAATTGCATTTGTATGTCTGTCTGGATTTTCACTAAGACTTTCTCATTCCCCTATATATACTGCGGAACAAACAAACTCCCTTCTAGCTATTTCGATAATCCTCTGGGCCACAGTCTCTGCATTAGGACATTTCCTACTTAATATGTGGGTTCCTAACAGAGATCTGCTAATGTTTCCAATAACAACTCTGTTGACTGGTTGGGGAATGATTACAATATGGCGCCTTCAGGGTACATATGCTTTCAGATATGCTTTATGGTATGTAATCAGTATTATCTGTATGTTAGTTGTAATCCGTTGGTCACGACACCTCTCATTTCTCGAAAAGTATCCTTATTTGTCACTTATCACAGGCATTCTAATTACCGCCTTGACCGTTTTAGTTGGAGTCAGCCCTTCTGGAGAGGGACCTAATCTTTGGCTATCAATCTTACCTGTCAATTTCATCAACCACAAAATATACTTCCAACCATCCGAATTGCTCAAAGTATTAACTATATTGTTCTTAGCAGCTTATCTATCCAGAAACCGAACAACTCTTATTTTAGAAAACATTCAAAACAAGTACGCTCTACCGGCAGCATTTACTATACCTTTGATTACAATGTGGTCTATCAGCATTTTTATGGTAGTAATACAAGGAGATTTAGGAGCTGGATGGTTAATTTATTGGTGTTTTCTAGGGATGTTTTACCTACGCACTCGCAGAAAACGATATGCATTATCTGGAGTAACACTCTTCTTACTAGGGGTAATATTAGCTTACATTTATTCTGACTTGGTAAAATTTAGACTACATGGATGGATAGACCCTTGGTTTACGAATAAAACAAATTTTTATCAAATAGATCAAGCATTGATTGCCATGAGTAACGGTGGAATTGTTGGAACCGGACTGGGATCTGGAACACCGCAAAACATTCCTCTAAATCATTCGGACTTCATATTTGCTAGTATTGTTTCTGAATGGGGTTATGTAGGCGGTGTCGCAATAATAATACTGATATTTACGCTTATATACAGAATTTTTCGATCTGCTTATCTGCTCCCAACACACTCATTCTCTTCATTACTGAATACAGGTATAGGGTCACTTTTCCTTATTCAAACAATAATTAACATCGGTGGTGTGTTACGCATATTGCCACTTACAGGCGTGCCGCTTGTATTTCTTAGCTATGGAGGTTCAGCAATGTTATTAGCATATATATGCATGGGTTGTATATTCTTACCTAGAAAGGGATAGATTAGTTGCTTTTATACTTGTTGTCTTACAAAATATATTCAATAATAATCTACAAGCATCCTATTCGATGCCAACAACTAAGTTAATTACTCGTCTCTTGCCAACCTGAAGAATAATACTATCGGACTTCCCTAGTTTAGTCTTTATATCCAGTATTTTTACACTGTCTAATTTCACAGCACCCTGTTCTATCAATCTACGCGCCGCACTACGACTGTCAGAAAACTTACAATCGACTAAAACATCAATTAAACTACTATCAATACTAACATTGTAGTCTTCTATATCTTCCGGCAATGCACCCGCTTGAAAAACAGTCCTAAAGTGCTCTTTTGCATATTTCGCTCGCTCTGCACCCCAAAATATCTCTGTAATTTCCGAAGCAAGCTCTATTTTTGCATCTTTAGGATGCTTCTGGCCTGACTCTATCATCGAGACATGTTGGTTAATCTGCTCCGGACTATATCTCGTTGCCAACCGCCAGTAGGCATCCATAGCGTGATCTGGAATACTCATCACCTTTCCAAACATGTCCTCCGGACTGGAGTTGATCGGAATGTGGTTACCCATCGTTTTAGACATTCTCTGCTCACCATCAGTGCCAGGCAGTATCCCCAACACAATACCTACTTGCGGTTGTAATCCTACTGACTGCTGCAATTTTCTTCCTGCTACCACGATGTTGAATAATTGGTCTGTACCTCCTACTTGCACATCTGCATCCATAGCGACCGCATCATATCCTTGCATAAGTGCATAAAACGTCTCATGTAGATATATTGGTTCATTATTGGTAATCCTTAAAGCAAAATTATTACGAGCCAAAAATTGCTGTACAGTAAAATTCTGTGCTAGCTGAATAAGATCAATAAAACCAAGTTTAGAGAGCCATTCGCTGTTGTAACGCACTACAGTTTTTTTACTATCAAGTATGTTGAATGCTTGTTCAGCAAATGTTCGTGCATTACATTGGACTTCTTCTTTTTCAAGGATAGGTCTGGTTTTATTCTTATCGGACGGGTCACCAATAAGTGCTGTATAGTCACCAATGAGAAACGTTACTTCATGACCAAAATCCTGAAATTGGCGTAATTTGCGGATAGTAATTGTATGACCAAGGTGAAGGTCCGTTGCTGTCGGATCATACCCACAATAAACCCTTAACGGCCTTTCTTCCAAAAGCAGCTGCCGTAATTCCGATCGCATAGACTGTTCAAGACTATGGTCACCATACTCAGTACCCTGCATCAGAAGCTCCAATTGTTCATTAATTGACATTCAAATCACCCCGAATTGCATAATTTCTGCATTATAGCAATCTCTCTTTACGTTGTCACTCTCAAATAGTTGTCGTATAATTCCTCCGATTTTCCACGAGGTTTATATAATGCGTACTGGTGACGAGATTAGGCAAGACTTTATCACATATTTCAAGGAACAACAGCATGCTGTTGTTCCTTCGGCGTCTCTAGTGCCTGCTAAGGACCCATCACTTTTATTCACAAATTCAGGCATGGTGCAATTCAAAGATGTATTTCTAGGTACCGATAAACGCAATTATACAAGAGCAGTTGATTCACAAAAGTGTATGCGTGTGGCCGGCAAACATAATGACTTAGATGACGTAGGTCGCGACGGTACGCATCACACATTCTTTGAAATGCTGGGCAATTGGTCATTTGGAGACTATTATAAACAGGAAGCAATACAAATGGCATGGACGCTCCTAACCGAAGTATGGCAAATTCCTCCTAACAATCTATATGTAACTGTTTTCAAAGACGAACAGGGTACTATTGATACCGACGAAGAAGCTGCATCATCATGGATAGGCCAACCTGGATTTAATCAGTCACACCTTTTTTATAGAGGTAGACACGACAACTTTTGGGAGATGGCCGAAACAGGACCTTGTGGACCATGCTCAGAAATTCATGTCGATTTGGATCCTAGTACAACTGTTGTATCTAATGATATGTTAGACACAGACCGTTTTGTGGAACTCTGGAATCTTGTGTTTATTCAATACAATCGTGTGTCAGTAGACAAACTAGATTTCCTACCTACTGCACATGTCGACACAGGCATGGGTTTAGAACGAATTGCAGCGGTACTGCAGGACGTTCCTTCTACTTACCATACAGATTTGCTATGGCCTACTATTGTGGCTACTCAGACATTAGCCAAACATAGCGATAACGAAAGAGATGAATGTTTGACCCCTTACCGTGTTATTGCTGACCATATAAGGGCTGCCACATTTCTAGTTGGTGACGGAGTCGTTCCAGGCAACACAAACAGAAACTATGTATGTAGAATGATCATTAGACGTGCCTCCAGATTTGCAGCAGAAATTGGTCTGCGTACACCCTGCTTATCAACTATATCTGAAACAGTGATAGAGACTTATAAAAATGCCTATCCGGAGCTAGAGGAACACAGTGGAACAATCAAGGACACCATCCATCAAGAAGAGACTATCTTCCATAAGACAATCAATTCAGGCCTATCTTATCTGGATTCCATTATAGAAACAGCTACTGCTGAAAACAGGAAGATAGTGACAGGCACAGAAGCCTTTGAACTCTATGCAACATATGGTCTCCCTGTAGAAATTACAAAAGACTACTGTGAAAAACAAGGGCTTGATGTAAACCAAGTAGATTTTCGCCAAGCAATGAAAGCCCACCGCGAAGCCTCAAAACCCACCTCTGGCACTGACAATCTAATAAGTCCAACTTCAGAGATGTTCCTAGACCTTCTAAATAGCTTACAGAATGATAACCATCTAACATCACAAGGTGTAGAGCATTCACCTTATGGGCCACCCACTCTAACTACAAAATTACTAGCGTTGGTATCAGAGGATGGTCAAATTCTTACACAAGTGCAGCCAGGACAATCGATAGGAGTCATACTATCTAGCACCCCTTTTTATATGGAATCCGGTGGCCAAGCAAGTGACAGAGGAATCGTACAATCTATTGATAATAATTGGGAAATCTATATCGACAATGTATACCGCCCTACTGCTGGACTCATAGTACATTTAGGAACTGTACACAAAGGCTCTCCAAACTCAGGAGTCAACTGTACAGTCTCAGTGGACTTATTAGAACGCTCAGCTATTACGAGAAATCATACAGGAACACACATACTGCACCGCGAACTACGCAACATCTTGGGTGAACATGCCCGACAGGCTGGCTCATCAGTTACTCCAGATCGTATAAGATTTGATTTCACTCATAACAAACCGCTTACAAATGAGCAATTAGATCAACTGACAGAACAAATAAACACGATCATAATGGAAAACCACAAGATACATTTAGGGCACGAGAGTTATGATGAAGCAATTTCACGTGGTGCTACCGCCCTATTCGGCGAAAAATATGGTGATGTGGTCCGCACCGTTCAAATAGGTGATGATCACAATACGTATTCCATTGAGCTCTGTGGAGGTACACATGTACAGCAGACCGGTGACTTAGGTCTATTTCTAGTCACCAGTGAAAGTTCGATATCCTCTAACACACGTCGAATTGAAGCAATTACAGGTAAAACAGCATTCACATATGCAAACAACTCATTAAATATTCTTGACAACATATCCAACACACTCCAGTCCGAAATTGATGACATACCTAATAAAATTAAACAAATCCAAGCCGATTATACTCAAGCTCTATCCAAATCTGAGGCTCTTGAACTTAAACTTATACAGCATCAATTACACAAAAAACTTGCCTCTACAAAACATATAAATGACATACCAGTTCTGATAACTGATGTAACAACCACCAACGTAAAACTTCTTCGAGATATGACCGATTGGTATATTGAACATAATCCCAATGGGATTATTATACTTGCTGCAACTGCAAACTCCAGGGTTAATCTCATAGTAAGAGTAAGCAAGACTCTAGTAGACCGAGGACTTAACGCGGGAAACATAGTGTCAACTATTTCCCACATAGTCGATGGTAAAGGTGGTGGCAATCCAACACTAGGTCAAGGTGGTGGCAACAACCTTCATAAACTGAATGAAGCATTATTAGAAGCATCAGAGATAATCAAACGAACATTGTCGGAGAACATTTAAACTTTTGCGAGAGCAACTCGTCAACCTAGAAAATAACGACGATTACCATTCAGCCCGAGACAAAATGGGTCAAGTCCAGGTAGATAGGATCTTATTGGTCTGGCCAAAACCCACTCGAGGCCAAAATATTCCTCTATCCAGAAGACTTGACGTATTACTGATGCATCGTCATGCTACTAGATTAGGAGCACATCTAGGAATAGTAACTGACCACGAGCAAATTATCGAGCATGCTGGCGCTCTTGGTATCCCAGTTTTTGACTCAGTCACTACTGCTCATGTTTCTCTATGGCGTTCTAGAACTTCCCTGCGTCCAGACATCACCAAACCTCCAGGACACTCCAAGTCCCTGAAACTAGCAAAACATCATCTAGATCACAAAACAAAGACCAGAAATAGTAACCCAAAGTTGGATTTGATACGGGGAGGAATACTTACTGCCATAGGAATGTTATCGGTAGGCACGCTTGTGCTATTAGCTATACCTACAGCTACAGTGACACTAACGCCTAAATACAGCAATTTTGAGACGCAAGTAAATGTTATCGCTGACCCCAATTTTACCGCTCCGGATTATGAGCAAGATATCATCGTCGCAACTTCCGAAAATACAATTGTAAGTGGAGCAGTTGAAATAGAGGCAACAGGCACTAGTGATCTATCAATACAATATGCATCAGGTACAGCAATATTTACTAATCTTACATTTCAAGCAGTAACAATACCAGCAGGCACCGCAGTAAGTACTAGTAGCAGACTAGAACCAATATCTTACGTCACGCAACATGACGCTGCCCTTGATGGGAGACGAGGATTAATTACTGTAGTAGAAGTTAGAGCAGCACTTCCTGGCCCAGTATCGAATGTGGGCCCATCGCTAATCAATCGAGTAGATGGACCACTATCCAAACAAGTTGCAGTTACAAATAGACAAGCTATCACAGGAGGCCAAACAGTAATAGTACCAGCAGTAACCCGTCTTGACCGCTCTAAAGCATATGACACTCTTGTTAACAACCTTCGCGGATATGGGTATGCCGATATAGTAGCGAACCTACCATCATATCAATTATCTAGTATAGAAACTGCAGAAATAAAAGATGTTATCGACCTAAATTACAGCCATTCGATCGGAGAGCACACTGACAAATTGACAGTCACAATGCAAGCAATAATAAGCGTCACAGTCATTGACGAGCAAGATGCATACAAGGTAGGATACAAAACACTGCAAAATCAACTCGGTTCCAACATGGAACTTTACGAAGATACAGTCCAATATTCACGATCTAATGCTTCAACAAATCAGCTGGGCGACGTATTTGTCCAAGTTACCACAACAGGTATAGCTGCTCCAGAAATAGAACTATCGAATGTAAAGAATACTATTCGCTGGAAGCCCATCGCTCAAGCCAAACGAGATCTATTACAGACTTTTGCACTAAGCAAAATCCCAGAAATAGTCATTCGTCCCTCGTGGATGAATCGTATGCCCTGGCTAACTTGGCGTACCAGCATCACAGTAAATTCACCCGACTACATGACAAAGTAATGAGATTTATAGCAATTGATCACGGTGCTAAGCATATATGCATAGCAATTAGCGACCTTATGGGAATTGTAGCTCGACCACTGTCCACAATATTACATAAATCCATTAAGGAAGACGTAGAGGTCATCAGCAATATTACTAAAAACAAGGGTGTCGGAAAGATAATACTCGGCTTACCATCTGATTCAAAAGGATCCAATCTACAAGCACGAAAACGTAAGCGCCGTTTTATCAATACTCTCAAATCCGCGACTGATCTACCCTTATTGTTTTGGGACGAATCAGACTCTACTTTGAGAGCTCAGCAAATAACAAAAGCTAACAATACAAAGATGAACACCGTACACTCTATAGCAGCCGCAGTAATACTACAAGACTATCTCGATACCCATGCCCAAGAACAGAAACCGACGTAAATCAAAACGATCATTTGCGTCCAAATTATCTATTCTTATCAGAAACTGCACAATATTTGTTGTAGTCATCTCATTAGTTTATGTGTGGCAGAAAGTCATACAGCCCGCTTCTATACTAGGTCCACCTGCTGAAAATTTGCCGATATGGAAGACGAACTTGCTTCGAGCTCAACTAATACCGAGGATTGCTACTTTGGATACAAACAAACGAAATAGTAGTGAAATTACTGAATTTGTAATAATGAATGGTGAAAATGCTAATTCAATATCAGAACGTCTTGCTGCTGAAGGTATAGTGCCAGATGCTAACTTGCTTACACAATATATGATATACAAAGGCATTGACTCGCGTATTCAGTCTGGCTATTTCCAATTTACAGGAGATATGAACACTATACAGATAGCTCATTCACTTACTTCCTCGATTCCTAACGAAATAATGTTCTACGTATGGCCAGGCTGGCGACGAGAACAGCTCGCTGAGTCCCTTGCCCGTCATCCGCATCTCTCGGTTGATAGCGACACCTTTTTGGCATTCATCAACCGAGACTTACAATTGCCTGGTCAATATGCTTTTATCAACCAAATTCCACCTGAAAGCTCTCTGGAAGGTTACCTATACCCTGGAAGGTATATATTTTCACCCAAGGCA
>PVBE010440945.1_pt1 | contig 34164 bp, 29 predicted proteins | sample 1631181 | NCBI WGS metagenome assembly PVBE01 (sample SAMN08397723, study PRJNA350692) | Marine metagenome, whole genome shotgun sequencing project. | isolation source: water | place: Pacific Ocean | collected 2012-04
CCTTGACGCAACAATAACTGACCAAGTGGTGCTTGGGCAGAAATTGCGGACGACAAGTTGTCTTGTTGAGGTTTCATTCGTGGATTAGGCAAAACTTCGTGCTGCTTGTTCTACTGATTCATGGTTACTGAAAATACGATTTAAACGTGTTAATTCAAAAATACGTTCGACCGACTCAGGAACGGTAGCAAAACGAAGTTTCTTTCCTGTTCTATTCAATTCATCGGATAACCAAAGGAGTGACTCAAGTCCAACCGAATCAATAAGACCTAAAGAAGAACAATCAATAATGATGTTCGTGCTGAAATTATCTACTGTTTCTCGGACATCGCGTTGAAAACGATCGCTGTCATCCGCGGTTAAATCACCTGTAATGCAGATTACTGTGGCTGCACGATGTGCTTCTGATGTTATGTTCATGCCGCTTTCCTTTCATCCGTTATAGGATCCAGTACTCCTATTATTTCATTTCTTGTGATTGCTTGATGCTCAATCATCAATTGTTCCCAGTGCGAGAAATCCAGTTTAAAGAAAAGTTCGGCTAGTTCAGGATCAAACTGCGAACCAACTACGCTTTTCATTTCATCAAGAACTGCATCGCGGTTCATCGCATTGCGATAGGTACGACTTGATGACATTGCATCAAACGTGTCTGCAAGTGTAATCATTCGAGCAACAAGAGGAATCTTGTTTCCTGCAATACCATGTGGATAACCGCCACCAGAATACTTTTCATGGTGATGTAATACGCCTCCAAGAATATCTTCCATTTGAGGAATGTCTTTTAGAATTTTGGCGCCAATTTCAGGATGCTTTTGAATTTCACAAAACTCAGCGTTTGTCAACCCACCCTTCTTCGTAAGCACGTACTCTGGAACACCAATCTTCCCAATGTCGTGCACAAGCCCAGCGATTCGAAAACGGTCAACTTGATCCGCGTCAAGTCCTGCTTTTTCTGCAAGTTGTGAGGTTAATAATGCCACTCTTTGAGAATGACCACAGGTGTACTTATCTTTCGCATCAATGGAAGCGGTGAGGGCTTCAAGCGTTCCAAGGAAAGTTGCGCTTAAATCTTCGTATAAGAGCGCATTTTCAAGGAAAATAGCGAGTTGAGATGCCGTTGCGGACAACAATTTAATATCTACAGAAGATGCTTCTGAATCATTTCCTTGTTTATTTGCCGCAACGAGGACACCAATAACATTCCCTTCGCTCAAAATTGGTTCAATAATAGTTGCTTGCCCTAGACGATTTGCAACGATATCTTCCCCGTGAGAAACGATTGGAGTCGCTTCAATATCATTTGTAACCGAGTGAACAACACCAGATGCGTTTGTAGGAGCGTTTCCAGCAAAGACTAATTCACTCCCAATTCGTGGGAGTCGATCGCCAATCCGCAGTTGCACGCCAATCCATTCATACGGAAGTGTTTGAAGAAGTTCATTGCAAGCGAGTTCAACAAAACGTTTTGGATGGTTCACTGAATTCATACTGCTTGTTACTGTGTACAGCAAATTAATTTCTTCGTAGGAATCGGCGAGTTCTTGTCCAACTGCGTCCATCGTGCACTTGTTTGTGTCGCTTGTTTCTTGGGCATTCCAAGCAAATTGAAACATCGAAGCAATTCGTTGTACATCGTGCGTTGCAACTGGAGAAAGTGAAAGCAGCATATCACGAACAACTGTTGCATCAGCACCGCTTGCTTGACAAAGTGCGTGGAGATATTCGCTTGTACAAAGTGTATCTGTCACCACAACACCTATTACAAAACCACCGTTTCGTCGATTTTCTTTTCGTACAGGAACAAGCCAAACACCTTGGAATGCTTCCGCTGGCTGTAGAGAATCTTGACTGTTCCATGTTGCGCAGTTTGAAGTTATAGCAATTCGAATGAGTGGTGAAGCGCTAAGCAAATCAATAAGCCAGTCGTTTTGTTCAGTTGCAACAAGGGTGCCTTTTGCATCGCAATGCAATAGAGCCATACCAGAATCACGAGCCAGTTTCGTAAGTGGCGAAGCGGTGTCATGCGCTGTTGATGTAAAGTTCTTTGTATTCACGCTGCATCTCGCTTTTCTGTATTTGTACTTGGCACTTCCGAGAGTAATGTCGCGCATAATTCGGCAATTCCTCGGGGGCTAAATGGCTTACTCAACACCTTGCGCACATTTGGGATATCTGTATCACTAGTTTCAAGTGTGTGTCCACGAGCAGTAAGCACAATTACGGGAATATGAGATGTTGCGCTTTCCATTGAGAGCGCATGTGCAAATTCAAGGCCGTTCATATACGGCATCTGCACATCTGTAATTACAAGATCTGGAGGATTTGATTTAGCTTGATGCAATGCATCCTCACCATCTACTGCAGTTGCAATGTCGTATCCACAATTACGCAACTTCAGCGAAAGCACCTGCAAAATATGAGCTTCATCATCAACAATCAAAATGGAGTGTGTCGTTCTCATGCCGCCTTTCTATGTCCTCGTTCGACTGGAATGGAAAACCAGAACTTTGATCCCATTCCAAGTGTTGATTCCAATCCAATTTGTCCGCTGTGTAATGTTTCAACAATGTGCTGACATAGATTCAAACCAAGCCCTGTGCCCTTTGCAACGTGTCGATAGTTTTCAACCCGAAAGAATTTATCGAACACTTTCTCAGTCTGATCTGGCGCAATACCAAGGCCTGTATCTGACACGGAAAAGTGTAAACTGTGCGTAAGATTGTCTGAATCCGCTGCTACCGTAATTCGCCCACCATCAGGGGTATACTTGATTGCATTTGAAAGCAAGTTAACTATGACTTGGTAAAGCATGTCACCATCACCAACTACGGATAAATCTACCTCCGCGATTTGCGAATGGATTTCTAGATTCTTTTCTTTCGCCTGTGGCTTCATGTTGGTTACAGCACGTTCAACGAGTTCTTGAAAGTCCACTTGCGTGCGTTCGATGTGCATCAAGCCCGCTTCAATCTGGCTGATGTTCAACAAATTATCAATCATGCGTTGTAATCGTTGAGTCTCTGTTGAAATTACACCGTAAAAGTCTTGGCGTGTTCCTTCGTCTTGAGCGTCGCCATCAACAAGCATTTCTATATATGCGGAGATAGATGAAAGCGGTGTGCGAAGTTCATGACTTGCTTTAGAAACAAAATCGCTTTTAAGTCGTGCTATTTCGCGTTCACGCGACAAGTCGCGAAGCACTGTTACGACTGCATGCATCGCCTCGTCTTTACGACCAACCGATTGCAAATGCACTTCGTATGCAACCGTTTCACCATTATTCTTGATTTCTTGTTCGTATTGTCGCCCTTCTTTTGGAAGCCCAGAACGAGCATCCGAAATTGTCGCAACAAGTTGGTGATCTGCAACCACATCAGCGAGTGGTTTTCCTGCCGATTCGTCTGGAGTAGAGTGCAGTAACCCTGCTGCTCCACCGTTTGCATGTAACACTTCGCCATGTGCATCTATGACGATTACTGCGTCTCGCAATACATCAAAAACAGCTTCAACTTGTCTGCGACGAGTCCGATCAATGCACCCATGAATTCTTGCTGAATCAAGAGCACCATTTGCTTCTTCGGCTTCTTGTTTTGCAATGTGCAATGCTTCAACTGCAGCAACTTCACGCCCCTTCCACTTCTTTGCAACGACAACTGCCACCACAGCAGAAATGGTTGTAACGATTAGGATTGAAATTGAAATTGGATCTGTAAACACGCTGTACCTTAAACTTGGTTTTTCCCAAGCATGGCAGACATACGCATCTACTCGCAAGGGGGAATCTTGAGCAACACCGATGGGCTGGCTTCCCTCAACCAGCCCAAAAGGAGTGTTACACAATCCCACCTTCGACCGAATTTAGCGTCATATTAAGGAGTTATTGGCGTTTCTATCACTAATTTTGCTGTTTTTGTATACGATTGAAGCAAGGAATCAACTCCATCAATGGTGTTATCGGACTGCATCTGTGTGAGCAATTTTTCGCCTCTAGGCAGATCGCCATTCCGTAATGCAACTATTCCTTCAAACAGTGGGCCCTCGGGATATTCGGGTGCCAATTCAGTGATTTTCTTCCCACACCTTGCGACTCGTTCGTAATCGCCCATCTCCCATGCAATGAATCCAAGATCGACCCATGCGCCTGGGTCATCTGGCGTTTGTCTTGTTACTTTTAAACAAATGTCTCTGCCTTGAATTTGTCGTCCCGTTGCCGAAAGGCATTTTCCTTTTAATCGTTGGAACGTATGCGACAACTCGTTTGATTCTTGAAGTTGTGCAATAGTGTGCAAGCAATTCGCATATTCTCCGGCATTAAACTGAGCGGATGCAAGCAACGTCAACACTTCGGAATCATCGTTACCAAGCAACCTTGAATCCGCCAAATATTTCGACGCCTCTTTTGGATTACCTTTTCGCAAATGAATGTGACCAAGCAACGCTGTAATTGAGGGTTGGTGTTGAAACTCTTTTCCTGATGTCACAAGAAGTTCTATAGCGTCATCAAGTTGACCAAGTGCAACATGTGACTCAGCGGCGGCGAGTAGAAACTGAGGATGAGTGGGATTACACTCCATTGCTTTTTTATAACACTTTAGCGCTGGCGTATCTTCTGACCAACGTTGATGTAACACGCCAAGAAAATAATGTGATTCAGCAACTTCAGGATCAAGTTCTATAGAGCGAACGAGCGATTTACTTGCTGCATCAAGTCGGTGTTGTTCAATTAAGATTCTACCGCGAAGTAAATGGTACTTGGCATTATCATCATACCTCGCAATCGCAGCATCAATAGTCTCAAGCGCCGCTTTAAGTTGCCCAACTTCAAATTGTTGCATTGCTTGTTGTGCCGCAAGATCTGAATTGACTACATCCATCCGATTGTGCGCGTTCTCGCGAGCTATTTTCCCTTGCTTCGTCGGACCACCACATCCTGCAAGGATACAAACTCCAACAATTACAACAACGTTTTTCATTGGAGTTCCTCTGCACTTATCTGCACTGTCTGTTGTTCGCGTTGCAACAATTTGCGCGTCAAGTCACGCTCCCATACCGACTCTTGTTCATTTGTAATACGCTCTCGTAATCGAATCATCTCTGGTTGTTCAGATGCATTTCGCAGAGAAAGATTTGACCAATACAACGCATTATCTAAATCGCCAGTTCGATAGGCATTAAGGGCGTCTAGATTGTAGTTTGCTGTGATTTTGTCTCGGCTAAATGGAAGTAAGCCAGTTCGAGCACCAACCCTAACGGAGTCGACAATCTCGAGTGAGTCTTTCCCCGCTTCCCACAATCGTTCATCTGGAATGATTGAAGGTGTCAACAAAAATATAATTTCTTCTTTTTCAACCGTGTCATTTTGCCCACGGAAAGCGTTACCAATAATTGGAATATCTCCAAGAAAAGGTACTTGATTGCGACCAATCGTAGTCGACTCTTTAAAGAGGCCGCCAAGAATAATTGTCTCACCATCCCGACAACGAACATTCGTCATAATTTGCTGAGTAATTTCATCTGGAATATGTTGATCCCCATCTTTCCGCAAGTGCGCGTTAGAAACATTTGGATGTAATTCCATCCGAATCATGCCATCAGGAGAAATGAAAGGTCTAAATACAAGTTGTATACCTGTATCCAAAAATTCAACTGTTTGTGTTGTGCTCGTATCCGTTTGCGTAGTTGATAAGTACCCAACTCTAGTACCAATAAGCACCTCTGCTCGCTGGCGATTTAGGCAAGTTATCCTCGGGCGAGCCATCACCGTTAAGTCAACAACGTTATCGAGGACTTTCAAGAATGCACCAACGTGATCTTTGATAACGCCAGCTTTAAGACCCCCAGAGAAAGTTGCCGAGTCTGTCTGCCCAACACCAGAACTAACTCCCTCAACATTCGTATTCCCAAACGTACCGGAAATTAAATCCTGTGCAGCAGCTAGTGGTCCGCCAGCAATACTGCCAATTTGAATATTAGAAAGTGCAGCAAAGTCAACACCAAATTCATTGTTTTCAGTTACTTTTGTTTGAACTATTGTTGCTTCAACTACTACTTGAGATGGCGGAGTATCTAACTCTTCTAAAAGCGATGCAATTATTTTAAGATTTTCGGGATAATCATTAATAACAAGTTTGCTAGTCCACGCATAACTGTCACCACCGCCATCTGTTAATGACGGCTGATACCCATCTTCAACTGCGCCACGAAATGCTGCCTTGCCCGATTCTGAAAGGAGTGGCTTTACAAATTCATCCGCGTCTGATGCTGATAAATACTGCAATTCATAAATACGGCTTTCCGTTTTTCGCCTCGCCTGTTCAATCGTATCAAGTTCTTCTATCGTGTACACATATACGAAGTTTCCTTCTTCAATATATCCAAAACCATTCACCCGTAATATCGCATCGAGTGCCTCATTGAAAGTCACATCGTAAAGATTTGCTGAAACTGCACCGGTAACATTGTTCGATGCAATAATGTTCTTGCGACTTTGAATCGCCAGCATTTCAAGCACTTGCACAACTTCTGTCTCATTAACAACAAGGTCAACGGTACCAAATTCGTCCATAACAACCTCTTCGTTTGCTTCTTGAGCTATGGAAATCGTTGTTAAAAATATAAGGACTATTAAAGTTGTGTAGAATATGTTTTTCACGGGTACGTCTCCATATGCGCACCCGCAACCATCAGCGGCGAGGGGGCGCTATTGAGAGTTCATATCGGCGATTTCCAGCAGAAATGATGACTGACCGGCGACGAACTTCTTCCAAACGGAGCGGGTCATTGCTCTTTGGCAATCCAACAACATCCCCGACTTGCAGAACCTGACCATTAATCATTGCCAGTTCTCCCATTATCGCTTCAAGATTAAATGCAGATACAACGTTCTTTTCTTCCGCTGTGTTTGTTGAATGAATAGGAACATTGTTATTATCGGTCGATTGTTGAATACCTGGAAATGTCATTGTGCTGATAGAAAAAGGGTTTTTTGTTGGTTCTGCTTCAAGCGATACTGGAATAAAAATCTTATCGGAAATGAGCGCTGCAGCAACTTCAGTTTCAATTATTGGCTCTGCAATGGCAGTCTTTGCTGGTCTGGCAATGACAATAATCCTTGCCCAAAGCAATAAACCAACAAATAGCAACACACAAAACAAACTAAAACGCTGTTTGTCCGCTGTTAACCGTTGCCAAGTTCTTTTCATTTTGTGATGCATATCATTCAACCTCCACTAAGTCATACATAGCATGTAAGCCAATAGCCGCTTCGAGTAATGGTGCAGTAATATCCTGTTCCGATTCTTTTCGGGTCAATCGTATTGAAGAAACTCTTACAAGGCGATTCATTGATTCGACGTTTTGTATGACTGAAAAAGCCGAAGAGAAATTCGCATGCAACGTTACTGCAAGTGGCTGAACTGAAAAACCCTCACCAGACTGTTTCATAGTTGTACTACCAGCAGTAAAACTTTGGTCAAGTACGTTAAAACCGTCAACCTCCAACGAAAGTGCCTGGACTATTTTTGACATGTCTGGAGTTGATGGTACAAGTTTGCATTCTTCATTAATTTGCTGCTTAATGTCTTCGTAATCTATTCGCATTTTCTCTACTTCTGCTTGGCGTAATTCTAGCTTTTGTATTCTCGCCTCTAAGAATGATCCTTCAATCGAGGCCTGATCAGCGCTTTTGTAATTAGGAACTATAAAGAAACAAACAAAGAGTACTGAAAGAACAAACGTACCAAATAACATCCAAAGTTCTCGTGTTGCAGTCATTGTTCATCTCCCACTACTGTTATCGATTTTGTTACATCCCATGATTTATCTAAATCAACATGAAAACTAATTCTAAAACCGCGAGCACGTTTTTCACGAATTGTTCTTGAACGACTGAAATCCATACTCACCGCACCAAACGGTTGTTTCATCTGCAGTAACGTAACAAAACTTGCTATTTTTTCATCACTCTCTGCAAAACCAGATAAGCGGCCACTAATCGCATTTCCTGCTTCTGTTTGAATAATATCTAGTGACAATTCTTCTAAAGTCATCTCGTCAGGAATCATGTTTGAAATCGTTGCAACAATATCTCCCATCGGAAACACTATTTTCTCTTTGTCATATCTATTAACAAATGATTCTAACCGTGCTTTTTTCAACTCTAAAGAAGTTGCGTCGACCTCTAGTTCAAGGGCGCTGTTTGCGCGTGCTTGTGTAGTTACTAGGTTTTCAACAGACGAGTTCATGAGAAGACGTGAATGTGTTGCAAAAGCTGCAATAACACACAGTACTGAGATAATTACAACAGCAACGCGGTTGCTGCGTGCCTTATTCTTGCTTCTTTCAACATATTGTTCGGGTAATAAGTTCACGCTGCCTCCCTAGTAGAGTTGTCACTATCTCGCCGTAGTTTATTCGTACTTATTGTTGCAAGACTTGCACCCAATGCTATATGCCAGCCACAGGTTTGAAGTACTGATTCTGGTAGTGACTGAATGTGTTTAGACAAAACATCCCTCACTATGTTTTGATTACACGAAGTTGATAATGAGGCCGCTAGATTAGTATTCCATCCTGAACTACCGGTGATAATTAATTTCGTTGATAATGGGCCACGATTTGTTACACCGTAATGGCGGATACATTTCATCGTATCCGTAGCAATCGCTTCGTGCGTTGATCTGGTTGCATCACGAACCGCTTTACAAACTTCTTCGTTGCTTTCTAAACTATCTGCATCCTCAAGCATTTTTTTCGCTTGTTCATTTGTAACGCCAGTGTGCGATGCAATTGATTCTATCAATGTATTTCCGCAATAATTAAAATGCTTATAGAACACCAGCGTGTCGCCAGCCAAAACCATAAAGCAAGAGTCATTCATGCTAAAATCAAACACAGAACGAACTTTAGATTGGTCACTTTGTCTTCGGTACAGCATGCTCATGGTTCTAGACACCGAAACACACTGCGGTTCAATTAGTGTTGGTTGCAACCCTGCTTCGTACAATGGATCAAGCAAGTTCGACAATGTAGATTGCTCAATAGCAATTGCTAGAACATCGCCACCAGAACCAATAGGAATAGCGTCCATTTGCAAAGTTGACCTATCAACTCCGAGACGATCTGCCATTTCCCATGCTGCTGCTTCCTTTACTTCGTGTACTGACATATTCGGTAATCGAAGTACTTGATGCTGCGCAACATTTGGTGGTAATGAGATGGAACATTCAGTTCCAGTGATAGATGACTCCGCAATATATTTTTGCCAATCCGAAGAAGTGAGCTCGCGTGGATTTTTTTCGACTCGCAAAACGGTTGGGTGAAGATATTCACCATGCAGCCAGCCACATTGCCCAATTATTACGCCGCCATCATGGAAGCCAATTCCAATCTGGCCTTTGTTTTTCTTTCCAAACGGGAATGAAATCACAGGGAACCCCCAAGTTCTGTAATTGTCACTTTGCCTGTAAGCGGCGCTAATTGAATTTGCCACTTAAATGACTCGCTTTGAATATCAAAACTTCCACCCGTACTTGGTGAACCATCAGGAGCAATCACTCCGCCAGTCTGATCAAAAATAATACTCGTGTTTGACCCATCAAAAATTGGCGAGGCAATTGTTATGTTTTTAAATCGATTATCTTGTTCAAAATTAATGTATGACTGCTGATTGTGCCCCTGCGATTCAACCGCATCCTCAACATACTGAGCAGTGGCTGGATCATAGGGTGTTGAAAGTTGACTACTATCGAGTACCTCAACGCACCAGCCGGTACCGTCGGCAAAGAAGTGAATACGTCGAAACTCTTGATGTGTAACAGCGTCCATTTGAGCAGCTAGAATTTCTGTCACTGCGAGTCTAGTTGCGGATTGGCCAGCGCTTGAAGCCCCAGAACTAGCGTGAGGAACAATAATAAAGGTCGCTATCACGAGAATGCTAACCGTTGTTAGTAATTCAATAATCGTCCACCCTCTTCGATAAACGCCTTGCTTGATTGTGGTATGTATCTTCATCATTTATACTCGAACCTTGAGATGCTAGTCACCAATCTGCATCGGGTGATTCCTTACCCCAAACAAGCCAATCTGGTGATTTGCCATTCAAGAACTCGGTCTGTTTCGATTATCGGACTACCGATTATGGGCTACAAACCCTCTACTTAATTACCCAGAAGTTTATTATCAGAAAAAAGCGGGGCAGATGACCTCCATCATCTGCCCCGCTAGGGGTTATTAACTTCCCGAGGAGAGAAGGAGAAACCTGTTATTCAGCGAAAAGGAAAGTCGCTTCTGAGTCATCGCCTGCGAATAGTCCTTTGGTGGTATTCGTAGCACTTTTATTTTTCCAAACCCATGCAACACCCTCATCTGCTGCTGCTGCGACTGACGATGATGAAGTTAGTGGATTGGTTGGCGAAATCATAAGGTAGTCGCCTTCAATCATATCTGTCCAACCAGTGTCGATAAGGTCTGGATCCGCTGCATTCTGTGCTCTGTACAGTTCTATTTGTCCACGAAGGGTTTGAAGTTGAGTACGGACTGCGGCATCATTTGCGTCGTCCGCTGCATTTGTAAATTGTGGAACTACAACGGCGGCTAAAATGCCAAGAATGACTACGACGATTAGGATTTCAATCAGTGTGAATCCGCGTCGAATAATGTTTGTGTTTGTTGGGGTGATTGTGTTCATACGTTTGCTCCCTTAGTAAGCAATCAGGTAAGATTGCCCTGGGCTCGGTTAACTTGATCAAGATCACGGCGATCTTGAACCTCGGGGTGCCGCTACCATCCTAGCTGCGGGAATGCTACTCAATGCTGCCATACTCTTCCCGATGGCAATACTTTGTCGCACCCTTCTCTTCGGAGTATGATTGTCTAAGATAAAGACAAAATAAAAACACTAAAATATTAAGCAGTCGCAATCGGCAAACCTTTCCTAACTTCACATTGGGTACACTTCAATTATCATGAGACCACTACAAATCCGCCCATTCAGAGCAGTACACCCCACAGCAAGTGATGCCCCAAAGGTTGCCTCGGTCCCCTACGATGTCGTTAACCGTGAAGAAGCATCCGCTATTGCTGATTTTAACGAAGACAGTTTTATACGAGTTGTGCGATCCGAAGTCGACTTACCTGCTGTATGTTCTCCATACGATGAAAGGGTTTACCAAGTAGCCAAAAAGAATTATTCTCGACTTCGAGTATCTGGAGCATTATTTAAAGATGAAACACCCTCCATCTATCTATATAGACAGTGCATGGGTGACATTCACCAAGTTGGGCTTGTTGCTTGTTGTCACATTGACGATTACAACAACGATAAAATCCGAAAACATGAAAAAACCCGCAAAGTAAAAGAAGACGATCGAACAAATCACGTTCTTGGAATCAACGCTAATTCTGGCCCCGTTTTTCTCACATATCGCGGGCACCAATCTATCGACAAAATAATCGATGAAGAAATGAACAAGCGACCAATGTTCCACTTCGTTGCTGAAGATGGAATTACGCATACGGGATGGAGAGTTGAATGCGAAAATGAGTTATTAGATGCATGCACAGCAATCGATATCGCATACGTTGCTGATGGACACCATCGAAGCGCGAGTGCAGCGCGTGCAGCTGCAGAACTTGCAAAAGTGAACCCTAATCATAACGGCAATGAAGAATACAACTGGTTCCTTGCAGTGCTTTTCCCTTCTTCCCAATTGCACATCTTGCCATATAACCGTGTTGCTATGGATTTGAACAATCATTCGGCAGAAGACCTACTTACCAAACTGGGGGAAATTGGTACTCTTTCAAAGCAAGATGTGACCACGCCAGCATCTTCTGGTTCTTGTTGTATCTATCTTGGTAAAGAGTATGGTTGGTTTACGTTTAACTTTTTAGATATAAACCTAGATGACCCCATCGCGTCTCTTGATGTAGATTTACTCCAACAACTTGTACTCGCACCATTACTAGGAATTGGAGATCCAAGAAGTGATACCCGTATTGACTTTGTGGGTGGAATTCGTGGCACCGAAGAATTAGAAAGACGCGTTGACTCAGGAAACGCAGCAATTGCATTCTCTATGTATCACACAACCATCGAACAACTTCTTGATGTCGCTGATGCAAATCTCATTATGCCGCCAAAATCAACATGGTTTGAGCCAAAACTTCGAAGTGGACTATTTGTACACGATTTAAGTTAGTGGTTCGCAGCGAATGTCTCTATAAACTCGGCAAACCTGGCACACCCCTCTTCAGGAAAGGCGTTATATATAGATGCCCTCAAGCCGCCAAGGTTTCGGTGACCCTTCAACCCAGACATTCCCAATTTTGCAGATTCTTCAAGAAATTTCGCATCCAGTTCAGGCGTGTTCGTTTTAAATGAAATATTCATTCGTGATCTACAACATTCACGTGCAAACGTTGTGTAAAAATCGCTTTTTGAATCCAACGCATGGTAAATCATTCCCGCCTTGTGTTCATTACGAGCTTCAATACCGCCTAGACCGCCTTCTTCCAAAATCCATTTGAAAACTTCTCCCATTAAATAGATACCAAACGTTGGGGGTGTATTCAGCATGGAGCCCTTTTTGGCAATAGCGTTGTAATTAAGCATAAGTGGCAAATTATCTGAACATTTATCGAGCATCGTTTTTCGCAAAACAACTAACACTGTTCCTGAAGGTCCAAGATTCTTTTGTGCACCGGCGTAAACCATGTCATAAGAATCCCAATCGATGGAACGTGAAAACATATCTGAACTCATATCACAAATCACTGGCGAATCACTCTTAGGAACAAAAGTAAACCGTGTTCCGTAAATTGTGTTGTTTGAACAAAAATGAAGATAAGCAGCGCCCTTCGCTAAAGTTAGTTCTTCTTCAGAGGGACAATGGTCGTAGTTTGTCATAGAGCCATCAAAAGCAAGGTGTACATTGCCCAACTTTTTTGCTTCCTTAATTGCCTTCGTTGTCCAAACACCTGTATCTAAATAATTCGCAGTTTGCCCCTCTCCTAAAAAATTCATCGCAAGCATAGAAAACTGTAGTGTAGCGCCACCTTGCAAAAATAAAATTTCGAAATCGTCAGGAATACTCCCAACTTGCCGACAATTATCCACTGCTTCATTAATAATGTTGTCAAACACTGGCCCCCTGTGACTATGCTCGCAGATGCCAATGCCACTTTCGTTAATATTCCACAAATCCTGTTGTGCCTGTTGTAAAACTGGCTCGGGAAGCGTTGCTGGACCCGCAGAAAAGTTAAGAATTCGATCAGCTGCAGTTTTCATAGATATACCTTGTTCTGTTCTAGGTTGTCATAGTGACAGAAATAATATTCTCGTTGTTTTTAATCGCGTCAATTTGCGCCGCCGTTGGCACAGAACCCAATTGTATTCGTGCACATGCAGCAAAACACCCCTTATACAAAATGTTTTCCATTTCTTCAACGTTTACGCTAGCATTACTAAGTTCTTCAAAAACATGAGAAAGAACACCTGGCAAATTCTTATGCCGTACAAAAAGCAGCGCCATTGCAGTCGAACCAACTACTTGATTTACACAGTTCTCTACTCTACCTTGTTCAATATAAGTTGTAACAATTTTCACGACTTTTGAAGCAATTGATTCTTGTGCTTGATCTGTCGATGCTCCAACATGATGGGTTCCATACACATGTTTACAACGAACAATCTCTGGAGAAAAGGTGTTATCACCAGAAGTTGGTTCATTCTGAAACACATCGAGCCCTACGCGTAATTTTTTAGATTCAACAGCTTTTGCCAGAGCAATTTCGTCTACAACATTCCCTCTACTTGTATTGACAAATATTGCATTGTCCTTCATCAAGGACAAAAACTGTTTGTTAATTAGATTCTCGGTTTCAGGGGTTGATGACACATGAACCGAAACAACATCCGACATTTTTGCCAAATTTTGTAAACTTTCACAATAATCAACACCAAGATGTTCTGCCTTATGAGGTGTCAAACTTCGCGACCAAGCAACCACTTGCATACCAAACGTTTTGGCTCGTTTAATTACTTCAAGCCCGATGCCACCCATACCTACTATGCCAATTGTTCTGCCGAACAACCCAGATGCTTTTGCGTATTCCTTTTTATTCCAGTTACCTTTTATTAAATCTGCAACTTGATCAGGAATTCTTCGGTCGCAACTCAAAATCAATCCCCAAGCAAGTTCTGCAACTGCAATTGAGTTTTTTCCCGGACAGTTTGCTACAGAAACACCTCGTTCGGATGCTGATTCAATGTCAATTGTGTCGTAACCAGCCCCCGCACGAATAATTACACTCAAACGCTCTGAGGCATCCATCATTTCCTTAGTTACTTTCGTTGATCGAACTACAAGAATGTCTGGGTGTGTGTCTGCAATTGCAGACGCAAGTGACTCATCCTTGAGAGCGGGATTACATAAAACATTGCAACCAAGCAATTCCAATCGTTCAATACCTTTTGGCTGAAACGAGTCTGCCAAGAGAACAGTTGGGGGTGGATTCGATGAAGCATCCTTGCAACAAGAACATTCTGCAGTTTGATTCGACATCCCTGTATTTTATCATTTCATTGGGAGAGCATGGTTGCGAGCCGTTTTACTGCATCGTTGATAAGCATGACCACATCATCAAAGCCACCATCTCCACCATAATAAGGATCGGGCACTTCTCTGATTTGATTATTTCCCACAAAAGGCAAAAGCAATTGCGTCTTTTCTGGAATTCCGCCTATTGCAATAACATCATCGTAATTATCTTGGTCCATGCAAAAAACCCAATCATACGTGGAAATATCGCTATCTGTTATTTGCTGAGCGGAACCCTCAATGGATAAGCCAATTTTTTTTGCTGAAACAGCCATCCTTCTGTCTGGCGGGTTTCCAGCGTGCCAACCACCAGTTCCAGCCGACCCAATCATAAATTTCTTTTCAATCCCAAGGTCATGAACGGCTTGTCTAAAAAAACACTCTGCAGCGGGGCTCCTGCAGATATTTCCCATGCAAACAAATAAAACGCTTGTCGTATCTACACACATGATTGCTCGTGCCTTCGGGCAGCCCTGAGGGCAAGCAAACTAATTCCACCAAAAATAATTAACGCCACTAGATAGATAACCCATGCTCGAATTGCGCCCGTTATATGTGCCAATACTAAAGCAACACCCAAAAAACAAAAAACTAATGAAACGCAATAGAGCGATAATACTGTTTTCTTAACACTTAACAATTTACGCTTAATGATATGATGAATATGATTTGAATCAGCGGCTGACATTGCTTTCCCTGCCAGTTTTCGGCGAATTATTGCCAACAGAGTATCCAATATAGGTAATGCAAACACAATCAGTCCTGCAACAACAATAAAAGTATATCCTTGCTCACCAAGCATCAGAACCATCACGATACAAAGATACCCCAACAATAGACTCCCCGCATCTCCAAGAAAAATAGATGCTGGATTAAAGTTATAAACCAAAAATCCAAGCACCGCTCCAAGAACTGACAATCCAAGCACAATATTTGCCCCGATTAAAGTAATCCCAACTCCACGATTAGATAAAAAGCTATTTTGGGTTAAGTGATCTCTAATGCTTTCAAGGTTCGTCGCAGTCATAGACAATGCAACCATGACACTAATGGTGATTAGTCCAATGCAAGTGATAGCAACCGTACCTGATAACAAACCATCTAAACCATCTAAGAGATTTGCTGCGTTGCATGCACCCAAAATAAACGCGAGAATAATGACCACTCCCGTTATGTACGTTAATGTCATTGGATCAGGCATGAGAGACCCCGCCTCAATCAATGGGTAATTACAAACTGCTTCAGGTATACCAAGCACACCCCGCATGAAACCTTCAGCAACACGCGTGCCAACACCCTGCTGCGCCATCGCTGCTGCTGCAACCAATTGCCCAGCAACTTTCCACCAAGGATCCCAATATTCGAACACATCATCCGCCAAGCCAGTAAGTCCAATGGCACACATTCCTAAAATAATTACAACAGGAAATGGTTGGTAAATTTGTGGTTGTGGAATCCAAAAATAACTGGTAATAATTCCAGCAATTATTGCAAAGAAAACCGCTACTCCGCCCAAGTATGCAATGGGTTTTTTATGAAGTTTTCTTGCTTCGTCCGGGTGATCTACAATTCCTGTTTTTCTAGCAATAAATCTCATTAACGGTGTTGCTATAACAGCAACGATAAATGCAACCACAAGAATAGGAATGTAGCGAAGTAACAACAGAATCCACCCAACCTGGATCAACGGCTCTGGGGTGTCAACAGAAATCATATATTTTTAATCTTCTTCGTCTTCCTGTTCTGAATAGGTAATCATCGCAAGGTAATTCTTTCGGAAATAACCACCAACAGTACCAACCGCTGCATTTAACATTACACCCAAAACTTCAGCGCGTGATTCGCCGAGTTCACGAATAACTCTTGCAACAAGACCTCTGTCGTCTCGATCGCTATGAACCACTAGAAGAATTGCATCTACAAGATTAGCGAGCAACACTGCATCCCCTGCAACAATCGATGGGGGCGCGTCAATTAAAACCAAATCGTACTCATCGCGAAGTTGTGCAAATATACTCTTCATCCGCTCACTACCGAGGCGTTGGAAAAGGCGATTCGCAGGAACTCCTGCGGTAATAACATCAACACCAGTTTCAGTTTTCTGTACTGCACTTGCGAGATCCACGCTTCCTGCAAGCAAATCTGCTACGCCAAGCGATGCATCATCTAAATCAAACATCATTCCCAAATTTGGTCTTCTGAAATTACAATCAACAACTACAACCTTCGAACCAGATGTAAATGCAGAACAAGCAAAGTTACCAATAATGGTTGTCGACCCCGCTTCAGGAGCAGCAGATAGAATTAACAAGGACTGATGCGCTGATTGCTGTAACGAACGATTAACTCCAGCCCACGCTTGGCGACAAGATTCTGCGAACACACCTTCACTGCTATGCACAACTGCCAGTTCTGGCGTATCAATTCCGGAAGGGTCTTCGTTAATATCAGGAAGAACTCCAGCAACTTTAGCGCCGGGAATAACAAATACATCACTCGCACTACGTATTTTTTGATCTGTTATTTCACGTAGGAACACAATTCCAAGAAATAACGCAATGCCTAAAAAAATACCTGCTGGTAACATCACTTCAATTAGAGGGAATGATTTTAACCGCGGCTCAATTGGAGGAGTTGCTTGGCGAATTCGTCTAGAATCCGCTCTAAGTTGCATTAATCTTAAACTTGACACGAGACGTTGATTTTCATCTCGCTGCGTTTCTAATTGCTTACGAGTTGATTCCATGTGCTCGTATTGCGATTGATTTGCAGCGAGATCCCGTAACGCAGCGTCTTTTGTTTCGATATCTTGTTCAACTCGATCAAGTGAAACCAAAAGTTGCTCTCTACTCGATGCAATTTCTCGTAATTGGGCGTTTAAGTTTCTTTTTGTTATTGATTCTATTTTGTGTTCAATTTGATCTTTTGTGGCTTTTACGGTTATTTCAGCATCTTTAATCTGTGGGTGTGAGACGTCGAACCGTTCTCTAAATGCGCGAAGACTAGCTTCAAGTTGCTCTAGTACCTGTTCTTGCCGAATGATAATTGGATCACGTTCAGCTTCAAGACGATCTTCCATGGTCGGCTCAAGCGTACCATCAAGTTTTGCGGCTATTTGTAAGTATCTCTGCTTCAGAGTGGTCAATGCCTGCCGTGTTATTGTCATCGACTCAGTTAAACTTTGAGATTCAAACATCGCTGTTGAAAACCGAGTGTCATCAAGCGTTGTGATTCCTTTTGCTTGAATAAATGCTTTAAGATCATCGTTGAGGTCGTCCAACATAAATTTAATATGACGCCCCTCGTCTTCAAATATTTTTGCATTATTTCTAAAACCCTCATCATCGAGTGCTTTTGTACGTTCCATATAGGAATTCGCTATTGCTCCAAGCACAATTGGAACATCTGCTGGATCGTGAGCAGACCATCGAATTCCAAAAAGGTTTGTGCCCCGTCTAATCGGAGTTGCAAGTTCTTCCGTGAGAATATCCAAAGCATCATCAACTAACAACACCCCTGTAACTGGATCAATAAATTGTTGAATCCATTGCGTTTCCATCATCATTCGATTGTCAATAGCACCAGAAAGAATCGATGGCTCTTTAATCAAGAAAACTTGGGTCGCAGCAACACGTTCTACCATTTTGTCGCTAATGGATTCCATAGTTCCAATTTCAGTTGATTCCGCAAGACCTGGTCGAACCTCAAACATAATATCACCCGAGTAGAGGGGATATATTCTCGCTAAAAGAAAGAAAACTCCTGTACCTACAATCGCACCAACTAAGCCCCAAATTGGAATGCCTTTCCAATAACGGCGCAATACTCGAACAGGATCCAACGCTCTACCTTTAGGCATAGGTCGATTCGGAGTTCCAATATTATTTGTAGGTGATGGCATACTTATTACTCTTGCTTCTTATCTGAGTTTTCGGCTTTCTTCTTGCGAATATCGTCCTTCAAGACCTGAATTCTACGCTTCGAATAGTCATCTTCTGCAAGTTCTTCTGCCATGCGAATATGCCCAAGTGCTTCTTCGAACTCATAATTTTCTGTAACTATTTGTGCTAGATGGAGATACGCATCCATCGTGTCACCATATCTCAACGATCGTTGAATAGCCTCTTCACCCTGTTCTTTTTTGCCGGTCCGATAATTGCCCCACCCAAGGGCGTCTAGTACTTCGGGAGAATGAGGATTTTGACTTCTACCTCGTTGAGCAAAAACAATCCCTCGTTCCGGATCTCCAAGTTCATCAGAGTAGAGAAGCGACAATTTTGCCATTGCTTTGGAGTTCGATGGATCTAATTGAAGTAAAAATTCGAGGGTGTCTGCTGCTTTTTGATATTCACCTATACGGCTATATAACTCAGCAACAGTATCTATGATGAATGGATTTCTTGGTGCGAGTTTGGCTGCTTCTTTTGCAATTAGCAATCCCTCTTCTGGCTTATCTTGATACACACCAACAATGTATGCAATGTTATTTTGAACTAAAGGAGAATTAGTTTCGTCAGCAAGTATTTGAAATGATGCAACACCCTCTTCATACCGCTTTGCTTTTACTAGAACGCCTCCTCGGAACATTAGCAAACTCGCACGCGCATCATCAGAAGGATCAAGGATCGCAAGCTTTCTGTCAAGGATTTCAAGTGCTTTCTCTAGGTATTCGTCTCCAAATGCATAATAATAAGAAGCCAACCCCGCACTTTGTGCTGGCGATATATTCCCGTTAATTAGTTTCCGTACAAACGATTCGCCTGCTGCAGGATCATCTTTAAAAAGTACTTGTAAATCAAGGAACCAATTTCCAATTGATTGTGGTGAAATCCAGCCGTTTTTAATTGCCTGTTGATAGTTATTCCACGCTTGAGCCATTACAAGAAGTGCGTCTCTGTTTCGTCCAAGATTGTTCAGTGCCTTCGCTTCGATTGCTCCAGCAATTGGATGCATTTTTGAGAGCGGTCCTCTTGCCATTGATAATAGTTTTTGATTGGGAAGTTCTTGATCTGTGCGTGTTATTTCATCGATTTTAATAAGCAGCCTTGCCGATGGCTCCCTTTGAATTGCCGCTAGATATGCTTTGACTGCCTCTGCTATATCATCGTTCGCGCGTAGATAAAGATCGCCCAAGCGTTTGTGCCACGATGCGTCCGAAGAATCAAGTGCAACACCAGCTCTGGCTAGAGATAACGCTTTGTCCACATTATCAGAATCTAGATATGCCTCTATTAATCGTTGCCGAACAACGCTTGATTTTGGATTTGCGGCAAGGTATAACGTTAACCTTTCAATAGAACGAGATAGTTGACCATCTGCTTGAAGAACATCTGCTCGAACAACAACAAAATGTTCGGTCTCTTTGCCAGTTGATGTTGCTTCATCTGCAATGAGTAACGCTTCTTCAAGCAATGCTTTCTCTTGTGTCAAACGATATTCATTAAGTAAACTCTGACAAAGCCGCATATAGGGAATAGAATTGCTCGAGTCAATATTAATCGCCACTCGTAATGCATTTCTATATGATTTGAGCGCTGCTCGAGCTGCAGTAATATCTCCTTGAGCTAGAAGTTGCTCACTTTGAACTCTGTATATCAAGACGCGAAGCATTGCCTTTGCATATTCTGTATTTGTTGAGGCCATAGACTCCATAGCGCGTTCAGCTTCTTCAAACTGCCCAGACATCGCTAATGCCTCTACCATCCTCGAGTGCAAAATGTTGTCATGATTTGCTTCTGTAGGAGCTTTCAAATATTCCGCAGCTTCTTTATGCAAACCAGCAAGATAATACATTGAACCAAGTGCGGCATCAATTTCAAAACGATTGCTCTGTTTTTCTCTTGCGTTGTTAAGTAATTCCAGAGCTTGAGTTTGCCGGTTCACATCAAACAAAAACTGTGCTGCAGCAATCACCGACTGCGTATAATTATCTTCATCTTCAATACTTTCAAGATAATTATCCCAAATTTCTGATGACCGATCAAGTTGCCCCAAATCTCTATGTACAGATGCGTGTAATGCCGCTAGTCGAATAGTTGTATCAACCACTACATTCCCACCCTCGAGAATTTCATTTATTACTTCATCCCATGACGCGCGAGCATCTTTTAATACATTGTCCATCGCTTCTGTTGTCATTTTATCCCAATCTCGTGAAGTATAAAGTCCATTGCCATTCTCGTTTCTCAATAACTCTCGGGCTGGGTCCATATTTACAAGTATTAAAGCAAGTTCCAAAGCGTTAGTACGGTCTTCTGGTGCTAAAGCATATTGGTTAAAACGATATCGTAAAACCCTCCACATATCTCCGTACACTTTCTCTGCATCAAGCCATGCATCTCCAATTAGCCTATCATTCGGAAACTGCTCTGTTGACGTGCGCAACACGCGAAGCCATTTCTGAGGTTCTTTATTTTGTTTAACCAATGCTCTAACGAAAAGCAGAGCGTTCTGTTTGTTCCTTGGTGAAATTCTATACGCTTTTTCATACGCGCTTACTGCTTCATTTACTTCTCCTATTTCCAAAAGTACCCTACCTAATGTGCTCCATGCATTATCTGAAATACTCACATCTTGTACAAGTTTCTCAGCAATTAAATGGGCTTTCTTTGTATGCGAATTGTAGAAATCCATTTGCCCATTACGCTTTGCACTGTTAGCTTTTGCAAGATGAAAAGAAACACTTGCGTTTGCAATCGTTTCTTGGTCTTCGGTAGATGCAACAAGATCTTCTAGCAACAATTCAGAGGCATCTAAATCTAAATCCGATAAGGACCGGTTAAACCTAAGAACAGCAATCCTACTCATATCGGCACCAAGAGATTCCGCCAGTTCCTGATATTTAGCACTTTCTTCAAGCGCTTTATCTGATTCTTCTTTTGTTTCTTTATATTGTGCAGCGTTCCCAATTTGACTCCAACGATTTGATTCTCCTAACAATCTCATTCCCAACTCATAGAGAGAAACTGCTAATTCCTCGGCTTTACTTTCTTCTGCAGTTTCTTTTTGCTCAACGTACAAAATTGTTGCTTCAACTCTATCGTCTGATTGAAGCATAAACAAACGTGGCGTCAGAACTTCGGGGTTAGGAGCAAATTCAATCGCTTTTTTTATCCACTCTATAGCCCGCTCTTTATCGTCCAACGTGTAATGTACATTTGAAAGAGCCACATACAATCGCCAATCTGGTTCAGTGGCTTGTTTCATGGCTTCATTCAACACACTAATTGCTTCATCGTATCTTTTTAACTTTAACAAATGTTCTGACTCGGAGATATACGCAAGTGAGGCGTCTGTAAAATCGCCTCCACCTTCTTTGGATTGTTGCAAAGCAATGATGTTGAGAAGTTTCTGCGCTTCGTCTTTGTTTCGATTCTCTTTAGAAAGAACAGATAGTGTTTGAGTGGCTGCACCTATGTCTTGTATTTGAAGTTCCAGCCCCGCCTTCAATAAATAATACGAGAGTTTAGGGTCTTTATCGATTGCGACCCGCAATCTATCGATTGCCAATCCTGTCGAACCAATATTTGAAAGTGCGACAGCAGATTGCCTGTAGACATCCGCTCTATGTTCTGGATTTCTAGTTATTGCTTCCTCAAGTAACATAGCGGCGTCAGAATATCTCTGTTGAATAAGGGCGATTATTCCATCTGCATAAATGAGTAACTGGTTACTCTGATTTCCCGACACCAAGTCATCGAGTATCTCTCTATAACTTATTGCCGTATCAATAAGTGCAAGACGTTCTCCCTCATCTTCTTCAAGAGATGCTTTTTCCAAATACAGTCTCACCAAAGATTGAGCAATAGCAGGACGAATTATGAACAAAGAAGTCGCATCCAAGCCAACCGTTTGTTTTTCTGCCTTAAGTATATTTTTTGCAATCTTGGCCGCATCGTCATATCTCCCAAGCCCAACAAGAATATCTGAAAGCATTAACTGCCGAGTAAAATCTGTTGGATACATCTCTACTGTCTTTTGCAAGAGAGTCGCTGCTTTATCTCTACCATCACTATCTGTTGCTATAAGCAATGCAACGGCTTCTCCAGCCCTTGCAAAATGTATCGATGGGTCAAACACTTTGACTAATTGGTTGGCGGCATCGGCAATCACTTGGGTTGCGTCATCAATTTGTTCTTGAGTGACTGAATCTGTTTTCACCTTCTTTTTCGATAAAAGGACAGTCTTTCTTAAAAGCATCTCCCTCAATAGCGTTAATGAAACTTCAAAATCATCACCTGCAACTTCCATTGCTTTGTCGAGTGTTTCATTTGCAAACACTCTATTTCTCTCTGCTTGCTTTGTATTCCCAGCAGAGTTTAGACGATAATACACCGCCATTCTTCCATGAGCGAGCGCTGACCAAGCGCTTGCATTTCCCGGATCTACTTCTAAAACTGCTTCAAAATCATCTTCGCCAGGGAAACGTACATTTCCTAAATCGTCATACGTCTCAGTCATGGACGCATCCTCAATCCTAAGAGATGCTAAGCCACGATATAAAAGCAACTCGTGTCTGCGTGGGTTATCTAAAGAAATTCTATCCAGCCCAGTCGAAGCAACTAAACGTAACCGTTGCCAGTAATTGTTATCACCCGTAAAGTTCGCCGCGCTGTACATTTCATCGGCAATTCTTAGGTGTGCGTCAATGTCTAAGGGGTTGTATCTTGCTTCATGAACTAAGGTGCCTATGTACTCATCGTACATTTGTCTTGATTCATTAATTGTAGTTGGAACCACTTGCAATAATGCCTCTTGAAGTTTGCGCACATTCGCTAGTGAGGCTGGTTCTTTCTTAACCGCTCTGCCAAATTGTTTGTACGCAGCCTTATAGTCGCCTTCTGCTAATAAAGCATCGCCAGTCCGGACATTACGCTCTGCACCCTTATATTCTACAAAGAACCACAATCCTCCCAACCCAACAATCACAACGGCAATGACCGCTAACACAACTGTAAGGAGTTTTTTATTAGTCTTAGCCAACCGCTTCTTTTGAAGATTCTTGCTTGTAGTTTTATATTTCTTTTTCTTTGCCATTTGATTTAATAGTCCTGATTCTCTTGAAGAGTTTGTTGTGTCGATGAAGTAACTTCAGTCCAGTCAGGCAAACACCTCATAATGTCGGGCAATAAGTCTGATGTAAAATCTGAAACTATGTGTACAAATTTATCTATAGTAAAATCACGGTTTCCACGCATTGTAAATTGCACTTTGCAATAATACGCGAATTGGGAAGATCTATCAAAAGCAAGCATCCGTATTCTTTCTGGATAAGCGGTTGTCTTACCATTTGCAACAAAAAAGTAACCTGCAAAAAAGTGGTCATCTCCAATTTGAGGATGGCTAAACTCAGTAATACGAATTTCAAAATCACCAAATGGCATCCGAATCACTTCATCTTGCTCGGTCAATTTGTTCCACTGAGTTACAATCGGATAAGGCATTCCATCCATTGCTTCGGCTTCATCTTCAATCCACAAAGAACGATCGATGTTAAGGGGTAAAGTCCTTGGCTCTGGGGTTAGTGGGACGAAACCACCGGCAACCATACACCTATCCGGAACATGTGGCACGGCGTCTACTTGCCCCGTGTAATAGGCAATGTGAAGTTGCAATGATGGTATCAACTTGTCACTACTGATGTACATTCTACTTAGATACAGTTCTGTCCCCAACGCCTCAACCCCAGCAGCATCAAACCTAGCGTCATCTCCCGCGCGTTGCCAACTATCTAATTTAGTTGGCAACACTGAGAAATTTTTTCGTGGATAGACGGGTTCTTTATGCAAAATCACGTTTAAATAATGTGCACCGAATTGAAATGCGACTGATGAAAACGCTAATATAAAAATAGTAACAAAAAATCCAACAGTCGCTGAACCAACAAAGCGAATCTGTTGAGGCTTAGTTGGCTCCTCTTCTATTTCCTCTTCTTCAATAACCAGATTTTTTAATATCCAAACAAGTCCAAGATAAATTAAAAAAGCAGGAATAAGCCAAAGTGTTCCTACAAATGTGTGAAAGTCTCCAGATGAAAAACCACTATCTGCAATACTTAACAAGCCCAACGTCATCACTCTAAGAATGTTCACAAGGACCGCCGTTGGAATTGCGAGACCAACTAATATGACTCGTTGCCACAGATATCGAAGCCCCGTAAACGCCATTGCGACTCCAAGCGCGAAGAAGGCCATCAACATTCTCATGCCAGAACATGCTTCAGCAATGTTTAGTGGATATGTCTTACCATCATAAAAAATATCCAACGTGTTACCTGCACGGGTCACGTCTAATCCTAAAAAAGATAGACCATAGTAAGAGCCAACTGAAGCAATGTCCTGTAACTCAAACGTAACTATCTCCATGAAACGATCTGAAATTGTTTGACCAAACACAAACAAATATAGCAACGGAAACCATAGGTAACGCATTGCTCTCCAGCCAAATATAAATAGGACGAGACCAGCAAGTGTAGAACCAACGCCGAGCCCCATCAGATTATGATGGTGCATGGAGGTTGGTCCAAGAGCGCAAAGTGAATACCAGGCCAAACCAAGAATAATTGGAAACAAACCCAACCATGCTCGATTAAACGGTTCTGCAAGTAGTTTGCCTCTGTAGAGCCAGACAAAGTATCCCGAAATAAATGGAATGACTAGGGTATGCCCCCAATCTGCCTGTTGTTCCACAGCAAACCAAAATTGACGTTGTAGAAAATCCCAAAAAATCCAACCAAATCCAATAGCCAATATAGTCGACCATAGTAGAACTTTTTGAGGCAATGCCACTTGGCTTTGCGGATCTTCTTTTCCGCTTTTCATAGTGAATTATGATCGGTCATGAATTGGGTTCTCTCAAGCCAGAACTTCACAAAAACCGTGAAGATTCACCGCTTCCAATACATCAGTTCTTTGCAAAAAAGACATTATGGTGCTCTTCCAAAAACATCGTTTCCAAAGTTTCTATCAAGTAAAAAGCCAAAACCATACGTTGCGCGGAAACCGTTTCTGATAATTGCCATTGGGGTTGCTCCCCATGAAGTCCCAATACTAATTAAATCGTTGGGCTTCAGAAAAATATCTGGCTCTGTTCGTTGCAAAATCGCAGCATAATTTAGTGTTACTGTCGCCTGCATGTTTTCGCCAATTCTACGCGTCAAACTCACACGTTCAGGAACTGCGATGGGTCCAAGATCACCCGCTGCTGTAATGAACTCTGACAATGTCATTTTTTCGCCTGAGGTTGGGTACCCAAATACACCGGGTCTAGCCACTTCACCCCTAATGTACAGGTTGCCTAGCGGTGGTGGCTCAACATAAATTCTGTCATCTGGACGAATAACTATGTTGTATGAACTATCGCCTTGACGCAACTTGTCCCAAGGAATTGCAATAATTCGTTCAAGGACTTTGTGAACTTGTTTCTTTGAACCGTCCTCGCTATCTTGCGAATCCTGTGCCTGTTTATTTGGATTAGTACTTACTTTAACCCATGAGTCGCTTTCTGGCACATAAATAAACGTTGCACCAGAAGTATCGGTTGGCACTGAAACTTCCGTAAGATCGTCGACATCTATCGGTCTATTCTGTTTAGGGCTTGGTCCAACCAAATCATCAATATCAATAGGTACTTGATTATCCGTTTGTAAAATTCCGGGAGACACGCTTGGGTTTGTATTATTTCCAATGTCTAATTGATTAATGAGATCCTGAATATCCTTGTCTGGATTCGCACCTTTGCTAGGTATTTCACTTGGGGCTTTCACGGGTTCTTGGGAATTAACAGAATCTAACTGCTTAATTAAATCCTCAATGCTCGGCGTTGTTGGTGAATTATTGTCCGATTGTGTTTTAGTCATTGTTAAGGAACTATTAGGCTTCCCCATACCTTTTTTCCCACGATCCCATGATGGCAACATGGAGTCGCTTACGGGTAATTGGCGGATGACATGTATTTTTTTTGTTGATTGTGGAACACCACCCGCTAACGCTAACACATCTATCAATCGTAAATCTGGATCAACGAGATTGAAAACACCCCATCGGCTAAGCCCACCATAAACGGTATAGGTAAAACCGGTTTGGTTTGCGAGACTTACCTGCACACTTGGGTGTGCTAAAACTTTATTAGCAAGTGCCTTTGTAATAACTTCTTGAGCTGCTTGTGGTGTTAAGCCCGCAATGAGAACATCGCCTACTTCAGGAACACGAAAATAACCACCTTGGTCAACCCTGCGCTGAACAGGATACCGCTGTCCCTGCAAATATAAACCGTATATTTCAACATCAAGAGTGTCGCCCGCAGCAATTCTGTATTCCAAATCAGATGGTGTAAGATCTTCTGGAGTCGCTTTCGTAACTTGCGGCCAGGGATTCTGTTCTTCAATAATGTCTATTCTGTCTAATATTGGAATCGTGGTTGGCGTTGGTTTATAATATCCATTTGCTGCTGGATCACCCATCCAAGCATTTGCATTACAGCCATCCATAAGAATAACGGCTGCAACAGCACAGATTCCCAACAATACTCTCTTTGCAATCGATCGTAAAACCATTATCATCCAGTCTTTAAAATACACCCTCATTAAGGGAAACGTCATACAAACAGCCCCCGCGACATCTTAATGCGGGATGGTATCGGACTTCATCGACCATTACGCGCCACTTAGTTGAACGCTCACGGTATCTTTGCTTGGTAGAATGTACAACTTGTGACAAATCTTTCTCCAACAACTCAATCATCCAAAACGCCACGCCACACAAAAACTCTTGGGGGTGATACGGCTCGAAAAACAAGAAGTTCGATTGCATTCGATTTAAGTGGGCAAGTACTCAACAACTCGGATGGTTTACACACCATTTCGATGAAACGAAAACCGCCTTGGATCAAAGCACCACTACCAGCAGGTGATGGATATCAAGCCATACGGTCCAATATGGACAGGCACATGCTTTCGACTGTCTGCCAAGAGGCATCTTGCCCAAATATTGGAGATTGCTGGGCTCGAGGGATAGCAACTATTATGATTTTGGGCGATATATGCACTCGCTCCTGTGGTTTCTGCAACGTTAAAACCGGAAAACCCTCTCTTCCAGATTACGACGAACCCAACAATGTTGGTAAATCCGTTGCTCTCATGGGTTTGCGTCATATTGTTATTACCTGCGTTGATCGAGACGACCTCGTTGACGGTGGGGCGGAGCATTGGGCCAATACCATTAAAGCTGTTCAAACACACGCTCCCAACACCTCTGTAGAAGCGTTAGTTGGAGATTTTCGTGGAAACAGAGGTAATCTCGATACCGTAATTCAAGCCAAACCCAATATTCTGGCACACAACCTTGAAACTGTTCCTCGAATGCATGGAGCAGTTCGACCGCAAGCTACATACGAGCGATCTTTGGCGGTATTGGCACAAATTCAGGATAGTGGACTCGTTAGTAAAACTGGGATAATGGTCGGAATTGGCGAAACAGATAAAGAAGTGTTTGAAATGCTCGCCGATATCAGAGAGAAGGCTTGCACCAGCATTATTACGATTGGGCAATACCTACAACCAAGTAGAAACCACCTCCCAATTGATCGCTGGGTCCATCCTGATCAATTTCAACTCTATAAGGAAGAGGGATTAAAACTGGGCTTTAGGGTCGTTGAATCTGGTCCACTTGTACGCAGTTCATTTCACGCTGAAGAACAAGTCCGAGAATATAATACAAACCATTAATTGAGATGTTTGTAACATATTATCTCAACCAATCTTAAGTGCGGTCTTCATTTGGTCGATTGCGATGGAATGATGTACGATTCAAGTTTTCAGCCAAACGTTTCAAATCAAAATAGGCGAAATAAGGACCGAACCGCGTATAGCGGCGAAGCGGTTCTGCGATGGAGCCATGATTTTGATACACCAGTCCGATATCAAGTCATTGACCGAAGCGAGGGTGGGATGCAAATTGTCTCCCAAACCCCCCTTTCTGAAGGCATGACCGGCGTTATTACCCGCTATCTCCCCGAGGGCGAGTCCGTCCACCAACCAATGATGGTCGCTTGGAGTAGCTCAGAGCCAGACGATAGTGGATACCGGTGCGGAATCTGGTTTTTTGGGGCTAATTAACCTAATTACCGTAATTAAATCGCTACAAAACGTATTTACCCTTATATAAGGTGGTGTAATAAGGAATAGCGATTAAACGCCGCGAGCCACCGATTTGACGGTGGCTCGCAGTAGAGAGAAGGAAGAAAGAGAGAGGAGTTTTAAGAAGGTGGCTTCCGTGCCACGGACAGACAATCATGAACTATCTACTTTCTTTCATCAGTACTACATTTTTTTCATTTTTTTATTTATTGAATGAAATGCTCGATTTAACGCCTTATCTCTATGAACCAGCGGAGTGCTGGTTTCTTAGCATGACAGGAAGTCGCCCATGATCGCCGACACATCACCTCTAGGTCATATTGGCCCATCATCGTTACCCAGCACGAAAAAGAATAACCTCCGGTTGCAAACGGACCAGTATGACGACAAGTTAGGCAAATTCTTTTCAAACCTCTCTTGGACAGACCGTCAAATTCTTGCCCTTCACTTTGCCGAACGGCTCAGCGCTTGGGAAATCCATGTTGTTATGAGCATGTCCATGAGTGATGTGCTTTGTCGTATTCAGCGATTGCGAAAAATTGCAAGAGATTCGATTCAGGCATCAAGGCGTGGGCCTTCTCGGCTTTCTTTAAAATAGTTGCCTGCAAGCGCGGTGTAAATCGAACACTTACAAAAGCATCTTGATACTTTGTACGCAATCAACGCACCGGCAAGCATTGGCAACGTTGCGTGTACCGAGTCAGTCATTTCAATCATAATGATGACTGCTGTTACGGGGCTTTGCACAACAGCTGCAAAGAAACACGCCATAGCAATCATCATGATAAGGTTTGAGTCGATGTTTGCTGCCCATTCGAAGTTGTGTACAACCGAGGTAAACCATTGACCAAAACCTGCACCTGCAGAAAGCGAAGGGTCAAACAAGCCACCCGGAATACCGCTTAACAAAGTCAATGCAGTCGCACAGATTCGTAATGGTGCGTAGTACCACGACATTTCTTCACCGTGCATTAGCATAGATTGCGCCTCAACGTATCCTGTACCCAATGTTTGTCCAGTGGATAACCAGCCAATAAAACCAATAATTAATCCTATTGTCATTGGAACGAGAATTGGTCTTCGTGTCATCACCAGCGATACTAGAGGATACACACGCACAATGGTGTACGAAAACAAACCGCCACACAAACCCATACATATTGCTATCACGGGGATAACGATCCAAGTTGACCAGGTTGCTGGAGTTACCTGCACTTCTCCATAAAACCAATAGTTTCCAAACAAACCAACGCAAACAACGCATGCGACCAATACAGTTGCGATTAATACGCCAATGTTTCGCTTCTCAAACGATCTGCCAATCTCCTCTATTGAAAAAACTATTCCCGCAAATGGGGCATTAAACGCTGCTGCAATTCCGGCCGCGCCACCCGCTAAAATTAATCCTCGTTGAACAATGTGCTGAGGGAATACCACAACTTTCCTACACAAAAACATAATGCAAGCACCTATTTGAACTGTCGGTCCCTCGCGCCCCATTGAAGCCCCACTAAACAAGCCCAGGGTTGTTAACAAAATTTTGCCAATTAATACTCGTATTGACAACATTTTTTTTTGATTACTTTCGTCGTTCGTGTCAAGCGCAGCAATTGTTTGAGGTATTCCGGTTCCTTCTGTTCCATGAAAAAGTTTGACACGCAACAGAGTAATTATTGTCAATCCAATTGCTGGTAAAAGGTATAGGAGCCAGGGTGCGTTTTGCAATAGGGTGTCACTGGTAGTTTCAGATTGCTTCCCGATGAATGAAAGGTAATATGCAACAAAACCAACGCACGCTGCTGCAACTAATACTACAAGCCACGCAACAAGTGACATTCGTTTGTTGGCTTGGTTTACCATTGCTTAATGAGCGGGCGCATTCCTAAAAAACCACCCCAATGATAATAGGTATGAACCGCTTAACAGAAAATTAATACCCAAAAGTAATCCTATAACCTCATACGAATCGGGCCACATTGCAAGCATCATTACTCCAAGCATTATTCCGATTATTCCACTAAGAAATGCCATACCCCAGTGATTGGAGTTACCACCAGTCGATCGCAGTGCCATCGATGCAGAGATTTCAGCAAATCCAGACATCATGAAAAATATTGCGAGTACAACTGTAATAGTTGCAATTGCAGGAGATGGCATGAGTAGAAAAATTAGCCCAAAGATGACCGAGACTAAACCACCGCCCAGTGAAACCGGCTTCCTAGGACCACTTTGAGAACTTAATCCACCAAACAGGGCTATACCCCCTACAAAAAGGAGAAGCCAGCCAAAAAACGTAACTATCGCTTCAACTGCGATGCCAGGTCTTGTAATAGCCAAAATACCTAATAAAAAAAGTGCAATACCTTCAACAATAAACCATTTCCATTTAATCATAATTGGAATAGTACTCCAGAATGATGCTTGTATGCTTACAATCGGTCGTATGCCAGAGCGAATAATTGATTTACGAAGCGATACAGTAACGCAACCGACACAAGAAATGCGAGAGGCGATGATGCTAGCACCGCTAGGTGATGATGTTTGGGGAGATGATCCAACCGTAAACGCATTACAGGAACGATGTGCTGACATGTTCGGAAAAGAAGACGCTTGCTTTGTCCCATCTGGAACAATGGCAAACCAACTCGCAATTCGCAGTCAAACACAGCCTGGTGACGAAATAATTGTGCATAAGGAAAGTCACATTGTTCATTATGAATCTGGTGCTGCTGCTGCCCTAAGTGGTTGCAATTTCGCTTTCGCATCAGGAGATCGTGGTTTTTTTACGGCGGGTGATGTGCAATCTCTAGTTCGCCCTGATGATTTTCATTTTGGAAAAAGCAAACTTGTATCCTTAGAAAATACACATAACCGTGGTGGTGGTTCAATTTGGCCAATTCAACAAATGGTCGATGTTTGTAACAAAGCGCACGAATTACAACTTATAACGCATTTAGATGGAGCGAGAATTTGGCATGCTATAGTTCGCTCATCTATCGATGCTGCAACGTGGGCAGAGCCATTTGACACTATCTCTGCATGTTTTTCGAAAGGGTTGGGTTGCCCTGCTGGTTCAATTCTTGTTGGGAGCAAAGATAGTATTCATGCGGCTCGAAGATTCAGAAAAATGTTTGGTGGCACGATGCGACAAACTGGCATACTCGCTGGAGCGGCATTGCACGCTCTTGACCACCACGTCAATCGACTTCAAGAAGATCATGCCAATGCAAAACGGCTCGCAATTGAATTAAACAATATTGATGGATTAACTTGTAACGCTGAAAACACGGATACAAACCTAGTATTTTTTGATATAGATAAAATACTTGGAGACGGTCCCTCGTTATGCCGAATGTTGTGGGAGAATGGAGTTTTGGCTGAATCCCTCGATGCCCAACGTATAAGATTCGTTACTCATTTAGGCGTATCGGAATCGGATATCGAACGAGCTATCCAAATCACAGCTGACACCTGTAAAAATGTATCTCATTAACACTCTCATTATTGGACTCCTACTTTCAACTACCAATGCTAGTAGTTTATCTACTGAGCGGTTGAACTTTACTTGGAGCGATATTAACACAAGAGAAGTAATAGAGTGGAGAGGTGATACAGCGGTTATCCATCCAGACAGTTCTATGCAAGAACTTTCCTGCAAGATTAATTTAGATTCCCAAGATATTACGTTATCCATTGAAAAATTTGGAATTCCAAAAACTTGGACCCTCATCACCTATACAGATTTAGAGGATCTTGCGAAAAAACAGAAAGATCTCAAAAAGAAATCTGAGTTACACGGAATAACAATGCTGGACGGTAAAGATAAATTTGCTGTTAATTACAAGTGGGTAATTAATCAAAGTTCTCGTAAACTCCGACATGCTGCCAAAGCGATCAAAAGTGCTGCTCGAAGGCGGGGGTATCGTTCGAGAAGAGAATTGGTCGGAGCGTTTGCTTCTTTCGTTCAATCATTAGAATATAAAGTTCCTAAAGAATATCGAATTAATGATGATGGAGAAACAATTCTTACCGCAGGTGCAATGATGCCCCTTGAAACCATATCCAAACAATGGGGTGATTGTGATTCAAAAAGCATGTTGTTTGCAACACTTGTTAACAGCATAGACCTAGTCAGAATTTCTTTCATTACACTAGACGATCATATATTTGCAGCAGTCCAACTTTCTCCAAAAGCAGAAGATCATTCTGTTAGATATAAGGGTGAAGATTGGGTCTTGATTGAATTAACAGATGCTTGGCCCATAGGTAGAGTCCCTGAGAAACATCTGCATAACATTAAAAATAGACGATACACTATCGTAGATTTGAACTAACACATATAGAATATATATTTGAATGAAACTATTACACTATTTCCCCACAACTCTGTTAACTGATGGCGGTACTGTTCGTGCTGCAATTGACTTTTGCTCTGTACTCGCTAGACGGGGGCATGACGTAACGTGGTTAACTTGTGATGACACTGATACGCCTGAACCATGGAAGAATTCCGAACAGGGCACTCCCACTATTAAGTTGCTCGGACCATTCCAAAAAAGTGGAAACCGTTTAACGAAAGAACAACTTGCTATCGTTAAAGATTCTCTTAAAGATGTTGATGTAGTGCATATGCACGAAATGTGGCTCCCTTCAAATCCACAAGTAGCACATATTTGTGATTCCTTAGGAGTGCCGTGGGTACTTAGTATTCATGGGATGCTTGACGATTGGAGTATGAACCAACGCGGACTAAAAAAACAATTTTATCTTTCAACCGTTGGTCGGAAAATGGCTCGAACTGCAACCACCTTCTTAACAACTGCGATAGAGGAAAAAAGGCAAGCGTCACGTTGGCTAAAACATGATAACATCGCTGTTATACCCTACATCGTCGATTTAGAACCATACCAAGAAGTGCCCTGCCCTCAAGAAGCATTGGATAAATTTGGCGCAAGCGATAAACCGACTGTCCTGTTCCTGAGCCGAGTACATGAAAAAAAATCTATTGAAACTCTGATTGATGCAACTGCCATCTTAAAACAGAGAGGAACTCACATTCGGGTATTTATTGCCGGAACTGGTGAGCAATCATACATTGATACTCTGCTACAAAGAATAAAGGAAAAAGGAGTTGAAGAAGAAGTATCGTTTTTAGGGATGGTTGTAGGGAGTTTAAAGTTATCTCTTTACGCATTCGCAGATGTTTTTGCACTTCCTACTCAACAAGAGAATTTTGGACTTGTTTATTCCGAAGCGATGCTTTGCGAAACTTCCGCGATTGGAACCAAAGGCACCGACATTTGGAAGGAACTTGAAGAGGGCGGTGCTGTAATAGCTGAGCGAACACCTGAAGCCTTTGCCGATGCAATTGAAACGCTTACTTCAGACAAGGAACTACTCAAGAGAAAGGGTGAAGAAGGAAGAAAA
>PVBE010927817.1_pt1 | contig 34158 bp, 23 predicted proteins | sample 1631181 | NCBI WGS metagenome assembly PVBE01 (sample SAMN08397723, study PRJNA350692) | Marine metagenome, whole genome shotgun sequencing project. | isolation source: water | place: Pacific Ocean | collected 2012-04
GCACTCGACAACGTGACCCCGGCCGACGTCTACGAAGGGCGGCGACCGGCGATCCTCGCACGGCGGGAACAGCTCAAACGGAGGACACTGGCGCAACGCAAACGCCAGAATCTATGCACACCGCGCAGGGCGGTTAACCGGCAGGAAGTCTCTCTTACGAAACAGACTCAATGGTCCGAATTGATTTGACAACGTACAGCACGACCGACACGTCGCCCACCCTCTGTGCGGGTTTTGGTGTTGGCGCCGGCACCGCGGCCGAGATGCTGATCCTCTTCGGCGATAACCCCGACCGGATTCGCTCCGAGGCCGCCTTCGCGAAGCTGTGCGGCGCGTGCCCGATCCCGGCCTCATCCGGCCGGACGACGGGCCGGCACCGCCTCTATCGTGGTGGCCACCGACAGGCCAACGCCGCCCTCCATCGAGCCGTCCTCGTCCGCATGCGGTTCCACCAGCCCACCGTCAACTACGTCGCACGACGCTCCGCGGACGGCCGCACCAAGCGCGACATCATTCGGTGCCTCAAACGCTTCCTCGCCCGCGAGATCTACCAGAGGGTCATGACGGACTTTCGCATGCGTCAACACGTCACCCTGGCCGCATGAACGAGTGTCTTGACATATAGGTAGGGGCTTCAATGCCGTTGACAGTCCCCGCGTCAGAATCTCTGACCGGTTCTTCGGTCCATCACGTGCCGACCGCTCTTGATCAGGTCGACGGTGTACGCGCCCGACTGCCGCATGACGATCTGGAGCTCGCGGCGAAGGATGTCGAGCACCGCCCCGACGCCTTCCCCGCCGAACCCGGCCAGACCCCAGACGTAGGGCTTGCCGATCCCGACGATCGTCGCCCCCAGCGCCAGCGCCTTGAAGATGTCGGTGCCGCGCCGCACGCCACTATCCAGGATGATCGGGACCCGCCCCCGCACGCCGGCCGCCACCTCCGGCAGGCACTCGATCGTCGAACGCAGAGTGGCCCCGGCGCGGCCGCCGTGGTTCGACACCATGACGGCGTCCGCGCCGTTCTCGACAGCCAGCTCCGCATCCTCGCCGGTCACGATCCCCTTCAAGACTAGGTTCATGCTGGTGGTGTCCTTGATCCGCTTGACGGTATCCCACGTCTGCGGAACTCTCCGAAACCCGCCTGCGGCCCTCGGCCGCGCGGGCGCGGGGGCGGAGGGTGCGGCGGCGGCCGTGGCGGCGGACGGGGCGATTCGATCATTGTGGCAGTTCTGACAGAATTCCGCCCTGGTCCCCTCGGGGCCCTGACCACGAGCGCTGGTCACCGTATTCCGCCCGCCGATGATGTCGAGGGTGTACACCATCGCCGGACACCCTGCGGCCTCCACCCGCTTGATCAGCTCAGTGTTGACGCCCCCGATCCCATACCCGTAGTTCTGGTACCAGACCGGCTCGCCATACGCCTCGTTCACCTCGTCAAGCTCGTCGTTGCCGGTTGACGAGAGCATCTGCAGGTTGCCCCGTGCCGACGCGGCTCGGCCGGCCGCGGCCGCGCCGTCCGTGTGATACCCCTTCAGCGCCGCGACCGGACAGATCGCGACCGGCGTGTCAAATCGCTGCCCGAAGATCTCGACCGACATGTCGAATTCGGTGGCGTCGACCAGCCGCCGCATCCGCAGCGAAAACAGGTCAAACCCATCGCGGTTCACCTGCAGCATCTTGTCGTCATCGACACTGGTGGCGAGATACGCCCAGTGCTCGGGCAGCACCATCTGCTCGGCGAGCGCCCTGAAGTCCATGACCTCATACATGTCGTCAAGCGACGGGATGGCCGCGGGTTCCTGCATTCCGCCGAGCGTCAACGCATTCATCAAGCCTGGGGGCAGGGCTGTGTAGGCCAGGAGCGGACTTCCGGCCAGCATCTTCAAGAGATGTCGACGACCTGTGGAGGTAGTGTCTGGGTCCATGGACGATCTCCTCAATGCGCGCCGGTTCGACCGGCGTCGTGTCACGGATGGCCCTTCCCCACTGCGTCCTTCATCTTACCCGGGATTTGCATGTTGCCTGGCCCGGATGGACCCTCGATACGCCCGATGCCGCACTGACAACCTGAGGACGCGGGGCGCGCGGCAGTACCGTGAGCCTCGCCGGCTGATCACGGACAAGTTGCGCAGCTACTCGGCGGCGCTTCGAGGCGGCTGCCCACCTGCAGCAGTTCGTGTCCGTGCCCGGCCTGGTGCAGAATCTCTTCCGAGTGGGCCGACATCTCCTACAAGCCGTCCACCACCGGTTGTTGAGAAGGCGGGCGTTTCAGGTTCGGAATGCGGTGAGCTGCGCCTCGTGAACGAGCGCTGACGGTCGGTTTCGAGGCGGAGAAGTGCGCTGACCTCATCAAGTTGACAATGCCCTCGCTGGGGCACTGTCAACCCCGGTCACGCCGCCTCGACCGGCTCGGCCAGTAGCGCTTCGATCTGCGACGTGACCTCGTCGAGCACGTCGGTGTAGAAGCTCCCGCTGGCCGGACTCGGAAACCCGGCGTGTACGGCGCGCACACGCCCACCCCGCCCCAGGATGAACGTGGTCGGAAACGCGTTGAGATTGACCCCCTGAGGGACCTTCTCGTTCAGTTGCTCCGGCACGCCGGCGAGCAGGAAGGTGTAATCGAGGTCGTACTTCTCGATGAACGCCCGCAGCCGGGTCGGGTTGGCGAGCTGGTCCTCTTCCTCGAACGACAGCGCCACGATTTCGAGCCCCAGGCCGTGATAGGTGTTGTACAGATTCGACAGGAACGGCGCCTCGTCGTGGCAGTTGGGACACCAGCTGCCGGTGATGTTCACCACCACCACCTTGCCCGCGAAAAGCTGGTCCCCGTTCGTCACGATCCGGCCCTCGAGATCGGGAAAGCTGAAGTGAAACGGTTCGTCTGGGTCCGCGACGGTGGTGTGACGCGACGGATCCGACGGCTCTGGGAGCTCGGCCGCGGCGGCGCTGTCCGAACGGACGGCCACCAGCTCTCTCCGCCGGTTCTGCAGCAGACGCAGCGAACCGTCGTCTTCAAGGGTCACCTCGAGGAGCAGTGGGCGCGCGCCGGAGAAATGGCTCATGACGAACGTGCCGTCGCGATACGAGCCGGTGAGGTTGCCGGTGTCGCCGTCCACGCGGAGAATCGCCCCGGACACCTCGCCACCGACCTGACGGACGATGAAGCGCCAGGCTCTTTCTCCCTTGCTGCTCTCGGTCGGGATGATCCAGACGCCGGCGATGGATGGCGCCTCGGCGCTGGCCGCCTCGATCGGTGTCGCCGGTCGGGCGTGAAAAGGATACGAACGCCGCGCTCCGCGCTCGTACCGCCCCTCGAGCTGCCCGTTCGCGTAGGACGCCTCGATACTCGTGGCGTACTGGTCGAAGGCCAGCGAGAGCGTGTCATCGTCGAACCGGCCGCCGGTCGAGGTAATCCTCAGCTCACCATTGAAGAACGTTCCCTGCACGGTTTGACCGTCATCGGCGATCTCGAACGCAAAGGGAATCTCGAGGTCGTTGACTACGATCGTGGCGTCCCACCGCCCGGCAAGGGAGAGGGTGTCTGGCGCGGGGGCACAGGCAGCCATACCCAGCACGAGAGCGACGCTGCTGGGCATCCATCGAACAAACAGCTCGAGTCTCATGACGGACGCTCCTGCGAAGAACCGCCTGGAAAGTATCGCACCCAGACCACCCACGGCGGCATTGTCAAGTTGAGGGGCAGCTGGGCTCGGTTCTTCCGCAAGTTATTGAAAGGACAAGGTCGCGTGCCGCGCCGTCTGTTCACCAACAAGCTGCGCAGCTACTCGGCCGCGCACCGCACCCTGATGCCTTCCGTGATCCAGCTGAACGATGATGCAAGCCGAGCGATCGGGGGCTCGTCACGCCCACTTCTCGTCAACTTGACAGCAACGAATTCGTGCACCAACGCCCACCAACACCCTCATACACTAGCATGCACCTCCTACGGCCGCGGCTCTATCACGACCCGCGCGAGGCTCCGCGGGTCAGCCTGCAGCTCGTCATCTCCCACCGGCATCCCGCCGACCGAAAGCACGTAGGCGATGACATCGACGTTCTCCTGATCCGTCAGAGAGCTCGGGTTGTCTTCCGGCATAGCCGCTCGGGTGTATTCGAACAGGGTGGCGAGCGACCTTCCCTCCCAGACGCGGACGAACCTCGCCCGCGCCAAAGGCGGGGTGGACCGCATGTCCGGATCGTCTGGTGCGCCATTCAGCCTGCGGCCGTGACAGATAGCACAGGCGCCCGCATACACCGTCTGTCCGCGGGTCGCCTGTGCCTCAGTGAAGACGCCGTCCCACACCGATGCCATCGGGCCGGTTTCCCCTAGGCCCTCTAGCACCGCCGTCACTTCTTCTGTGGTCACACCGCCAAAGTCATTCGCCCACGCGTTGCGGATGTAATTCGCCAGCGAAGAAATTTCCTCCGCGGTCAGGGCAGGGAACGGAGGCATGCGCCTCTTGCCCGCGTTGATACTACGGACTATCCGCGCCGGGTCGCCGAGCTGGTCCTTGGCGCTCAAAGCCGGGAACGTTGGCGGGTCGCCGGCACCCGAGTCCTGGTGGCACAGCGTGCAGTGGTTCCGGTAGAGCTGCTGCCCCTCCTCGAAGACGACCGAATCGACCACCGGCTGGGCGACGGCAGTGGTGGCGGCGAGCAACGTCGGACCGAGAACACTGACCACGATCTTCCACATCCGAGCGTTTCTCCCGCGTCGCCGGCGCCGAAGGCACGCACATGCGCGCCTCGCGGGCGCGGAGTGGGGTTTTGGGGTCCCCACGGAGCGCCCGCGGGGGTTCGGGGCGCAGCCCCGTCTAGTTATTTCCAGATGTCAGCATCGGAGAGCTCTCGGTCAATAGAGAGGTCCGCCTTTATGGTGAGGTCCGCCTTCACGTCACAATCGCTGCGGAACGGGAAATACTTCTTTCCGGAGACAAAGAGTCGGTACTCGCCTCTTGGAACCCTCACCTTCGCCACCCCATGCTCGTCTGTGGAGGTTTTGTAGGGGTGAGCCACAACTTTGGCCCCTTCGACGGGCGTCTGATTTTCCACGTCTACGGCAACGACCGTCAAGAGACACTCGGGGGTGGGAACGGCTCTGACGCCAAAACGGGCGACACCTTCAGCGTGCGGAATGTCCAGGGCGTTCACCGGAGCCGCGGCTTCCCATGTATAGAGCCCCTCCGTGTCCGGGGCGCTCAGCTCCACTTGCGCATAGTGGAGCCCGGCTGTGTCGGGCCAGGGCTCGCTGCTCGTTGTGCCCGACGCCCGCTGTTTTCCGTCGTGGTCACGCACCGCGACCGTCCAACCGTCTGGTCGGCACTCGGACGAGCACTTGACCCCCACCTTGACGCTGAATGTCTCGCCGCATTCGATGGTCGCCGGCACGTCCCACACGACAACCCGCGTGCCGTGCGGTTGGATCTCGCCCGTCAGCTCGTCGTCTTCAGCCATTACCCGAATATGGCGCTAGCTGGACGGCTCATCGACGGCATGCGTGCCGGCGATGTAGCCGTGGACGTGCCCTTTGCCCAAGCCATGCTTGTTGAACCCTCCCACGGCCTCGCCTCCCGCATAGAGACCGGGAATGACCTGGCCCTGCATGTCCACGACCTGTTGTCGGCCATTGACCCGCAGGCCGCCGTAGGAGTCGTGCCAGATCACCATGATCGAAAGCGCATAGAACGGCGGCGTCATGATGGGACTCATCGGAGCCTCCGCCTCGCGCTCGAAGTCGGGATCGGCACCGGCTTCCACGTAGCCGTTCCAGGTGCCCACGGTCTCGGCCAAGTAACTCAGCGGCACCCGCTGGAACTCATGGCCCGCGTAAATTCTTTCGGCCAGATCTTCGATGGTATCGGCGCGGAAGAAGTAGCCGTTGTCTGACACGTAGGGATAGCGCAGCTCCCACCCGTTACGCTCGACTGCATCCTGATCGAAGACCGCCCACAGCGGCCCCGAGAAGTAGTCGGGAGGCTCCGACCCCTCGTTCAGCGCCAGTGCGGCATCGAGACCGTGGTTGTAGTTGTACATCTCCCGGACCCACTCCTTGCGGCAATTGCGCCAGTCGAGCGGCGTGTGAGCGAGCCCCCGCCCCGGGGCGCCACCGTCGCCGGGGTACGCGCTGGGACCGGGCCGTCGGGGAAGACGGACCTCGTTGAAGAAACGCTTCCCGACTTGGTTCACGGCGATGAACTCTTCGAAGCCCGCATTGCCGACATTGAAGCCGGCGGACCCGCGGAAAGCGAACGTCGGGTGGCCGGGCATCATGCCGGTGTACGCATCGCGGGTACCAAGGCGCGTCGAGATGTGGAACGTGGTGAAATACGAGACGTTCTGCTGCATCCCCGCGAGGTTGGCGCCGACCCGCAGGCCCGCGATGAGTGCTGATGCGTCCTGACCTCCCGGGCCGAGCAGGGCCCGGCCACTCGTCGGGAAGGCGGGCTCCCGCATGGCCGGGTAGAACATGCTGCGGACCTCGGGATTTCCCGCATGACCACCACTCGCGAGGATGACGGCTAGACGGGCCCTGACGCTCACGGTCTCCCGGCGCTCGTCGATGTTGCCCTCCTGCCAAAGGCTTTGAAGGAGCTCGCCGGTCTCGGGGTGCTGCCGCGGCGAATAGTGCGCCGTGATTCCCAGAACCCTGCCCGAGAAGGGTCCCTCACGCACGATCTCGTCGAAACGGCGGTGAAGCATGAACTCGACGCCCTTCTCCCTTGCCGAGAACTCCAGCGACCGGGAGAGGGCCGCACCGTTCGCCACGGCGTTGGGTCCGACGGAGCGGCTCGCGTTGTTCATCCGCACCGGCGCGAACGCGCTCGAGCGCTCGGGATCGGCGACGCCCGCGTCCTCCGCCGTGATGGTTCCCGCCTTGATGTCCGTCTTGTCGCCCAGCATCAGGAAGCAGGTCGCCAACCGGGCTCGCGACAACCCTCCGCCGCCATGCGTGCCGCTGACCCTCGAGAACCGAACGTAGTTGTCGATCAGGAATTGCCGAGTCTCCGGACAGTTCTCGGCCCAAGCACGCGCCAGCTCCCGCTCGTTGTACCGGTACGGGCTTTGCCCCTTGGGGTCGACGATCGACCAGTCGGTGATGTCCGTGAAGAGAAGCTCGATGCTGTCATCGAGCTCCTCCGGGTCCTCGACGGGATCTACCGTGACGAGCCCCTCCCGGTCGCTCTCGCCGTTTATGTCTCTCTGCTGTACCGGGTCGCCCCCACCCAGTGACAGCCGGCCCGCGCTGTGCAGCATCCGGCCGCCGAGGTCGAAGTTCTGATCGACCACCAGCACGGTGGCCCCCAGATCCCTCGCGCGAATGGCAGCGGTCAGACCTGCACACCCGCCTCCCGCGATCACGATATCGGCTTCGTAGTCCCAGGCAGTCTGTGTGGCGCCGGTCTCCGAGACCTGCGCGTGCATCTCGTCCGAACCCAACAGCGCGCCAGAACCCAGCCCGGCGGCAACTCCCGTCTTGACGAAATCTCGCCTGTTCAGACCCCTCTCTTTCTCGATCTTCGGGTTGTTGTCGGGATGGTCCCCTTTTGTCGCCATGTCTAGTCCTCCCCCGACGGCCGCCACAGGTAACCGTGCTCCACGGCGGGCGACTACGAGCCCGTCTGAAACGACCCCGGAACCAAGCTTGACCGATTCAGAAGATGGTCCGAAGCCGTGACGCTCGCCCACGGTAGCGCGGGACGCAGTGCTCCTGCAAACGGCCGCCTGGCTGCAAAGTCTCTCTCATTTCAAGGCCTCACTTGGTCCACATCTATTTGACGCCTCACAATTCAGAAATTCGCGGAAGGCGGTTTCAACCCTCCCGTGCGGAGGGCGGACGGAAGACAGCCAACAACATCGGTCAACGCTGTTATTGCGATGCAGAGTGTCTAGATCCTCCGTCCAACACGCAGCAATAAGAACAGGGCAGTGATAGATAGACAGACCCTGACGAGCTTCAGCATGGGGTGCATGCCGTGAGCGCGGTTGGAGTCGTGAGCATCGCAGTCGGGGTCCTTACGCTCTGCCTCAGGGCCTCCACACTCGTGGCGCCGGCGGCGACCCTGCGCTGGTTCACTGGGGCAATCAGCACGAACGGGTCGATCCGAGTAATGGGCACCTGCGCCGTCATCCTCGGGGCGACGATGGCGTGGGCAGGCGCATCCGAGGACAGCACACTGGCATTCATCCTATCGTTCGCTGGCTGGGCATTCGTCGTGATGTCCACACCGGCGATGGTGGTGTTCCCAGGCGTCTACCGAGCCCTGTTCAACGCGGCAATGCCCTCCGATGCAAGCACAACCCTCACTTTGTTGCGCATGCGAGGGCTGGCAGGCGTCATCGCCGGCGTGCTCCTCATCTACTTCGGCGCACGTGCGCTCTGACCGGCGGGCGGCATCGACTGAGCGCTCGTGCCGCGTCGAGGGGTTGTGGCGTTAGTGCGTGAATCGGTGCCGACCCGCAGCGCCCCTACCGAATGTAAACCGTTCACCGGCCGACACTGTACGACTCCGGTCTGCCTAGCTTGGTCATTCGATTGAGGACGTTGCACGCGAGCAACACCTCGACCACCTGCCGGTCTGGTACCCAGGCTCGAAGAGCCTCCCCGATGACCGACTTGTAGCGGAAGAAGGCGTTCTCCAGGCGGGCCTGCTGATGGTAGCCCGCCTCCTTCTTCCATCGGCGCTGGCCGATCGCCGGCTACCGGGTCGGATTGGCGACTCCTTCGGGCTCCTCGCCGCGGAACTCCGCCTCAAGCAACCGCGCGCCGTGCATGATGCCCTCCAGCGCGTAGTTCGCCTCGTGACAGGCATACTCGAACACCTTGTTGTCGCTCCGCGGCCACGCATATTCGCCGGTAAACGACCGCGTCCACACCGTTGGGTCCTCGACGGTGAAGCTGTAGATCAGCGTGTCAGCACTCTCCATCCTGAAGCGCTCGGTCACCGTCATGTTTCCGCTGCCTCGCCCGAACGCCGGGCGATCCACGAAGTTGCTGGTCTCGACGACCAGGGTGTCGCCCTCCCACCAGCCGATCGAGTCGCCCAGCCATTTCTTGATCTCGGGAGGATCGTGCTCGCCGTTCATCCGGACAATGCGGGCGTCGTGCACCATCTCGATGAGGATCAGCACAGTGTCCTCACCCTGCACGATCCGCTTGTGGTTGTTGTAAAGCGACGGCAGCATTGGGGGACCCGAGGTCGAGCCAAAGCTGAGGATGCAGCGTTCGGCGTAGGATCGCTGCTCCATGTTGTCATAGGGTCCGGGCGCATCGAGCCCCGCCTCGAGCCAGTACGCAGTGCCGTCGTTCGCCCGGCCTCCGCCCCCACCCCGGGTGCTCGGCCCGGCCACGCGCGGTGGATACCGGCCGTTGGGAGGGTCGATGAGAATTGACGTGCGCCACTGGCCGGCGACCTGGAACGCGCTTTCGCCGGGGTCGATCCAGAAAGCGTTGTAACCGCCCACGTTCCCGGACGCGCCCGTCGACCCGTCACCACCCTGAGGCGGTGCGCCACGATTGGGGTCGCTGCGCCGGTTGGCGAACGCCATTGCCTGCCGGGTGCGTTCCGCCAGCTCGGCCGCTTCTTCGTCGGTCAGCGCCATTTTCTCGCCAAGCTCGGCTGGCCGCTCCATCGGTGTCAGCGTCGACACGTCGTAGGTACCGGCCAGGTCGGGACGTCCGCTCGGTGTCCGGGGAATGTCGCCGTTCTGGGCCGTGGCCAAGGGCGCGAGCGCCAAACACACCAGTGCCAGCCCGCCGAGACAAAGCGTGATTCGACTCCACATGTGAACCTCCTCCAGGTAGGGTGACAGTGGGTATTGTAGCCGTCTTCGACCTTCTTGGCGGGGACCTCATGCGGACCGAGGGTGGCGCCGGGTTGAAGGGCCAGGGGCTAGCGACGACGCGCCTGAGTTCCTCGAACCAGTTCTGGACGAGCACCAGCTCTGCGGAAGTGCCGGCTTCGGCCGCTTTCCCCACGTCCTGGCATTGTCAAGTTGAGGGGCAGCTGCCGAATCGGTTGTTCTTCATGAACGTCGGTCCGGACCAAATGATGACGCCTCAGGATATCTCGGGAGGAGCGTATGTTCGTCGAAATCGGCATGGCCGCAGTCTGTCCAGCGAGCTTCATCGTCTTGCGCTTCTCCCACAAGAATTCGGAAGCGGAGGGCCAATCCATGACCGTGAGGTCCACAACAATCGAAAGGAGGGCAACATGCCCCATCCAGGGCCGGCGTTGCACTTCGAAGTGCGATGGGGCGAAGCCACCCTGGGCTTCTCGGAGGTATCCGGGCTCAACTTCGAGCATCAGATGATCGAATACCGTGACGGCTTGAGCAAGGAGCACAGGTTCAAGCAGCCAGGCATCCCGAAGTACGGAAACATCACGCTCAAGTGTGGCGTGCTCAATGGCGACAACGAGCTCTACGTCCGGCTCAGAGAAAGAGACCTAGACAGAACCGGGCATCGAGACCTCACGATCACTCTGGTCGACGAGGAGAAGAATCCGGTTTCTCTCGGTGCACGGCATGTCCCGAACCTCTTCCGCCTGACAATGCCTGGCCGTCCTTTGCTTTCTCGTCGGCCCGCGGTCGGCCCGTCTACGCGATGACGATACAATGGCCGCGCAATATCATTCAGGCCTCGTTTCGCAGGGAGAAAGGGCACCGCATGAATCGCCGAGACTTGTTGAAGTCGGCCGTGGCGGCCGGTGTCGGTGTCGTGTCCGGCGGCGCGCCGCCGGTCGAGGCCGGTGGCGGCGCCCAGAACCGTCCCCGGTCACCGGCGGGCGGAGACTACGAGACCTTCGACCTGGGGGACTTTCCGCTCCTGTCGGGCGAGGTTCTGCGGTCGGCGTCGCTCGCCTACAAGACCCATGGCGCCCTGAACGCCGCCCGGGACAACGTCATCGTCTATCCCACCTGGTATGCCGGGCGGCACACTAGCAACGAAGGGTCGATCGGCGAGAACCTCGCCCTCGACCCGAGCCGCTATTTCATCGTGGTGCCCGACCAGTTCGGCAACGGGCTCAGTTCGTCGCCGAGCAACAGCCCGCCGCCTCAGGACCGGATGCGGTTCCCCCTGGTCCATCCCTACGACAACGTCCGTGCCCAGCATCGGCTGGTCACCGAGCGGTACGGCATCGACCGGGTCAAGCTCGTCGTCGGGTTTTCCATGAGCGGGCAACAAGCCTTCCACTGGGGCGCGCTGTACCCGGACATGGTCGAGCGCATCGCCCCGATCTGCGGCAGCGCCAGGACCGCGGTGCACAACTTCGTGTTTCTCGAGGGCATCAAGGCGGCGCTGACCGCCGACTGTGCCTGGGCCGGCGGCGAGTACACCAGTCCGCCCGTGGCGGGTCTGCGCGCGTTCTCACGCGTGTATGCCGGCTGGTATACGTCGCAAAGCTTCTTCCGCGAAGGCCTGCACGACACCGGCGGCGGGGTCGAGGGGTTTCTGGCGGGGGCCGAGCGGTCGTTCGGCCGCTTCGACGCCAACGACCTGCTCGCCATGCTGGCGACCTGGCAAGCGGCCGACATCGCCGCCCACCCACGATTCGCGGGCGACCTGGCTGCGGCACTCGGCGCTATCCGGGCTCGGGCGACCGTCATGCCGTCGCGCACCGATCTCTACTTCCCGCCGGAGGACAACGAGATCGAGGTGGCACAAATGCCGAACGCCGAGCTACGGGTCATTCCGAGCATCCGCGGGCACCTGGCAGGGGGCGGCGGCAATCCCGAAGACCGACGCTGGGTCAGCGACCAGCTCGAGGAGCTGCTGGCGCAATGAGCGCGCGACGTCTCGCACAGGCAAGGACCAGAACCGCGGCACGTCGCGCAACGGCCAGTGCGGCGGTCGTCGCGGGCGTGGCGACCGCGCTCGGCGCCGCGTGCGGCTCGGCGCCTGAGCCCGCCGCCGGCCCGTCGTTCGAGGTGGTCGAGCAGACCATACCGGAGCTGCAGGAGGCGATGGCCTCAGGGCGCGTCACATCCCGAGAACTGGTCGAGCACTACCTGGCTCGCATCGACGCCTACGACCAGCGGGGCCCGTCGCTGAACGCAATGATCAGCCTCAATCCGGCCGCCGTTGACGAAGCCGACGCACGGGACCAGGAGCGAGCGAGTGGGGACTCGCGCGGCCCACTGCACGGCGTGCCGGTCGTGGTCAAGGACAACTACGACATGGTGGGCCTGCCGACGACGGCCGGCTCGGTCGCGCTGGCCGACTGGTATCCCCCCGACGACGCCTACCAGGTCGCTCGGCTGAAAGCGGCGGGGGCGGTGATCATCGGTAAGACGAACATGCATGAGCTGGCCTACGGCATCGAGACCATCAGCTCGCTGGGTGGGCAGACACGCAATCCGTACGACCCGACCCGCAACCCCGGTGGGTCGAGTGGGGGAACCGGCGCCGCCGTCGCTGCCAGCTTCGCGGCGGCCGGTATGGGCAGTGACACCTGTGGCTCCATCCGCATCCCGTCGTTTCATCACGCGCTGGTCGGGCTGCGGGGCACGCGTGGTCTGTCGAGTCGCGACGGCATCATCCCGCTCGCGCTTACTCAGGACATGGGCGGGCCACTGACCCGGAGCGTCACCGACCTCGCCCTGGTGCTCGATGCCACCGTCGGTCCAGACCCAGCGGACACCATCACGGAGCTGGGCGTCGGGCACATCCCGACGACCTACACGGACTTCCTCGAGACCGGCGCGCTCGAGGGGGCGCGTATCGGCACCCTCGAGTTTCAACTGGGCACGACGCCACCGGACCAGCCGGTGCGGCGCGTGGTTCAGGAAGCGCTCGACGCCATGGAGGCCGCCGGCGCAACGGTGGTGCCGCTCGAGATTCCGGAGCTGCCCGGTCTGCTGCAGGGAGCGTCACTCGAGCGGCAGGAGTTCAAGACGCAGTTCGCCGAGTATCTGCGCGCTCCGGGGACACCCGTGCAGTCGATCGACGAGATTCTCGACACGGGCCTCTACCACGAGGCCCTCGAAGCACGATACCGACGGTCGGCGGCGGCGCCGGGGTTGGATGACCCGGAGTATCTCGAGGTCGTCGCCCGTCGTGACGTCGTACGTCGCAACGTCCTCCAGGTCATGGCCGACGAGCAGATCGACGCGATCGCCTATCCGACGATTCGTCGCACGGCCCGTCCGATCGGGGAGCCACAGCCGGGCACCAACTGCGTGCTCGCCTCGGTCGCGGGCCTGCCGGCCATCGTAGTGCCCGCCGGGTATGCCGCCGACGGGATGCCGGTCGGGCTCGAGCTGCTCGGTGATGCGTGGGGCGAAGGGGCGCTGATTCGACTCGCCTACTCTTATGAGCAGCTGACGGGCCATCGTCGGCCGCCCCACACTACGCCGCCGCTGGACGCGCCTCGCCGGATGAGCGAGGAGTGGGTCGCCACCGGCGCCGACCATGTGCCACCGGTCGAGACGGACGCCACGGCCCAGGTGCGGCTCACCTGGGACGCGGCCACCGGCGAGCTGGGGTACGACGCCCGCGTCTACGGCGTGCTGGACAGCGAGGTGCTCTTCATGCACCTGCACCGCGCCCGGGCGGGCGACATCGGTCCGGTGACCGTGATGCTGTCGCGTGCGGGCGACGCTCGACGTTCGGGCACGGTCGTCCTCACGCGGAGCCAGCGTATCGCGTTCGAAGCGGGCGAGCTCTACTTCGACGCCCACACCCGCGACCATCTCACCGGTCTGGTGCGAGCGCAGATCGGAGCGCCACGCCGTCACGACGCTCCGTAGAGGCGTTGGTGCGCAAATCCTGCTCCTTCGGCGGGCGCTGTCGAGATTTCCGGCCGTCGTGACGGCCGAAAGAGCATGATCTCGGCATGAACTCGCGAGTACACCCGAAAGACAAAACCAAATGCCGCGTCGCGAATTGGCGGGAGTGCGAGCGCGCGCGTCCGGCAGATGCGCCGCTTCAAGTCGCCCGCTCATCTGCAACGGTTCGCCGCCGTCCATAGGTGTAGTGCAGAATCTCTTTCGGGTGGGCTGACATCTACTGCGGTCTATTCATCACCGGCTGCTCCGAACGCGGGCGTTCGTCAAGTTGACAACGCCCCTATCGCCGTCCGAGGGTCCGCATCGCGTCCCCCCTGACCTACGCCTACTCGACCCAGCCTGCCCGAAGACCGGCCCGATCGACTTCGACCCCGCGCAGATACACCGCGGCGATCTCCCGCGTCTGCATGATGTCGTCGAGTGGGTTCGCGTCGAGCACCACGAAGTCTGCGCGCTTTCCCGCCTCGATGCCACCGATCTCGTTCAGCCCGAACGCGTGTGCCGCCCGCGTCGTGGCCGCCACTATCGCGTCCGACGGCGTCATCCCCAACCGCACGAACAGCTCGAGCTCCAGGTGGTCGGCGTACCCGAAGAAGTCTCCCACCGCTCCGGCGTCGATGCCCAGAATGATGTGGTCACGCAGTGCAACGAAGTTGTCCCGGATCACCCGTGCACGCTCTTCGGCGGCCGGGCTTCGAGGTCGGTCCGGGCTGGCGCTTTCTGCCGTGCCAGCGCGCAGCATGGCGATCACCTCGTCCGGCACCTGCTCCTGAAAAAAGGGATCCTCGTGCACCGGACGCCGGAACGGCTCACGACGCGTGACCATGCCGAGCGTCGGCACGATAAAGACGTTCCGCACCTCCACGAGCTGCAAATACTCGTCGTCGACGTCCGCATCGTAGGGCATGTGGATGAAGCGTCGAGCGCCCGCCTCGATCAGCCGCTTGTGGTCCTCCAGCGTGGTCGCGTGGGCGATCACCCGGATGTCCCGCACCTGGGCCTCGTCGAGGATCGCGGCGTAGATCTCGGGCTGCAGCTTCACCGCCGCGCCGCGGCGCTCGTCGCGGGCGTCCACCCAGATCTTCAGAATCTGGATACCGCGCTCCGCCTCGGCCCGCACGATCTCGCGCGCCTGGGCGGGGCCCGTCACCGAGTGGAGCCCCCACCAGCCCGCGTCGTCGGTGAAGCGAGGATTCGGCCCACCACCAGGTGTACCGAGACCGGGCGACACCAGGTAACGGGCACCGTCGACCTCCCCCAGCCGCTGCGCGTGCCGCACCTCGAGGGCGATCTCCTCGATGTCGCTGCCGGTAGAGATGATGGTCCCGACGCCGTAGTAGGCGTGGCGGCGCAGATGGTCGATGAGATTCTCGCGCGTGAAGTTCTCCGAGCCCCAGCTCGTGTACCGCTCCCAGCCGAGGTGAGCGTGGGTGTTGACCAGCGCCGGCATCACCGTCCGCCCGGTCAGATCGACGAGCTGCGCGTCGGGTGGAGTGCCGATCTCGCCGCTGCTCCCCACCTCCACGATGAGATCGTCACGGACGATGAATGCCCCGTCCTCGACCACCCGACCGTCACCCACGATGATGCGAGCGCCCGTGAAGAGCTGAACGTCCGGGATGGTGGTCGTGGCGTCAGAGACGCGGTCGCCCCCGCCACACCCGAGCTGGGTGAGGAAGATGACCGCAGTCAGCCTGGTCAGATGGGTCGTCATGTGCGCGAGACGATGCGAAACGACCACCAGCTGTCCGGCCGCTCGGCATCGACAGGGGGCGGAGGACCTCCCCCGCCGGGCTGACGCTCCTGCACTCTCGGGTTCTGCAGCTTCTGCAGTCGCGCCGCCCACGCGCGATCGAGCGTCGTGGGGTCCATCTCCCGGTTGAGGACGACCGGGTAGACGACTCCGTCGAGGCGCAGGCGCCCCGGGTGGTCTTCCCCTACCCGCGGGCACCAGTACTTGCGCGCGCCGACAGAGCAACTGATGAAGAGATCGCCGTCCGGCGTCGCCATGCAGTTCACGTTCACGGAGTGGGGCCGCAACCAGATGCCAATCTGAATCTGGCAGAGCGACACCTCGTTTGCGAAGCTCCAGTCCGCGACCGGCTCTGTGTGGGCGTCGCCCAGCAGCACGAATCCCGGGGTGGTCTCGCACGGACAGGTCATGGTCCAGACCACGCCCCCTGCGACGACCACCAAGGCCAGCGTCGCCGCGACCCCCAGGAGGATCTTCTTGACGGTCTTCGATCGTGTGCCGGCGGTCCCGCGCTCTGCACTCATGCTCACCCTCCTTCGGCGGTCTTTCCAAGACGGCCAGCGTCACTCCCGATGGTCGTGACCTTCCACGGTACAACAATCACGGACGTACGTACTTGCGTAGCTGCCAGGGGGCAACATCCGCCGCGTAGATGACCGCATCGTCATGGCTGGATGCAATACCGGACGCACCGGAGATCCGCGTCTGGTCGGCCGACTCGAGATCGGGATCGGGAACGAAGTAGTCGAGCTCGCCGGTACGCGCGCTTCCGATGTAGATGCCCCGCCTCACCCCAGGATTGGTCCTCGAGTTCGACGTGGAGTCGGTCGCGTAGAGTGTGTCGGTCGCGCGATTGATGTAGATACCGCTGGGTCTGCCGAAGTGGCGCCACTCGTCGACAAAGGTCCCGTCCGGCTCGAATATCTGTATCCGGTTATTCCCGCGGTCCGCGACGAACAGACGTCCCTGCGAATCGATAGCCAGATCATGGGGCGTGTTGAATTGCCCCGATGCAGACCCGGTTGAGCCCCACTCCACGAGATAGCGTCCATCGGCCGAGAACTTGACGATGCGGTTGTTGGGTCCCTCACCGTCCGCCACGAAGATGTCCCCGTTCTCGTCGACGGCGACACTGGCCGGGCGATTGAAGGTCTCCTGGTCCCGACCGACCACCCCCGGTCGTCCGAGCGTCATCACCAGCTCACCGGCCGGATTCAGCTTGTGCACCACGGCGCCCATCTCGTCCGCAATCAGCGCCACGTCGGTCAGCCACATGTTGCCTTCGTGATCGACAGAAAACCCATGGGGTCTGCCCACCAGACCCACACCGAAACCCTCCAGGAACTCGCCGGTAGGCGTGAACGTGAGAATGGGTGGATAACCCGACCATCTCCCGAGGCAATCTGCCGTCAATCCATCAGAATGCCCTGGTGCCACGTTCGGGTCGCCCAGGACGACCTTGAAACACCGGTGGTAGACATAGATGTTGCCGGATGGCCCCACCCGCACCTGGATCATCTCTCCCCATCGCCCATCGTTCAGGTGTGCCGGTGGACTTGGGGCCTCGACCCGTTCAAAAGGATTGGTCTGCGCAGCAACGGCAGTCGCAAGGACGACCGACGCGAGAGACCCTGCGCCGACCAAGACGGTGCGAAGGGCTAGAGACATGGCTCTTCACAGTACCGCCGATCTCGCCAAGACCACAACGCTTGAGCGGTGACGTGCGGCTGCTGAGTCACAAAGCCCGCCCGAACTCGAGGGCGAGAAACGCGCCGCCTGCACCAAGTTGACAGTGCCCTCCCTTGCACTTCTGCGTGGAATGTGCGACCTTCCCGTGGGGCGTCACGGCCGCTGGCTCGCTACCCAGTCTGATCGTCACGCGGGAGCCCTATGGTCATGCGGAGCGTTCGATATTGTCACCTGGTCACCATCCCATTGCTCACGCTGGCCGTCGCCGCCGACGCGCAGAGCCAGGACAACGGCGCCCAGACCGACCTGGCGCTGCAGGACGCCCTTGCGCGCGCGCTCGAGCGGAACGTCGACATCGCCGTCGAGCGGCCGAACCGCCAGCTGATTCAGGTCACGCGGATCAATCGGGACATCGCAGACATCGACCTGCAGCAGACCATGGCCAACACGGTCGCCGAGGTGCAGCACGCCTACTGGGACCTCGTCCATGCGACGCAGACCCTCGCGGCGCAGCAACAGCGGCTCGAGCAGACCGAGACTCTCGTCCGCGACAACGCGGCCCGCGTGGAAGCCGGCACCATGACCCAGATCCAGACCGTGCAAGCGCGGGCCGAGGCGGCGGTGCGCCGGCAGAGACTGGTGCAAGCGCAGCAGGACGTCGCCACCGCCGAGCTCGCACTGAAGCGGCTCATCGTCCGGGGCACTGACGACGCCTACTGGGCCGCGACGTTGAACCCGGTCGACGCGCCGGCACTCGATGGGCAGCCGATCGAGCTCGATGCGCCGCCGATCCAGACGGGCTCCCGGCTAATCGAGGCGGCGACCGCGGCTCGCGAGCTCGCCGAGGAACGGCTGGCCGTCGAGCAGAACAGGCTCGACGGCGGCCTGCAGACGAACTTCTTCGTTGTCCGGGCGCAGCGGGATCTGGCCACTGCGCGGGACACGGAGCTACGCGCGATCCTTGACCACCAGAAGGCACTCGTCGACCTCGAGCGCGCGCAGCGGACATCGCTCTCGCAAGCCGGCATCTCCATCGTTCGATAGACAGTCACACGCACAGCGTCTCGCTCATGGGATCGCCGTCGCGCGACGCCATGGCCGCTGTGGATCGTCAAGCGATCCTCGGCATGTGTGGCCGAAGGCAAGCGAAGAGAAGGCGGACCGATCACTTCTTTCGATCCGTCTTCGCCCCTCTATTTTGAGAACTCGCGGAATGCGCGAATTCTTGGGAAATGGCGCGCCCGCGGGACCACTCCCCTTTTACCATGCGGGGAGTGCTGGCGTTAAGGGTCGCCTAGACGGGAGCCTGATCGGCATAACAGACCTGTTTGCAGTCCGTTACGCCCGCGGTCCACCAAACTCTGTGATCAGCGACCCAGAGCGGCTCGGCAGCCACGATCACTGCGGGGCGATAGCCGGGCCGCCGCCGCGGAGCCCGAACATGTCGCCGAAGAGCAATCCGACGCGGCGGATCGTCCGTACTTGGGCACCGGAATCACCGCCTGCAGTTTGTTCAGCACTCGCACGCAAAAGTACAGAATGTCCGTGCAGACAGCTCGGCAGGCCGGACGGCGCCGGCCTCCACGCGTCCATCGCGTCTTCGGAGAGCCAGAGTGCGACCTCGCCTCGCTGGACAAGCAGGCGCTCGTACGCCGGCCAATTTCCGACGCGGTATTTGGTCTTGTACTTCGGATGTACCCTCGAATTCACTAGAATTGTGCGACAGTTTCGGTGGTCGACACCAGCCTAGACAGGACGTGCACCAACGCCGATCGACGCGGAGAAGGGGGTCATCACGTGAAATCCCGAATTTTGCTGGTCGCTTGCACCGTCGGGCTGCTCAGTATCGTCATGGTGATTGTCAGCGCGGTTCCCGGCCGGGCTCAGCGTGGACGACTCACACCGCTCGCAGACGGGCCATGGACGTACCGGACCGCCGACGCGCGGTTCCGTGTCGTCGTCGTGACGAGGGATCTCGCCAGGCCTTGGAGCCTCGCCTTTCTCCCCGACGGCAGCATGCTGGTCACCGAGCTCGGTGGGCGACTGCGGATCGTTCGCAACGGCGTGCTCGAGCCGGAGTCGATTGCCGGCGTGCCCCAGGTGTATGCGGTGCGGCTGGGTGGGCTCATGGACATTGCTCTCCATCCGAGCTTTGCCGAGAACAAGCTGGTCTACCTGTCGTACTCGAAGCGAGGTCCGGACCTGGCGCCGGGCACCGAGCCGCTGTCCGCGCGGGTCCCTGCGGCGTTGGTGCAGCCCAACCCCACGGGCAAGACCACCACGAACGCGGTGTGGCGAGCGCGGTGGGACGGCACCGCGCTCGTGGGCGGCACGGACATCTTCGTGGCCGACAACTTGATAGACGACAGCATCTCCATGACGCACGCGTCGCGGATCGTGTTCGGCCCGGACGGCCTGCTCTACGTGGGGGTGGGGGCCCCGAACGCCCCGGCCGCGTCAGGCCAGTACGCCAGATCCAGGGGTGGCCGCGCACAGGACCCGGGCAGCCATGGCGGCAAGTTCCTGCGCCTCAAGGACGACGGCACGGTTCCGGAAGACAACCCGTTCGTCGGCCGAGCCGGCTACAAGCCGGAGATCTTCACGATGGGACACCGGAACATGCTCGGGCTGACCGTCCACCCGGAGACAGGGGCAATCTGGGAGCACGAGAACGGCCCGGCGGACGCCGACGAGGTCAACATCCTCAGCGCCGGCGCGAACTACGGCTGGCCGCTCGTGGGCCTTGGGCGCGACTACTCGGGGGACTTCATCGGCGGAGTTGGCGCGATCGGCGAGGCCGCAGGGAGGCCTGACGCCTACACGATGTACATGCCTGGCATGGAGACGCCGGTGATCTTCTGGTCACCCACGATCGCCCCGTCAGGGATGACGTTCTACACGGGTGACCGGTTTCCTGGGTGGAAGGGCAGCCTCTTCGTCGGGGTCCTGAAGAACCAGCGTCTGGAGCGTGTCGCGATCGACGAGAACGGGTGGCTCGGGCGTCGAGAATGGTTGCTCGATGATCTCAAGCAGCGGATCCGCGACGTGCGGCAAGGTCCCGACGGGTTGCTGTACGTCCTGACGGACGAAAACCCGGGAACCCTGCTCAAGATCGAGCCGCTACCGACGCAGTCGCGGTGAACGGGAAGGGTTCGTGCGGTCAGGGGTGCTTGCTCTGGAATGCGGTGAACTGCGTGTCGTGAACGAGCGCCGACGGTCGGTTTCGAGGCAGAGGAGTGCGCTGACCTCATCAAGTTGACAGTGCCCTCATGCGGCATATCACTCGCACCTATGAGTCAGTGAGCTGAGTTTTGGTCAACTTGACAGTTCCTGCAGCGACCTTGCTCCGATGATTCACCTGTCTTCGGCCGTTTCTCGCACCTCACGGGGAATCCCGCGCCGTCAGCGGACGATCGGTCGCGTCTCAGCCACACCGGGGCGAAGAGATACCGACTCCCCGCAGTGTGTGATCGTCAATCCGCTGCCCTCGCAGAGCGTGTACGTGCATGACGTGCGGTCTATCGCAACACTGAGCAGCTGTCGGCGCACCGTCAGCTTGAAACAAATCGCGAAAGGCAACCGCTCCGACACGCGCGGCGTGAAGCTCAGGTGTCCGTTGTGGTCGCGCATGCCAGCGAACCCATACACAAGCGTCATCCAGAAGCCACCCATCGACGCGATGTGGCAGCCGTCTTTGACATTCCCCGCGACGTCAGCCAGGTCCATGAGCGCCGCATAGCGCGCGTACTGCACCGCCTTGTCCGAGTACCCGACCTCGGACGCCACGATGCTTTCGATACAGGCCGACAGCGAAGAATCACGCGTTGTGACCGGGTCGTAGTGGTCGAAGTTGCGACGCTTCTGGTCGAGCGTGAACTCGTGGCCGAGCAGAAACATCGCGAGCACCACGTCGGCCTGCTTGATCACCTGGTGTCGGTAGATCACCAACGGGTGATAGTGCAGCAGCAACGGGTAGTTCGCTGGTGGCGTGTTCTCGAAGTCCCATTTCTCCTTATTGAGGAACCCATCGTCCTGGAGGTGGATACCGCACTCTTCGTCGAACGGCACATGCATCTCATCCGCGGCGCGGTGCCAGTCACCGATTTCGTCAGGGCTCACGCCTGTCTTGGCAGCGAGGTACACGAACTGGCGGGGATCGTCATCGATCAGCGCCTGCACCGTCCTAGCCGCGTACCGCAAGTTTTCGCGTGCCATCAGGTTCGTGTAGCAATTGTTGTCGACGACGGTGTTGTATTCGTCGGGACCTGTGACGCCGTTGATGACGAAGCGACCCGCCTTTCGGGGCGAGAAGAATCCGAGATCGAACCAGAACCGCGCCGTCTCCACGAGCATCTCAGCGCCAACTTCTGTGAGAAATTCATTGTCCCCAGTGAGGTCGACGTACTTCTTGAGCGCGTAGATGATGTCGGCGTTGATGTGGTACTGCGCCGTGCCGGCTGCATAATGGGCGGACGCCTCCTCACCATTAATCGTCCGCCATGGAAAGAGCGCCCCTTTCTGATTCATCTCGGCGGCGCGCGCTCGCGCCTTATCGATGTAGCTGTGGCGAAAACGTAGAAGGTTCTTCGCAATTCGAGGTGTCGTGTAGATGAGAAATGGGAGGACGTAGATCTCAGTGTCCCAGAAGTAGTGGCCCTCGTACCCTTGACCCGTCAACCCCTTTGCCGGCACACCGGCACCCTCGGCCCGCGCAGTCGCCTGGCAGATCTGGAAGAGATTGAAGCGAATCGTCTGTTGGACACCGGAATCGCCGGTCACCTGGACATCGCTCCTGCGCCAGAAATCGTCCAGGAACTCCCGCTGCCCTCCGAGCAACGAGTCGAACCCTCCCTCGACCGCTCGATCCAGCGACCACTCGGCACGCTGGCACAGTTCAGCCGGCGGCACTCTGCGGGAGGTGTGACACGTCAGGAACTTCGTCACGCGTATCGGCACACCCTGTCGCGCGGCGACCGAGAACACGACCTGGCCCGAGTCTTCACCGCACTTGGTCGCTACGGAGGTTTCGGCGTCCGTCTCGATCAGGTGATCGGCCGCACACGCCAGCCTCATGCCGCTCGAACGGGTGGAGAAGCCCAGCACCACGCGCGTGTCGCGAACCCGGTGCACGTGTGGCTTCAGGACGCGTCCGCCAGCCATGCCGGTCCGGGGATCGCCGTCGTCGGCCTCGTCGGTGCGGTCGTTCACCAGCTCCGAGGCGATGACGACTGGAGCGTCCGCGTTGAGAACGACCACCTCGTATGACATCGCCGCCACGTGTCTGTGGACGAACGACACCAGCCGGCGCGATCTGATGGAGACGCGCTTGCCGGACGACTTCTCCCAGACCACCTCCCGGTCGAGGGTGCCCGTCTGCATGTCGAGCACTCGCTCGAACTTGTCCACGGTCGCGGTCGGCAGATAGAAGGCCTCATCGTCCACATAGAGCTTGATCAGCGTTCCGTTGGGCACCTTGACGATCGTCTGGCCGGTCCGGGCAAACCCGAACGCCTCCTCTTCGTAGACGAGCCGACGTGACTCGTAGAAACGGTTGACGAACGTGCCGTGCTGCCACGCAGGCGCCCCCTCCTCGAAGCTGGCGCGAATGCCCAAATATCCATTGGCGGTGGAAAATAGGGTTTCGGTCGCGGCGATGGAGTCTGGGCAGAACTGCCGCTCGACCAGTCGCCACTCGTCGACTGGATAGATATGGTCAGGACGATGGAGCCGCTCGCGATGAGCCATCACATGCCTCGCGTTTCCCGGTCATTTCGGTGGGCGCGGTCGAACGTCATCCATCCGAATCGTCTCTGCCAGGTCGTCCACCACGACATCCGCGCCGGCGGCGTAGAGCTCGGCGGGCGAAACCCGCCGGTCGACCCCAATGACCAGACCGAAGTGACCGGCGCGCCCGGCCTGAACACCGGCGATCGCGTCTTCGATGACCACGGCGCGGGCCGGCTCGACGTCGAGCTGTTTCGCGGCCTCGAGGAAGGTGTCCGGCGCCGGCTTCCCGGACAGTCCGAGCCGCCCGGCCAGCTCGCCTTCAATCCGCAGGTCGAACCGGTCGGCGATTCCGGCAGCTCGCAGAATCGCCTCGCAGTTCCTGCTCGATGAGACCACGGCCGTCTTGAGTCCGTCCCCACGCAGGTGTCGTAGTAGCGCGAGCGCTCCCTCGTACACCTCCACACCGTTCGCCTCCAGGGCCTGCAGAAACAACGCGCGTTTCCGGTTTCCCAGACCACAAATGCTTTCGCGGTCTGGCGGGTCGGCCGGCTCACCTTCCGGAACGCCGATTCCGCGCGACGCCAAAAAATCGCGCACGCCGTCGTAGGGCGGCTTTCCATTGACATGGCGCGGGTAGTCCGTTTGGATGGCGAACGCATGAAAGGCGACGCGACGGCGCGCGGCGTCGCTCGACAGAAAGCAATCGAACATCCGCTTCCAGCAGGTCGCGTGCAGCTGGGTCGTCTTGACGAGAACACCGTCGAGATCGAACAACGCCGCGTCGAACTTCGTCCAGTCCATCAACCAAGACCACCGATGCGCCGCTGGAGATCCTGAAAGCGAGGATCCGCCCGGAGAGGACCGAACCCGGGGTCCGCCCCGACCAGCACCATCTCCCCTTCCCGTTCCCTATACCCCAGCTCAAGCCACTGCAGCGCCCGGTCACGCTCACCAAGCTGGACGGCAACCTGCGCGTTCAGCCACGCCACACGGATCGGTTCCGCCTCGAGCGCCTCGAGCAGCGCGAGGCCGAGGTCCCGCTCCGGAGTCTCCGCGTACGCACCGGCCCGCGCCGCCGCGCGGTGTTGGCCGATCGCGGTGAACGCCCTCTGCAGCGCTCGGTATGCGTCGCTCACCTGACCGAGTTGTAGGTAGCACAGCGCGAGCGACGTCAAGATCGTGGGAGCCCGGTCCTCCATAGTGAGTGTCTGGCGGATCTGGACGACGGCGTCCTTGAACCGACGCGCCATGTACAACACATGCCCTCATCCACCGTTCGCGTGCACCGATAACGGGTCCAGATCGAGCCCCCGTTTGGCCTCGGCCACGGCCTGGTCCTCCTGGTTCAGCGCCATGAGGGCGTAGGCGCGCAGCGTGTGGTACGTCGCGTCGGCCGGACCAAGCTCAATGGCTCGCTCCAACGCCGCCGCGGCCCCTCGCGGGTCCCAGTCGTGCAGCAATGTGACAAGACCGACGGCACCCTGCGCCTCCGCCAGTGTGGCGTCGAGGGCCAGCGCCTGATCCGCGGCGTCCCTGGCCTTGGGAAACGCTTCGATCGGCGGCATCAGCTTGAGATAGCCGAGCATGGCGTACGTCCGCGCCGTGCCCGCGTGCGCCAGCGCCAGCTTCGGATCCCGACGGATCGCTTGCCGAAAATACCCGACGGCGCGCCGCAGGCCGTTCGGCGTCCACGTGTTCGTGAGAAAGAAGTGACCCTTCAGATACAGACGATAGGCCTGCACGTCCTCGGTGCACTTGCAGCTGCTTCCGAGGGTCCTCGTTTCGGTACTCGTCAGCCGGACGCGCAGGCTGCCGGAGATCTCCCTGGCGATCTCCTCCTGAATCGCGAAGATGTCCGACACCGTCCGCCGGTACTGTTCGCCCCACAGCTGTGCTTCCCGGTCGACGTCGATAAGCTCGGCCGTCACAAGCAGGGTCTCGCCGCGCTCGGTCAGACGACCCGCCACGATCGCTCGCACGTTGAGCTCGCGACCGATGTCGAGCGGGTCCATGTCTCGGTCCTTGTATCGAACGGTCCGGACGTGCGGCACGACCCGAAGCGCCGGCAACTGAGACAGCCCGTTGATGAGCGTCGCCGTCAGTCCGTCGCTGAGATACTCGGCGTCGGCGTCCGCGCTGACGTTGACGAACGGCAGGACGGCAAGAGACTCGATCGGCTCCCCCGTCCGCCGAGGCGTCGCTCGGGCGACGCTGGGTATCGGGAGCTGCCCTGAGTCCGAGTCCCGCTTGAGTCGCCGCAGGTCGGTGAGCAGGTCGGCGGCACCCTGATACCGCAAGTGCCGGTCCTTTTCGAGTGCCTTGTCGAGGATGTCGCGAAGGGCACGCGGCAGGTGCGGGTTTACGCGATCAGGCGGTGGGGGTTCCCGATTCAGGATGGCATCGACGACGACGCCCGACGTCGGTCCCGTGAATGCCTGTCGGCCGGTCGCCATTTCGTAGAGCACGACGCCGAACGAGAACAGATCGGTGCGAGCGTCGAGCGTCTCGCCGCGAATCTGCTCTGGAGACATGTACTCAATCGTGCCCGCGACCTGACCCGGGCTCGTCTGCGGTGCCTGCGTGTGAGTACGCGCGTCGACTGCCGCGATGCCCGGAACCGGCTCGACCGGTTTCGCAAGACCAAAGTCGAGAATCTTGGCCTGATTGCTCTGCGTGATGAAGATGTTGCCCGGTTTGATGTCGCGGTGGATGAGACCGCGCGTATGCGCGACGGTCAGCGCGTCGGTGATCTGAATGGCCCACTCCAGGAGCTGCTCGGTCGGCGTGGGTATGCGGCCGATCCGGAGGTTCAGCGGTTGCCCCTCCAGAAGCTCCATGGCGAAGAAGGGACGGTCCTCCGTTTCGCCGATCTCGTAGATCGTACAGATATTCGGATGGCTCAGCGACGCTGCGGCACGAGCCTCACGCAGAAAACGATCGCGGGCATCCGGACGCTGGAGCGCGTCATCGTGCAGGAATTTTAGGGCAACCCGCCGGCCCAGCGAGAGGTCTTCTGCGGCGTAGACGACACCCATGCCGCCTGCGCCGAGCCGTTCACCGATCCGGTAGTGCGTGAGGACTTGCCCGGGCTCAGCCATCGTTCGTGATCGGAATACGAGAAACAGCCGACCCTATAGTCCATGCAAGGCGGCGACCGGAATAACCGCCGAGACTCGTCGTCTGAGTGAGACGGTCATTCGGAATCGCTGGCGCGTGACCGCCGGCTGCGCCGCGAAATTCCTCGCGGCCGAGGAAATTTCTCGACTCACCGCTGATCAGATCAGAGGAGGGAGTGCCCCTTACGTCACCTTTTCACGACTACCGCGACAGAAGATACGTCATCTTGATAGCGAGCTGCCGGTTCTGAATCCAGGGCACCCGGCCCCGATTCCGCAGCGTCGGGTCGAACACCAGGACGTCGTCGGCACGCAGCTCGTCGTAGGCGATGTAGATGTCGCTGCCGGGGCTGTAGATCCAGTTGAACCGGACGCTCGTGCTGATCGAGTCCGTGGTGGAGTTGTACTGGGTCAGCGTGCGCAGCGTCATCTCGGGCGAGAGCGCGAGGTCGAACGTTGCCGAGGCGAGGTCCGCGATGAACGCGCCGCCCGGCAGCACGACATCACTGCGGCTGAAGCTGCCTTCGGCCGCGATCGAGTCCGTCAGCCGCACCCCGATCGTGCCGCTGACGTCGGTGCGATCGCCGCCGAAGAACGTCTGCGGGTTGTAGGCCGCCTGGCCGAAGACGCGCTTCGACGCGTCGCTGCGATAGCGGAACGTCCACTGCCCGAACCGATACGTGCCAGCGGGGATCATGACGTCGGAGGTGATAGGGAACGCGAAATCGAGCTGCTCGAAGATGTCGTTGTACCAGATGATGAGCGACGACCCATCTTCGAAATAGGTGCCGACCATGTTGTGGATCCGCCGCGTCAGCAGGCGATTGTCCTGGTCGGTGGTGTAGGTGACGTTCCACATCGGGTCGAACCGTCGGATACCCCACCGGCCAGGCCGCGGATCCCACTCGGTGTGCAGCCTCGATATCCGGATGCCAGTGCGCGGCACGAACCCCACTTCGGCGTTGAAGTTGTCCTGGAGGTCGGTGTACCCGGCTTCCAGCCGATACGACGGGCTCAACCACGCAGCGCTGACATAGCCCGCCATGTCTCCGGTCGACACATCCGGCGTCTCGGTCTTCGCGATGAACGAGTTGACGACGAAGTTGGGATGCGGCGCGAGCGTCGTGTCGAACGCGAACGTCCGGTTGTAGCTGTCGCCGCCGATCGCTTCCTTGTTGACGACGAGCCCGCCGACCCGGGATCGGGCCAGGATGTCTCGACTGTACCGGCCGACGAAGAAGTTCTCGCCGAGCTGACCCAGCGCCTCCTGGGTCTGGATGTTCATCACCGCGATGTTGTGCCGGTCGACCTTTCCGGTCAGGCGCCCGCCGCCGATGATCGGTACCGGCTGGCCAGAGGCCGACAGCCCGACCCGCCGGGTGAAGAACAGATCGGCCGTGCGCCGGAATCCCTGGGTGCCGACACCGAACATCCCGGCATTTTCGAGGAAGAAATCACGCTTTTCGGGAAAGAAGAGCGGGAACCGCGTCAGGTTCACCTGCTGCTCGTCCACCTCGACCTGGGCGAAGTCGGTGTTCAGCGTGACGTCGAGATTGAGCCCCGAGGCGACGCCGTACTTCAGGTCGAGCCCGACCTCGTTGAACCCCGAGTCGTCGAGCCCGGCCGTCACCACACGGTCCTGCCGCCCCCCCGCCAGCACATACGGGGTGACCCGCAGGTCCATGCCACGGTCCACTCCGCCGACGCCGGCCATCGTGCCGGCCAGACTGACCCGGGTCAGACTGTAGGCCTTCGGAATCGGCGCCCAGAACACCTGTTCGTTCTTGCGCCGGATGTTCCGCATGAAGTTGACGCCCCACACCTGCCGCTCGGCCTCGGGAAAGCGCAGCGTCACCATCGGGATGGCGATCTCGGCGAACCAGCCCTCCGCCGTGCGGCTCGTGGCCACGGCCCACACGCCGTCCCAGTTCACGTTGATGTTCGAGCTGTTGCCGCCAAAACCGCCCTCGCCCTCCGCGGCGACCTGTTGCTCGAGCTTCGCCCCGAGCGGGCTGGTCACGAACATGTAGCCTGACCGGCGGTCCTGAAACGTGTCGAGGATGATCTGGAAGTTGTCCTCGTCGAGCAGACGTCGCGAATCACGGCGCTTCTCGCTGGCGATCACGCCATCCGGATCCGCGTCATACGCCTCGACGCCGATATACAGGGCGCTGGCATCGTAGATCAACCGGACGACGGTGCGCTCGGTCGCCGGGTCTCCCTCGGCCGGCTCCTGCTGGATGAAGTCGTCGATGACCGCGGCCCTCAGCCAGACCTCGTCGCTCAGGTCGCCATCGAGTCGGGGCGGCGTCGCGACGCGCGCCGGCTCGACCCGATACCGCTCTCCCGGGGGAAGCGCGGCGCTTACGGGTGCACCGGCGGCCGCGGTGGCCGCCGGCATGCCGAGATCGAGTGTGCCGCCGGCCGCGAACAGTGACGACGGAGCATCGACACGCTCGGCGCCCTCCGAGCCTGTCCCGCTGCCGGCAGCCACCGGACTCGCCCCGTCACCGCTCGACACGACGAGGCCCGACCGGCGGCCGAGCACCGGCGTCACGCGTGCGACCGGGCTCGATCGCACGTCGGTCGTCAGCTCGATGGCGATCCGATCCTGCAGGTCGAAGATGTTGTCCAGCGCACCGTCCGCCTTCGCGGTCCTGGCGATGAGGCCACTCGCCGTGTCGACCAGCCGCGCCGTGATGCGCAGCTGGCGGCCGAGCCGCTGGTAGCCGCCCGTCACGACCCAGCGGGCACCGAGCTCACGCCCCAGCGCCGTCACCGCGATATCGTCGAGCCCGGCGTCGCCGCGACCGGCCACGACCGCGCGCACGCGCTGCCGGGCGATCACCGTCAGCTTGCCCAGCGACTCGAGATCCGCCATGACCGTCTCGGCGATCCCATCCCCGATCCAGGCGTCCGCCTCGTTGCCAGAAATGTTCGTGAACGGGACCACCGCGACAGCTCCGGAAGAGGCGACGTCATCCGATGCGGCCGTGGCGGGTCCTGGGGATTGCCTTTCCTGCACGCGCGGCGTACCCGTCCACGGGCGCGCCAGCTCCGGGACGGCGGCCGTCGCAACCGTCCCACACGTCGTGACGAGCAGGGCGCCCATGGCGGCGTGCCAGCGGTTAGGCATCGAACAAGATCTCAACGCTCCCGGGGGACGCGAACGGAGCCGTCGTCAACGTGACACGGCCCGTCTCAGTGGCCCGGCTAACCGCCTCCAACGCCCAGACTCTGGAGTGTTGCACCAACGCCCCCGGGCCCAGCCGGACCCCACACTTCGTCCTACCTGGCCAGCGGATCGGGCCGTACCTGGAACTTCACCAGGCTGGGGCTGACGCCGTCGTATCCCAATTCGGTGTGCCACGTCACCGATGCGCCGTAAGTGGCCCAGACCCCCCGCCCCTTCCACCCGGCATTCGGATCGTCGATGCGGCCGTCCAGGCCGCGGGTGAAGAAGCCCAGCGGATAGGGCACGCGGAGCACGAACCATTCGTTCGTCTCCGGCAGCAGCGCGAGCAGCGAGTCGGAGTTGGAGCCGGCGGCGATCGGGATGTCCGCACCGAGGCCCAGCGTGTCGAACTGGTCCACCCAGTTGTAGTAGTGATGGTCGGCCCGATAGGGCGTCCCCTTCAGATTGGGCCCTGGCGTCGGGTAGAAGGTCCAGCCCTCGTTGCAGTGTCGGCCCATCGCGGTCGTCGGGCCGTTCAGCACCCGGCACCGGCGCCGATCGAAGCTCGCGAAGTGGCTGCTGCCGGAGAGCGCGGTCCAGATGACGCCGTTGCGGTCGACGTCGATTCCCCGCGGTCCGAAGCCCGAGTCCGCGTAGTCGATCCCCGGTTGGACCTCGGACGGCACTTCGTAGAGCTCGCTCATGCACGTCGCCGGCGGGTTGTCGCCCGGCACGAACCGGACAATCCGGCCAGGGAACTGCGTCGAGGCGATCCACGCTGAGTCGTCCACCGGGTTCGTGACGATCCCGTAGCTGCCGACGTTCACGCGGGTGTCGAGCGTCGGATCGAAACTCTCGAGCCGGCCGCCGCCGGCTCCCTCGGCGATCGCGCGCCCGCCGCCGACCGGCTCGTTCCACGGCTTCGTGATCCTCCCGTCACCGTTCGTGTCGAGGACCGTCGGACACCAGCCCTCCGAGGCCTGCTCGTCGCCCGTCTCGTCGTACATCCTGGTGTTGATCCAACCGACCACCTGACCGCCGCCGCTGAAGTAGAGCGTATGGTCGTCGTCTTCGGTGAACTGCAGGTGGTGCGTGCCGTAGCAGGTGTCGATCAACACGAACTCTCTGGTCTCGGGATCGAAGAAGCCTGCCTGACGCCCGCTCCGCGCCAGCGGGAAGTTCTGCGTGAACCGGTTCTCGCTCTCGCGGCACCAGGTCGGGGTCTGCGGCGAGCGAATCCGCGTCGTGATCCAGACGCGGCCCTTGTGGTCCATCATCGGGTTGTGCGGATTCGCCGGATTGTCGTGCACGACTCGCGTGCCGGCAAACGGCGAGGGCTCGAAGCCCTCGCTGGGGAACATCGGCGCTACCGTCGATCGGTCCTCGCGCAACGGGATCTTCAACTGGTACGCGGTGTGCCGCACGGGGTCGGCAACAGCCAGATAGTCGTTGCCGATGTCGACACCATACACCGGCCCATTGGCATTGACGCGCGGGTCACGCTTGTCGGTCGCCACCTCGTCGTGCAGGTAGGCGGCTTCAGGCGTCCCCCAGTCCCACATCGTGAGGACGACGTTGCGCTCGACACCGCGCGGCCGAGGAGGCTGCGGTGGCACTTCACCTCCGGCGATCCGCTCACTCCAGTCGGCGAACATCTTGAGGCCGCGCTCCCGGCCGAAGCGATTCGCCATGCCGCTCATGCTCGAGCCGCGCTGGCCCACCTTCACGCGATGGTCCCAGGCCGCCGTCATCGAGTCGAATCGCTCCAGATCGGCGACCTCGCGGGTGGCCTTGTTCCCGAGCTGATGGCAGAGCATGCAGCCCTGTTTCTGGAGATCGACCCACGCGCCGATCGTCTGCATGCCGGGGTTGATCCCGTTGCCCGCCGGTCCGGTCCCCGGGAACTCACTGGCCTGTGGCGGCTCGATCAGCGAGTACCAATAGTTGGCAGGATAGACTTGCGCCGCCTCACGCGGCGTCGAGGCGACCCGGGCGGTCAGGTTCAGCGCCTCACCAACAGAGGCCGTCGCCGGCGCGGAATCGACCAGCCCATAGCCACGCACCCAAACCGTGTAGCGGGCTTCCGGGAGCTCGGGCAGCAGAAAGCGTCCCGCGTCGTCGGTCACCACGATCTTGCGGAACCGAGTCTCGAGATCGTCGGTCTCCGCAATGACCCAGACACCGGCCTCGGGGCCGTTGCTGCTGCTGACCACGCCGGTGATGGCATCGTCGAGCTGGGCCGCCGCCAGGGCGTTCTGGTGCACGCCGTCCAGCCAGGCGAGGCAGACGCACAGAACGAACGCCAGTACGAGAAGGCTCAGCTTCATTCTTCTCATATGTGACCTCCATTGCTAGGCGGCCATCGTAGCGCAGTGAGCGGAGGGTGGAGCATGACGATGATCATCGGCGTTGGCGCAGATCTGCTCCGTCTCGCCTGAGCGGGGTATTGTCAAGTTGACGAAGATCGGGGCGATCGGGTGTATAAACGTGCCATCCCGGGCAGGCAAGACTGAAATCCCGGGTTGAGGGCCCACACCCTCGAGCATCACCGGCCGGCGTTCGGCATCCTGAACGCCTACCAGTGGCTGCGCTACATCCCGCTGCATAACCAGCGGCAGATCGCGGAGATCAAGGCCGCACCCGACTATCCGAGCAACTAACGTCGTGCACAAGAAGGCAGGAGGCAGGAAGCAGGAGCCAGAAGCAGGCCGGAGGGCTTCGCCAGCTTCAGGTTCACGACAACGACCAGTCGCCCAGATGCGAGCGGCCGCGCAGTGTGCCCGGAGACTGTTGCTGGTCGGTCTCGCGACCTTGTCGCCGGTGTCGGTCTCGGCCCAGAATGAGGCTGCCGGCGCACCCGCCGACTGGTCCTATTTCGGCGGTACCACTGCCTTCACCCGATACGCCGCGATCGACGAGATCGACCGGCACAACGTCGCCAACCTGCGAATCCTGTGGCGCCGGCCGGCGGTCGACGCGGTGTTCACGCGGGCGTTCCCCGAGCTGCGGCCGTCCAACTATCTGCGGTCGACCCCGGTCCTGATCGACGGCGTCCTGTATGCGTCGAACGCGGTCGGGTTGGTCGAGGCATTCGACCCGGGCACCGGCGAAACAGTCTGGATGCAGCGACCGCAGACCCCGACGCTGGAGGGGGTGGCGGGCCGTGGCGCGTACGGCGTCGCCTACTGGACCGATGGGTCGGACCGGCGCATCCTCTCTTTGCGCAACACCCACCTTTACGCGCTCGACGCCGACACGGGCCGGCCGATTCAGGCCTTCGGCGACGGCGGGCGCGTTGATCTGACACCCGAGGGGGCGCGTCGCGCCAACGGCGGGTCCAGCCCAATCGTCGTGGGTGACGTGGTCGTGGTGGCAGGCACCGTCGACGGCGCCGGCGACAGTGGTGTGCGGTGGAAAGGCAGCGCCCCCGAGAACGTGCGTGGCTACGACGCGCGGACCGGCCGGTTGCGTTGGACGTTCCATGTCGTCCCGCAGTCAGGGGAATTCGGGGCCGAGACCTGGGGCGCCGGGTCCCTCACCGAGTCGGGTGATCTGGGAGCCTGGTGCTGTCTCAGCGCCGACCCGGAGCTCGGTTACGTCTATGTCCCGCTCACCGCGCCCACCGCCGCCTACTACGGCGGGCACCGGCCGGGGGACAACCTGTTCTCGAACAGTCTCGTCGCGCTGAACGCCGAGACCGGCGAGCGTGTTTGGCACTTTCAGATGGTGCATCACGACCTTTGGGAGTACGACACGATCGGGCCGCCGACGCTAGGGGAGATCACGGTCGACGGCCGCCGGATCCGGGCGGTCATGCAGCCGAGCAAGACCGGCTTCCTGTATGTCTTCGACCGGGAGACCGGCCAACCGGTCTGGCCGATCGAGGAACGGCCGGTGCCGCCGTCCACCGTGCCGGGCGAGCAGGCGTCGCCCACCCAGCCGTTTCCAACCAAACCGCCGCCGTTCGCCCACCATGGCGTGACCCAGGACGACCTCATTGACTTCACGCCCGAGCTGGCGGCGCGGGCGCGCGAGGTCGTCGACGCCTTCGTCATCGGTCCAATCTTCACCCCGCCGTCGGTCGTCAGCGAAGAGCCGGGTGGAACGCACGGCACGCTCGCGTTGCCGGGCTCCTGGGGCTCCGGCAACTGGAACACCGGCGCCTTCGACCCGGAGACCGGTCTCTACTATGCGTTCTCGCATGTCGTCCCGCGGGTGTATCGGCTCGCCGACGCGTCCGGGCAGCCTGACACCGAGATGGCGTACTACAGCCCCAACCGGGACGCGCCATATCCAGATGGCATCCCGCTGATCAAACCGCCGTGGGGCCGGATCACCGCGATCGATCTCACCCGCGGCGAGCACGCGTGGCAGGTGGCCAACGGGGGTGGCATCCGCGATCACGAGGCGCTACGCGGGCTCGACCTGCCGCCGCTCGGGGTCGCCAGTCGTCCGGTGGCCCTGGTGACCGCGACGCTGCTCTTCATCGGCGAGGGCGGCAACGTGTTCGGCGGCATCCAGTCCAACATGTGGGGCTCGGCGTTCCGCGCGTACGACAAAGCGACCGGCCACGTCCTGTGGGAGACAAACCTGCCGGCGGGCACGACCGGCGGTCCGATGACCTATCTGCACGAGGGCGCGCAATACATCGTCGTTCCGATCGGCGGAGAAGACTATCCGGCCGAATGGGTCGCGCTGGGGCTGCCATAGGGACGAGGCGTTGGTGCAGGTCTCCGCGGCGTCGGCCTGGGAGGCGACTGTGGATCCGCTGGGGTTCTGTCAACTTAGCGGAAGCGAGCTGGGTTCTCGGTCGGGTCGGACCTGGGTTACGGGGTCACGAAGCACACGTCACCGCGTTCCACTCGGCGAACGCTCGGGTGCGGAGCCCGCGGTGATGGGCAGCCCGCA
>PVBE012790267.1_pt1 | contig 34147 bp, 27 predicted proteins | sample 1631181 | NCBI WGS metagenome assembly PVBE01 (sample SAMN08397723, study PRJNA350692) | Marine metagenome, whole genome shotgun sequencing project. | isolation source: water | place: Pacific Ocean | collected 2012-04
CACCGCCGAAACGCTGAGAGGGCCCCGCGAAGCGGGCCCGAGCCCCGCGACGTGTCATCTACAGCGACCTGCACGGCGGCGTGCGTGCGCACCGCTCCACGGGTCCCCAAATTCAGCGCGCTGCGAAGGCGACGCTCGCACCTCTGGAGCCCGTTGGGCTGGCGGGCGGGCCCGCCGGGCGAACCGCGCGAAGCGCGGGAGCGTAGGGCCGACCGCCACCTCAGCTCACCCCACCCTCCGCGCGCCCCAGCAGCTTGCCGAACGCACGCGCCGCGTCGGCATCACCCACCTCTTCCGCGATCGCCACCGCCCGCTCCGCGTGCACCGCGGCCAGCGAAGTCTCCTCCAGCACCAGGTGGGCCTTCGCGACCAGACCGTGAATCCACGCCTCGTCCGCCTTCGTCGGAGCGCCCCGCACCAGCAGCGGTCGCAAGATCGCCACCGCGTCGCGTGCGCGGTCGTCCTCCAGGGCCGCTGCCGCCTTCGCGAGCGCCAGCTCGATGCCCGGCGTCCGCGCCTGCGCTGCGATCTGGTCGATCTGGGCGGCGAGGCCGTCCTCGCCCAGATCCCGAGCCAGCGCCGCGGCCCGCTCGGCCTCCGGGAGCGCCTTGCTCGCCTCGCCGAGCAGGAGCAGCGCCTGGGCAAGCATGGCGCGGGCGTGGGCCTCGTATTGCTTCTCGTCGAGGTCGGTGGCGAGCTGCGCGGCCTCCTCGAGCTTCGGCCGCGCTCCGGTCGGCTCGCCGCGGGCGAGCTCCGCCCCACCCTCCCCGAAGACCTCGCGCATCCGGACCGCCTCGGGGCGCCCGTGTCGCTCGGCAGCCTCGAGCACGTTGGCAAAATGTGCTGCGGCGCCCTCGTCGCCCAAGCGACCAGCGATGTCCTGCGCCCGCCGCGCGAACTGCGCGGCCTGCTCGGCGTCGTCGGCCTGGATGAGCGCCTGCGCCAGGAAGCCGCAGGCCGAGGCCTCGGGCCCCGACGCGCCGTCCTCGACGGCCGCGTCGATCGCCGCGTGGAACCGCCCACGCGCGCTGTCTACATCACCCAGAGCGAGCGCCGCCCGACCGGCCGCGATCGCGTCGTCGTAACGCGCCATCAGGGACGCCTCTCGAGGTAGCGGTCGCGCAGCTCGACCTCGGGCCACGGGATCTCGAAGGCCTCCCAGAAGTGGGCGTCGGCCGCCATGCTGCGCGTCGCCTCCGAGACGACCTCGCCGTCGATCAGCACCCGCAACGTGGCGTCGGTCGGATAGCCTTCGCCGCCGAAAGCGTGCACGCCGACGAGATACGGTCCGCCCATACCCTCCTGCGGGCGACCGAGGCGGATGACCTCCGGGCCGAATCCGTCGGAGTCGTCGACGAGCATCTCGGGGTCGTCGCTCGGGTCTTCGAGCACGCCCCAATCGGGCGCGGCGTTGCGGAAGAAGCAGTCGAGCGGCGCGTTGAACCATGCGCCGTCGGGGTGCAGCAGGTGCAGATCGAGGTCGGCCTCGCTGTCCCAGACGAGCTCGAGGCGCAGCCCGTTGCGCCCCGTGGCGTCGACGACGACCTGAGCTGTGCCCACGCATCCCTCCGAGTCGGTGACCTGCAGCTCGATCACGTAGCGGCCGGCGATGTCGACGAAGAAGAAGGCGGTCGGGGTCGCCGTGTCGTCCTCCAGGCCTCCGTCTGCGGGGCGCATCGGGTTTTCGAAGGTCTCGACCGGCTCCGCCCCACTCCCCGGCGGGCGCTCGACGACGACCCAGGTCCACCGAATGACCTCTCCGCCCGGATCGATGGAGTCACTCCCGTCGAGCGTGATGATTCCGGCCGGCGGCACGATGAAGAGATCCCGCGAGACGCGCGCCTGCGGGCACGTGTTCTCGGCGCCGATGGCGAGCACCTGAACCTGCAACGACTCACCGTCGCTCTCGATCACCAGTGAACCTGTCGCCGGCCCCAGCGCGCCGAGCTCGACGGTGACGGTCACCGTCAGGCGTTCGCCACGCCCGAGCGTGACCGGCAGGCCGGGCGCCTCCACCTCGAACCCATCGGGCGCATCGTCCCGGAAGCCAATCGCCGTGACGGTCACCTCGGCGTCCCCGCAATTGTGCAGAACCACGTCGTTCTGGACCAGCGTGCGGATGCGAATCTGGCCCATCTCGACCGGGCTCGGCTCCGCTTCGAGGCACCTGGCGCCCACGCCGCCGGTCATCGGGACACGCACGGTTCGGCGACGCGGGTCGTTGCTCGAGACCAGGAGGTCGGCCTCGTCGCGCACTCTGGAGGCGCGATACCCCACCTCGATCTCGACGCCGTCGCCGGGCTCGATGGCGCCGATCGCACCGGCGAGCGCGTTTCGACCATCGCGTACGAGGACGAAGGCCCGCGCCTCGCCGTCGAGCGCGAGGGCCCCGACGTCGAGCACGGCGTCGCCGATGTTGTTGATGCGAAGCGTCTTGTTGCCAGCAGCCGCGAAGACGAGCGCGGGCGGCACAATCTCGATGCGCGGGAGCGGGCCGTCGGGGAGCGGGATGTCCGACTCGGGGCCCACGTCGACGCTCGCGGCGTCGGCGACCGCTCCGTCCGCGTCGTCCTCGAGCGCCGGGTTGGCGTCTTCGACGCAGCCGAGGCACAGCACGAGGCAGAGCATTGGACGCACCCTCAGACTCTACGACACCTGCGCGAGCGGCGCGCGTGATCTGGTCCGTTGACCCGCCCCGACACGGGGCGCGATGGTGCACGCGTGACATCTGCCCGCGTCGTCGTGGTCGTTTGCGCCGTGCTGTGTGCATGCACGCGCGAGAACCCCAACTTCAAGGAACGCGACGGCCCCGGGTTCTATCCTCCCGCACGACGCCGCGGTCCTGCTCCCGGACACCACCGTCCCGGACGGCGGCGCGCTGCCACCGATTGACGCAGGCGCGCGCGACGGTCCGGTGGATCCGCCGGCGGACATGCGACCGATCGACGGCGACCGCGACCGCGACGGCGTACCGAACGCCCGCGACAACTGCCCCGGTGTGCCCAACGCGGACCAGGCCGACACCAATGACGACGGTCGCGGAGACGCCTGCGAGGGCCCGGCGCCTCGAGCGCGGATCATCCTCGAGTGGGCCGAGGAGGCGGTCGACTTCGACCTGCACGTGATCCACCCCTCGGGCAGCTGGTTCGGCGACTTGGACTGCTGGGCCGGGACCCGCGAGCACCCGTGGTGCGACCCCGGCTACGCGGTCGACGCGCCGGCCGAAGGTGGTGGGACCCGCGAAGAGGTGGCGCTTCGCGACCCGCCGGCCGGGATGTACGCGGTGGCGATCGACCTCTTCCCGTGCGGGCGACAGGTGAGCGGCAACGCCAAGGTGACGATCCTCTGCGGCGGACGCGAGCCCGCGGTCTTCGGTCCGCGCTTCCTCGAATCCGCCGCCCCGACCGAGCGCTCGTTGTGGGAGGTCGCCCGCTTCGAGCCGGGGTCCTGCACCCTCGAGCCCATCGACGCGGTGCGCCAACTCGCGTGCCGCGGCCCAACCCAATGCGCCTGCATCGAGTGCGAGGAGGCGCCCTGCAGCCCGCGCAACTGCCCCGACGTCGACCGCTGCGACGTGCGCACGGGCGAGTGTGCCGACCCCTGCGCGGGTGTCGAGTGCCCAGACGGCGCCGTCTGCCACGAGGGCGAGTGCTCCGACCCCTTCGCCGCCCAATGTCGGGGCTGCGGCGACGAGTCCAGCTGCCCCGACGGGCACGTCTGCCTCATCTACCCCGGCGGCGGCCGCTTCTGCGGGGTTGGGTGCGGCGACGGCGAGTGCCCCGAGGGCGAATGACCACGCAGCTGATTTCGGACCGACCGACGTGTCGAGCGCCGGTGCGAGCATCGTGACGAGCAGCATCCACATGACCGGAGTATGCACCCGGTCCACGCTACGTCGCATCCGGGAGGGACCGCGTCGGGCGCGAGCCGGTCCGGCGGGGGCGGCGCAGCATCGGCCGGCGCCTCCGTCTCGAGGCCTCTCCTGGGGTCAGGTCGAGGGTCCCGTCGTCGCACGCGAGGCACATCAACAGGGCGCGCGAGAGGGCGCGCTGCACGCCCGATGCGTAGCAGCGTCGTCCCATTCGGTGCTACGATCTCGTTCGTGGTGGTGTGCCTGAGAGAAGGTGGCAGGCGGGGTCTGCGTTGACCGCTGCCGCAAGCGACCTCTTCATTCGAGTCGCGTCACGGAGCGACACCGGTCGCGTGCGCGAAGCCAACGAAGACGCGTACGTCGTCGTCGATCCGACGGAGGCCGAGCAGCGAGAGCTCCGAGGCATGCTCGTCGTCGTCGCCGACGGTATGGGCGGCGCTCATGGCGGATCCACCGCCAGCCATCTGGTCATCGACGCGGTCAAAGAGGCGTACTACGCCGACACCACCCGCGACATTCCGGGCGCGCTCGTGGCGGCGATAGAGCACGCCAACGACACGGTCCACGCCGCCGCGAAGGCCGATGTCGCGCTGAAAGGCATGGGCTCGACCTGCACCGCGGCGGTCATCAAAGACGGCCAGGTCTGGGTCGCGCATGTCGGCGACAGCCGGGCCTACCTCATCCACGAGGGCGGCATCGACCAGCTCACGCGCGACCACAGCCACGTCGGCGAGCTGGTCAGGCGCGGCGTGCTGACGCCCGAGATGGCGGCGCGGCACCCACAGCGCGGGGTGTTGATTCGCTGCATCGGACCGCGCGCCGAAGTGAAGGTCGACGTCTCTGACGAGCCCATCGCGCTCTCCGACCAGGACCGCCTGGTGCTGTGCTCGGACGGCCTCACGGGCATGGCCAGCGACGAGGAGATCCTCGCGAAGGTGGCCGACGCGCGACCCGACGCGGCGGTGGCCGACCTCGTCGACCTCGCCAACGGGCGCGGCGGCGACGACAACATCACGGTGCACGTGGTCGTCGTCTCCACCCGGTCGATCATCGTCTCCAGCACCCAGATGCAGGCGCTCCACCCGCAGACTCTGGCGGCCCGGCCACAATCGCCGCGACCCCAGGTTCAGCAGCCGAATCCGCTGATCGTGCTGGCCCTCTTCGCGCTGTTGGGCGTACTGGGGGGTGTCATCGCGTGGTGGGTGTCTAGATGACCGCGACGGAAGTGATGTTCGGAAGGCGGCGAGTCGAAGGCGGCGCCGCCAAGGCGCGACGACGAAGGCGCACCCGAGGTGCGTCGAGAAGGAGCAACGCCGGTGGAGCCGTCAGCGGCCGGCGACTTCCGAGCATCACTTCCGTCGAGGGCATCTAGATGAGCACGGACACGGGCGAGCCGAAGCGCGGCTTGTCGAGCTGGCTGACGAGCGAGACCGGTGAGACTCCCGGACGGCCGCTCGACCCGATGGATACCGTGCGCACGAGCGTCGACGGCGACCTCCGCCCTCCGCCCGCCGGGCACGGCTGCGTCACAGAGCGCTTCGACGACCTCGGCGAGATCGGCCGCGGCGGCATGAACACGGTGCACCGCGTCTTCGACAAGTATCTGCTGCGCGACACCGCGCTGAAGGTGCTCGACCCGGCGATCGACACCGGGGATTACCGCGCACGCCGCTTCCTCGAGGAGGCGCGCGTCACCGGGCAGCTGGAGCACCCGAATATCGTCCCCGTCCATGAGCTGGGCACCGACGACGAAGGCGTCCTCTACTTCTCGATGAAGCTGGTGCAGGGCGACACGCTCGGTCAGCAGATCGCGGGGGCCGGTGAGCGGCGGCTCGAGCCGGACGTGCTCGCCCACTTCCTGCAGGTGCTCGTGAAGGTCTGCGAGGCGGTCTCATTCGCCCACTCGAAAGGCGTGGTCCATCGCGACCTGAAGCCCGCGAACATCATGGTCGGCGAGTTCGGGCAGGTCTATCTGATGGACTGGGGCATCGCCCGCATCGCCAACACCAACTCGACCGACGGCGTACAATTGCACGCCCTCGCGACGGCGCCCGACGACGCGCCGGCCGACACGATCGTCGGGACGCCGCGCTACATGGCGCCGGAGCAGGCCGAGGGCCGCCACGACCTCATCGACGCGCAGACCGACGTCTTCGCCCTCGGCGGCACGCTCTACCACGTGCTGACAGGGCGCCCGCCGCACAACGCCACGAGCTATTACATGGTGCTCGTGCAGGCGACAAAGGCCGACATCCCGCCCCCCGAGTCGGTGGTCCCGCAGGGGGTCCCGGCCGGGCTGGCCCGCATCGCGATGAAGGCGATGGCCCGCGACAAGGCGGAGCGCTACGCCACGGTCGTCGACATGCAGCGCGACATCGAGGCCTTCCTGCGCGGCGCCTGGCACCTGCCGACGAAGACCTATCCCGACGGCACGCGCATCATCACAGAGGGCGACGAGGGTCACGAGGCGTACATCATCGTCGAGGGCGAGTGCGCGGTGGCCCACTACCTCGACGGCACGAAGAGCGTGGTCCGCACGCTCGGACCCGGCGAGGTCTTCGGTGAGCTGGCCATCCTTACCGACAAGCCGCGCAGCGCGCATGTCGACGCGATCGGCCAGGTGAAGCTGATGGTCGTCACCCGGGCGACGCTCAGCGAGGCGATCGGCCTCGATTCATGGGTCGGCCGCTTCGTGCGCGCGCTGGCGGAGCGCTTCCGCGAGCTCGACGCCCGGGTGCAGAAGCGGCAGCTCAAGCTGCACCGCGAGACGACCGGTACGCACAGGAACATCGAGATCGAGAAGGGCTGAGCCCTACCCCGCGTCGCCCCGGCGCCGGGTGCGACGACCCAGACCGAGCAGCATCAGCAGCGACGCGAGCCAGCCTCCGGCAGGCGCGGTGCTGCAGCCGTCTTCCTCCTTACAGCCCCCGCCGCCGGCCAGCCCCCCGTCCCCACGGTTGACGCCGGCGTCGAACCTTGGCGAGATGCCGCCGGAATCGGGCTCCGGTTGCCCCGGGTCCGGGTCCGGGCCCACCGACGAGTCCGGCGGCGGGGGGGGCGCCGCGTCAGGCGAACCTGCGTCGTATTCGAGTGCGCCGTCCGGCGCCCCCGCGTCGGGCGCACCCGCGTCGGGCTCGGGCGCGAAGTCCGGAGCGGTCGCGTCCACCGGCGAGCCGGCGTCCGGCGGAGCCACCAGGAAGTCGCCGTCTGGCGTGTTCGCGTCGGGGTCCGGAAGGCCTGTGTCTGCCCCGCAACCCGCCTCGCCATCGCCGTCACACACGCCGCTCTCGAGCGAGACGAGGTCGCCTTCGGCCGCGTCCGCGCCCTCCCCTGCGGGTTGCGGCTGCGGCCATGCGCGCGACAGCGCCTGTCCGCCCTGGTTGCAGGTGTCCTCCCCAGGGCTGTGGTCGCGGAAGACGCCGCACCCGGCGAGCAGGAGTCCGAGCAGCACGCCTGCCTTCACGACTCACCTCCGTCTGCGGTCCGGTCGAGCGCCATCGCCACCGCCGTCTCGGTTGGAGCCACCCGCGGCCGGGCGACGACGATCTGGTCCAGCTGCTCGAGCATCGCCTGCGCGGAGGCTGGCCGATCATCCGGGCGCTTCGCGAGCATCGCCTCGACCAGCGCGGCGAGCTGGGCAGGCACGTCGTGCCCCGCCGCGCGCGTGGGCAGCGCCGCGAGCGCCTCGCTCAGCTGCATCGCGACCAGGGACACGAATGTGGGCGCCTCGAAGGGCGGGCGCCCGGCGAGGCACTCGTAGGCCACCACGCCCAGGCTGTAGAGGTCGCTGCGCGTCGAGCCGGCGCCCGGAGCATTGCTCGGGCGACATGTACGCGGGGCTGCCGATGAGCTGACCCGACGCGGTGAGGCCAGGCTCTTCGACGAGCTTGGCGACGCCGAAGTCGAGCACCTTTGTCACCCGACTGTGGCGGGTCTGGTGCAGGAAGAGATTCGCCGGCTTGAGGTCGCGGTGGACGATGCCGAGCCCGTGCGCCTCCACCAGCGCGCTGCACACCTCACGCAGCAGCTCGACGGTCGCCGCCGGCGTGAGCGGTCCAGCCTCGAGACGCTCAGAGAGCGCCGCCCCGTGAAGCAGCTCGGTCACCAGGTACAGCACGCCCTGGGCAGTGCAGCCGAAGTCGATGACCGTGAGCACGTTCGGGTGCTGCAGGCGGGCGATGATGCGCGCCTCCTGACGGAACCGGTCGGCGCGCTCGCGGTCGCCGGCGGCGTCGGCGCGGATGAGCTTCACCGCGACGTCGCGGTCCATGTTGAGCTGGCGGGCGCGGTAGACCGTGCCCATCCCGCCGGCGCCGATGCGCGCGAGCAGCCGGTAGCGTCCATCGAAGACCTCGGCTTCGACCGGCCCGGTCCCTGGCGCGGGCGTGGGTGCCGGCGCTGCGGTGTCGTCAATCTCGGCGAGCGGCTCGAGACGGCAGCCATCCTCCGGGCAATGCGAGACGTCGGCGTCGAGGATGCGCTCGCACATCGGACACCGCGCGAGCCGCTCACCGGGGAGCGGCGCGTACGGCGCCATGCGCGCACCGTCGAGCGGGCAATAGCCGCGGTCCACGGTGGTGAGCCGGCAGCGTGGACAACGGACCATCGAGGTCGGCGGGGCGCTCATTCTTCGAGGCCCCCTTCCGGGATCTCGGTGTCTGCGTCCGTGGCTGCGTCTCCGACGTCCGCGTCCCCTCCGTCGAGCGCGTCGGCGTCGGTCGCGGCGTCCCCCAGGTCCGAGCCGGGACCGTCCGAGGTCATCGCGTCGGTCACGATCTGCACGTCCGCGGGCGCCGCGTCGACGGCCGAGAGGTCCGGCTCGACGCTCTGGTCCGTCTCGTCGGGCGCGGCATCCGACGGGACGCCCTGGTCGGGATCAGCCCCGTCCGGCCGAGAATGCATATCAGGGTCGGCGTTGGGCCCCTGGTCCGGGCTGTCGAGCGCCGCGTCATCGGGGACGACGCCCCCTCCACCCTCGTCAGCAGACCCAGGTCGACCGTCACGCGACTGGCCCGCGTCAGGGAGCGTCTGACCCGGGCTGTGGTCGCGGAACGCCGTGCACGACACGAGCAACGCCACAGCCACCCAGAGGATCACGTCTCGCATCACGGCTCCGACCTATGCAGGCAGGGGTAGGCGGGCGGGGCGCTCATTCTTCGCGGCCCCCTTCCGGGATTGCCGTGTCTGCGTCCGCGGCTGCGTCTCCGACGTCTGCGTCCCCACCGTCGGGTGCCTCGGCGTCGGTGACCAGCGCGTCCGCCGCGGCATCCAAGGGAGCCGCGTCCGACGCCGCGTCGGGCAGCATGGCGGCCCCGTCCCGCTCCTCACTGGCGTCGGGCTCCAGGGCGCCATCGCTGGGTGCCGGCGCCATGTCCGGAAGGGGCGGCACGCCGTCGTCCGGGTCGCCGGCCGCCGCGTCGCGGCTTGGGGCCCCGTCCCGAGTCTCACTACCGCCGGCCCCACCTCCGCCCGCGTCGTCGCTCGCGCCAGGGCTGTGATCGCGGAACGCCGTGCAGGACACGACCAGCGCCACCGCCGCCCACAGGACGACCACGCGCACCACCGTATATGTCGGCGCGGTGCTCATTCTTCGAGACCCCCTTCCGGAATCGCGTTGTGTGCGTCCGTGGAGCCGTCGCTCGCGTCCGGCTCCGTCGCATCGGCGTCCGCGGAGCCGTCGCGCGCGTCCACGGCCGCGTCTCCGACGTCCGCGCCCGCGCCGTCAGGCACCACGGCGTCGGCGACCGGCCCATCAGGCGCGGCGTCCAAGACTCCGGCGTCCGCTCCGGGATCGGCGCCGGCGTCGGCCTCCGCAGCGTCCACCGGAGAGCCCGCCGCGTCCGAGGTCGGGGCAAGCCGCGCGTCTTGGACTCTCCTCAGGCTGCCGTCCGCGCCCCCGTCGTCCCCGCCGGGGCTGTGGTCGCGGAACGCGGTGCACGACACGAGCATCGCCACGGACGCCCAGAGGATCGCGTCTCGCATCACAGCCCCACGTCTGCCGGCGGTTGGCTCATTCTTCGAGGCCCGCGTCCGGAATTGCGGCCTGCGCGTCCTCGGAGCCGTCGCCCGCGTCGGCCAAACCGTCGCCGCTGTCGGTCGCGGCGTCTCCCAGGTCCGAGTCCGAACCGTCCGGCGTCGAAATGTCGGGCAAGACCTGCCCATCGGCGGGTGCAGCATCGGATGGGACGCCCTGATCCAGCTCGGCCGCGTCCGGGGGAGGCGGAGCCTCTGCGTCCGGGTCGGCCTCAGACCCCATATCCGGGTCGGCCACCGCCGCGTCGTCGTCCGGGGGGTCGCCGCCCGCGCCGCCCTCGCCGCCCTCGCCGGCCTCGCCACCGTCGCCGCCCGCGCCGCCCATGCCACCGCCCGCGCCGCCCATGCCACCCATGCCACCGCCGCCACTGTCGCGGGCGACCACGCCACCGGAGCCCCCGTCAACGCTCCCTTCCACGTATGGCTCCGCATCGCCGGCCGCGCCCGGGCTGTGGTCGCGGAACGCCGCGCACGACACGAGCAGCGCCACCGACACCCAGAGGAGCGCGTCTCGCATCACGGCTCCGACGACTGCAGGCAGATGGACGCCTCGGCCACCTCCGCGTCGCAGCGCAGCGGGTTGTCGGGACTGGGGTTGATCGCGGAGCAGGTCTCGTCCCCCTCACAGACCACGAAGCACGCGTCCTGGAAGCAGGCCGCACCTTCGGGGCACGGCATCTCGGCGCACGCAGCGCTACAAATCGAGTTGACGCCCGTTCCTGGGACGAAGCAGAGCCCGTCCGCACAGTCCGCGTCCATCTCACACGGCTCACCGTAGTCTCGCACGGGCGAGCCGAGCACCTGCTCGATGACCAACACGAAGTCGCCTCCGGCCTCGAGCGCACCGTCGAGAAACACGAAGTACTCGCCGGGTGCCGGGTCGGTCAGGACGAGCCGGTTGGCGAAGACGTCGTCGCCGGTCTGCTCCCGCTCGCAGGCCACCTCGCTCGCGGACTGCAGACACGACTGGCGCACGTAGAGGGTCGACTCGTGCGCGTTGCCCTCGAGGTCGGTGCGCACGACCAGGGCCGCTGGCGGTCTCGTGCGTGTGCGGCGTGCCGCAGAAGGCGACCAGCACGCGGGCGCCGGCCCAGGTCTCGTCGAGCCAGACGCTCATCGGCACATCGGCCCCGGGGCTGTGGTCGCGGAACGCCGTGCAACCCGCCACCAGACACACCAGCAAGCACCACCCAGCTCGCGTCAACATCATCTCACTCCTGCGACGTCGTCGCGGCGAACGCGCGCTGCGGCTATCATCCGGCCGTGACGACGGTCAAGGGCACCCGGCTCGAGCTCCACTTCCTGGTGGAGGGCACGGGGGAGGCGCGCGTCTCCCTGGTGACCTCGAGCGCCGCCGGCGCGGACCCCGTCGTGTGGACCGGCTGGCATCCGTTCGACGCCGACCAGATCCGCGAGGAATGCGACGACCTCGCGCGCGCCACCCGGCGGGCCGCACGGCACGCGACAACTGCGGGCATCTCCGAGGTTCTCGCCGGTCATGGACGGGTGCTCTTCGATCTGCTGCTCCCGTCGCCCGTCAAGGCGCGGATCCGGGCCACTGAAGGGGGCTCGCTCGTCATCGTCTCCACCGGAGGTCGTCTCGCGCCGCCCTGGCACCTGCTGCACGACGGTCGCACCTTCCTCGGCACCGGCTTCGCCACAGGTGAGCTCTGGGCCGCCGGCCGTCCCCGTCCCGAGCGCCCACCGCGCCCACGTGGCGCCGCCGAGCTGCTTGTCGTGGCCGACCCCGCCGGCGACCTGCCCGGCGCGCTCCAGGAGGGCGAGACGCTGGTCAAGGCGATGGCGCGCGGCGAGCGTCCCCTGCGCTGCGAGCTGCGCGCCGGGCCCCTGCGCTGCCACGACCTGCTGCGCCGAATGCGGCACGCGCGCATGTTGCACTTCGCCGGTCACGCCGACCCCGAGGACGAGACCGGGCCGTCCGGCTGGCGCCTCTCCGACGGGCGCCTGGGCGTCGCCGAGCTCGTCACGCTCGCCGGCGACACGACGCCGGACCTCGTGGTCGCAAACGCGTGCCGTTCGGCGACGCAGGCGACGCGCGCCATCGGCGACGCGCTGCTGGCAGCCGGCGTGCGCCACTTCATCGGCACCACCATCGACCTGCCGGACCTGCCAGCGGCCGACTTCATGCGGCGCTTCTACGAGCGGCTGCAACGCGGGGCGACTGTGGGCGAAGCGCTCCGCGTCGCACGGGTACAGGCCGCCGAGTCGGACCTCGTCGTGTGGACCGCCTACCGCCTGCGCGGCGACCCGGACGCCCGCTACTTCGACGCGCGCAACGCCGACGAGCTCGAGACCGGACCGCGTCGCGGCATCGCGCTCGTCGCGCGGCTGCCGGACGACATCGCCGACGACCTCGCGCAGCTCAAAGCCGACCGGGCCGCGGTCGGAGAGGGGCTCGGCGCGCTGGGCGGGCGTCTGCTGCCCGGCGCGGGCGGGACGCTGCGCGCGGTCTTCGGGTTGCCGGTCTCGTACGAGGACGACGAGGTGCGCGCCGCCCGTGCGGCAGAAGTGGTGAGGCAGCGCCTCGGCGACGGCGGCACGGTCGTGGTGGACGCCGGCAGCCTCGAGGCCGAGGGCGACGACGTGCTCGGTGCCGCCTTCCTGCGCGCCGAACGAGCGGCCTGGCGCCTCACCCCGGGCGCGTACGTGCTCGACGCGATGGTGCGTGCCCTCGGGGGGCGGGCTCGGCTCGGCGAGTCGGCGACGCACGGCGCCTGGCGGCTGCTCGGTGTGGGCGACCGCACATCGCAGACCGTCACGGTGGTGGGGCGCACCGACGAGCTGGCTCGACTGCGGACGGCCGCGCGCCGCGTCCACGACGACCGTGCGCCCGTCGTCGTGACGGTGCGCGGCGCCGCAGGCATGGGGAAGTCCACCCTCGTGGCGGCGTTCCTGGCCTCCGAGGGCACCGAGCACGCGGTCGCGCAGGGTGCCGGCCGCCCGTTCCGGGACGGCGGCGCATACACCGTGACGAGCGCGCTGCTGCGCGGGCTCCTGCGCGCCAACGAGGGCGTCACCGCAGAGCAACTGGGCGACCTGCTCGCGATGGTCGTCCGTCAGCTCGACGCGGGCATCGCGCGCGTAGCGCCGATGGACGCGGGCATCCCGTCCATCGATCTCCTGCTTCGAGGCGACGCGGACGAGCACGGCCTGACCGAGCGGCTCCCGGTCCTGCGCGCCATGCTCGGCCTCGGCGGCGACACGACGGACCTGGACGAGGCGGCGCGCACGCCGGGTCTGGTGCCGCTCGCCTTCCGCGAGTTCGTGCAGGCCTTCGCGGAGCCCGAGCCGCTGGTCCTCGTCTTCGAGGATCTGCATTGGCTGGCCGACGACGACCTAGCCGTCTTCGAGGAGTTGACGACGGGCCTGGCGCGCACCGCCCCGGTGCTGGTGCTCGCGACCACCCGACCCGGTTTCGCCGACCGCGCGCGGCACGACGTCGCGATCGAGCTCAACCCGCTGTCCGCCGAAGACGCACGCACCCTCGTGCGCTCGCTCGGCGTGGCCGCAGGCGACGCCGACACCCTCGTGCGCCGCGCCGAGGGCAACCCGCTCTTCCTGCACGAGCTCGGCCTGGCCGAGGCCGATGGAGACGACGCGCCGTTGCCTGGGACCATCGAGGCGGTCGTCCAGGCCCGCCTCGACCGCCGGTCGCCTGCAGAGCGTGAGGCGCTGCGGGCGGCAGCGGTTCTGGGGCGCGCTTTCTGGCGGGAAGGCCTCTGCGCGATATTGGGCCGCAGCGCCGACATCGACGAGACGCTGCGGGACCTGCAAGCGGCGCGCTTCCTCGAGCACCGCGGCGCCAGCGAGATCGCGGGATGCGACGAGTGGCAGTTCACCCACGCGGTGGTGCAGGAGGCGGTCTACCGCGGGACCTCCGAGCGCGCCTCCCGCCTGCTGCACGGCCGGGCCGCGAGCTGGCTGGCCGGCCTCGAGACGACGACGGTCCAGCCGATGGTCGCCCGCCACTACGGCGCGGGTGGCGAGCCGCGGCGCGCGGCCTTCGCGTGGCTGGAGGCGGCCCGGTCCCAGGGACACGCGCCGACGGAGGCACTGCGCTCGCTGCGGGCCGCGCTCGACGCGGACGACCTCGCCGACGACGGCTTCGATGCGCCGACCCGGGCCGAGGCCGAGACCGCCCTGGCCACGCTGCTCGAGGCGGACGGAGATCTCGACACCGCCGTCGTGCTGCTCGACGCGGCGGTCGCCCGGACCTCGGAGGACGACGTCGTCCTCCGCAGCCAGCGGCTGTGGCGTCGCGCGCGCGCCGCCACGGCCCTTGGCGACCGAGCCGGGGCGGCGCGGTGGCTCGCCGAGGTGCTCGAAGGCGTGGCAGACGTGGAGGAGGACGCCGCGAGGCACGTCGCGATCTCCGCGCGCCGCGACCTGGCGGTGCTGCTCTACCAGGCGGGCCGTCCGGACGACGCGGAGGCCGAGCTGAACGCGGCCCAGACGCTGCTGCGCCCCGGAGAGGATGTGCTGCGCGGCACGTTGCACAACGCCTTCGGGATCGTGGCCGACACGCGCGGTGACTTCGCCGCCGCAGAGCTGCATTACCGGCGGGCGCTGGCGGCCTTCGAGGCGGCCCGCGACGAGTATTGGATGTCGAATTGCTACGGCAACCTCGGCATCGTCAGCGAGCGCGGCGGCGACTTCGACGGCGCGATCGGCTGGTATCAGAAGGCCGTGCGCGTCCAGGCCCGACGGGGCGACCGGCGCGGGCTCGCTCGCACCTACAACAACCTCGGCAGCCTGCACACCGAGCGCGGCGACTGGCCGAGGGCCCGCGACTACTTCCGCGAGTCGGTGCGCATCAAGGAGGCCAGCGGCGACAGCGGAGTGGCAGTCGGCTACGCGAATCTGGGCGAGGTCGCCTACCTGCTCGGCGAGTTCGACGTGGCGCAGGAGCGCATCAGCGCCGCCATCGCGTTGTGCGAGGAGGGGCGCGGACCCGAGTTCCTGCTGCCCGAGGCGTATCGCATCCGCGCCGCGGTCCGCCGGGTCCAGGCCGACGCGACCGGCGCCGTGGACGACAGCCGGCAGGCCCTCGAACTCGCGCGCGCCCACAGCGGGCGCCTCGCGGAGGGCGTGGCCGAGCGGGCGCTGGGGCTGGCGCTGCTCGAGGTCGGTGACGACGACGCGGCGACGCACCTCGAGCGCGCGGTGGACATGCTCGACGAGCTGGACAACCCGGTCGAGCTCGCCCGGGCCTTCGACGCGCTGGCGCTGTGCATCACCGAGAGCGACCTCGTTCGCGCTGTGGAGCTGCGCGACATGGCGGCTGAGTTGCGCGACGCGTTGGGGGTCGATCCGCACGGGTCGATCAACGGCTCTCTGGACGGGTGAGATCCGGGCGCACTTCGTTCGTTGGCTTCATGAGCGCTCCCCTTCTGTGCTTCCCTCCCCGAACAAGACGAGCGCCGTGGCCGAGGCTTACAGGCGCACGAGATGTCCGACGGATTGTCACGTCGGGACCCTGGTCGGCGCTTCCTTGGTGAGCGCGGGGCGTGGCACGCTTCTGGCGAGATCTGGCATGCCCGAACGAGGGGGATCGATGTGCGCGACGGCCGCAGACCTGCCCAAGTGGTGTTCGAGCGTGGTCATCCTGCTGGCCGTGGTCGCCTCGGGATGCGACGACGGCTCGTCAGCCGAGGGTGACGTCCCCAGTGACGCTGATCTGGGGGTCTCAGACGCTCGACCGGAGACCGACGCCGCCGCGGGCGACTCGGGCGCGCCGCTCGGGTGGTCCGCGCAGACCCACGGGGAGGGCGCGCAGCCGGATTATCAGCGGCTGTTCGCCATGGACCGCGTCCACACGATCCGGCTGACCATCGCCCCGGAGAGCCGGGCGCTGATGCAAGCGGACATGACCGAGCTGGCGGGCGAGCCAGGCACCGGGCAGGGGCCTCCTCCGGGCGGGGTGCCACCCGAGGCGATCGCCGCGTGCGAGGGACTGGAGGTGGGGGATCCTTGCGAGGTGGTCGCGCCGGACCGGACGCTACGGGGAACCTGCATCGAGGCGATGGGGATGCGGATCTGCCTGCCGGAAGGGTTCGAGCCTCCGCCAGGCGGGGGCGATCCGCCGGGCGGGGGCGACGGTCCACTCGAGCTGTTGGCGCGGGATCCGGTCTACATCCCGGTCGAACTGGAGCACGAGGGGCGCGTCTGGCAGCACGTGGGGATGCGCTAAAAGGGCAACTCCTCGCTGTCCTACTCGTGGCGGGAGGGCAACCGCAAGCTCCCCTTCCGGCTCCACTTCGATCGCTACGAGGACCAGCACCCCGCGACCCACAACCAGCGCTTCTACGGCTTTCGCAAGCTCACTTTCTCGTCCAATTGGCGCGTTCCAGCGCAGCTGCGCGAGGTCTTCGTGACCGAGCTGATGCGGGATCGCGGGGTCCCCGCCGCCCGGTGCGCGTTCTATCGAATCGAGGTGAATGTCGGCGCAGGCTTCGAGTACTGGGGCCTCTACACGCTCATCGAGGATCCGGCGGACGGGGCGATGCTGGACAGCCAGCTCGGCGGCCGGGGCGGCAACCTCTACAAGCCGGACGGCCCGGGCGCGACCTGGCGGGGCTTCGACGCCGAGAGCTTCCCGAAGAAGAGCAACAAACGCGAGGGAGACTGGTCCGACATCCAGGCGGCGATCGCGGCGCTCCACGCCGACCGCGGCGACGCGGTGACCTGGCGGGCGGGCATCGAGGCGACCTTCGACGTCGACCTCTTCCTCCAGTGGCTCGCGGTGAACACGGTGATCTTCAACTGGGACGCCTACGGGGTCGGGGCGCACAACTACTACCTCTACGCCCCTCCGGGGGACGCGGGCCGCCTCGGTTGGATCCCCTGGGACCACAACCTGGCGATGTCACCCGACATCCCACCGCCGCCGGGCCTGGATTACGAGGCGCCCGCCACGCCCGAAGGAGAGGTCTTCCACCACGGAGCGGGCGCGGATTGGCCGCTCATCGGCTTTCTGCTCGACGACGAGATCTACGCCGCGCGCTACCGCGAGGCGGTGGAGCGGGCCCTCGAAGGGCTGTTCGCCGAACACGCCGCGCGGGCGCGCCTCGGCGAGCTGCACGCGCTGGTCTCACCCCATGTCGTCGGCGCCGACGGGGAGCAGCCAGGCTCCAACACCATCATCTCCCCCGAGGTGTTCGCCGGCTCCGTCGACGCGCTGATGGACCACATCCACGCCCGGCACGAGCTGACGAGGGCCGCGTTGGATCACGGGCGCTGATGCCCGACCCGCGGCTCGGCGCACCCGCAGGCCGGTCGCCAACCAGGAGCCGCACGCCTTGGGGGCGCTGACTGCTCGGGTGGCACGTTGACCGCGCGGTCGCGTTACTTCGTGTTGGCGATGGCGTCGCGCGCCCCGGCCAAGGCGTCCCGGACCCACTGGTCCTTTTCGATCCCGAGCGCGGCCTTGATGGCGGCGGATGTGCTGTCCTGCCTGAGGGTCCCGAGCGCGCGGGCTGCGTAACCTCGCACTGTGCGATCGGGATCGTGGAGGAGCTTCGACAAGGGGAGGGCGGCGCGCTTGTCGCCCAGACGGTCCAGGCTGACGACCGCGTTGGCTCGGACTTTCGGATTGGCGTGCGCCAGCCCGTCCTTGATGAGCGTCTGAATCTGCTCGGGCGCGATGATCGGTTCGTGGCGCAATGTGGCCAGGACGTCGGCGCGGTTCCAGCCGGGAATCTGGATGGTCAGGGGCTCGCTCTCCAGCACGCCAAGATACAACTCGCCGTCCTGGGGCTCGCTCTCCTCGGCTTCGCCCGGCCGTCGGGGCCCGTCCCACGCACCATCTCGTTGGTCGGCGGACGAGTCCAAGCGGAACTGCAGTGTGACGGGTTGGCCCCGATTGTCGGAGAGGGTCCAGTCCACGGCGGCGCCGGAGCCGTGGCTCGTCGCCGGGTCGAAACTCCAGCGACCGATCTCTACTTCAGCGCCTGGTGGAACGAGCAGATTCCGGTATGCGATCCTCGCTGGACGGCCTCGATTTGCCCAGGTGTGGCGCCCGTCGATCACTGTGCCCGTGGAATCGCGCAGGACCGCGGTGATGCTGAACACCTCGGGTTCACTGATGCGAACGAATCGGCGCTCTGGCCCGGGCTGCCGTACCAGAGCCCGGACATTGATCCTTCCCCCGACGTCTTCTTGGACGAGCGCAAGAAAGGGGGTGTTGGGCGCTCGCTTCGCTCGGGCCCGGGATGGAGCGGCTAGCAGGAGCAGGGATGCCACGATGAACCAACTACTGCGTCTGGCACCCGCCACGTTCGCTCCTGTTCCACGGCGATTTTACCAGTCCGTCACAGAAACCCCACGTGCGCGTTCGAATGTCGCTCGGAGTCGGACGCAGGTATGTGACATCCGAGGGGGTCGCCGGTCTCTGCTGCGGCATGGACTCGATTCGCACCATGTCGCTGGGGGTGGCCATCGCACTGCGACAGCGACACATTCTGCCGCGAGGGTCACTGCGTCTTCTCCTGCGCCCACGTCTCGTGCGGTTACGGCGAGCTCTGCATCGACGGCACCTGTGAGCGCGCGACCTGCGGCGGCGTCGTCTGCGCGGACGGCCTCGTCTGCGAAGACGACGAGTGCGTCGAAGACGACTGTGACCCGGTGGTCTGCGACGGCGGCCGTATCTGCCTCGACGGCGCCTGCGCAGGCGATCCATGCGCCGCGGTCGAGTGCCCGCCGAACCAGCGATGCGAGCCCCGCGACGGCACAGCGCAATGCGTGGCTGATTGGGGTGAGACACCTCCGTCCGACGAGCGTCCGATCCCCGACATGCGCCCGCGCGTGCCGGTCGACATGGGCGCCGTGGACGCGGCGGGCGAGATCGACTCCGGGGACGTAGACGCGAGCGTCAGCGCGGATCCCGAAGACGAGGTCGGCGGCTGCGATTGCCGCACCATCCGGGGCGTCCGTGACCCGATCGTCTGGCTTCTGTTGCTGCTGCCTGGCCTCTTCCGGCGACGTGGGTCGAGGTTCGCGACGCTGCGCGCGGGCTCGTCCGGCGTACTCTCGGACGAGCGACCGCGCCGAGCGCCGGTCGTGCTCGGCACCGTGGTTGCCGTCGTCGGTGCCACGTTGTCCGGCGTGCAAGCCCGCGAAACAGAAACCGCGTCAGGTCCGCGCCGGTCGAAACAAAAGGGACCCGTGAACACCCACGGAGGTCCTCATGATTCGCTTCTTCGCGCTGGCGTTCAGGGGCCGGACAACCCTTCCGCGAAAGTCCTGGAGCTGCTCGAACGACACGGCGTCTTTCGCGTCGGCGGCGTCCTGGTCGGCTCGCACGCCTTCGCGGCGCTCGGTCCGATGCTCGGCGTCGCCTGGGGCGCGGCGTGGAAGACCGCCGACATCGACATCGCCAAGACGCCGCGGCTTCGCGTCGCCGTAAGCGAGCGAGCTGACCTGCCAGCTGACCTGCTCCAGTCCGAGCTTCCGTTTCGCGGCGTGCCCGCGCTCGACCGGCGGTCGCCGTCCACCTCGTTCAGCGTCCGTGGGCACCCGCTGTCCGTGGACGTGCTCACGCCGCTGGTGGGCCCGCCCGTCGACGGTCCCATCTTCCTCTCCGGCCTCAACGTCGCAGCTCAGCCGCTCCGCTTCCTGGACTACCTGATCGAGGACCACCAACCCGCGGCCCTGGTCGGGCGCAGCGGGATCCTCGTCAACCTGCCGTCGCCCGCGCGCTACGCCCTGCACAAGCTCGTGGTCGCTCGAGAACGGCACGTCGGTGAGCAAGTGAAGGCGCGAAAGGACATCGCTCAGGCCGCCCAGCTAATCGAGCTGCTCGCCGAGATCCGTCCCGGCGACCTGGTGCTCGCCTGGGAAGCGCTGTGTGCGCGCGGACCGCGGTGGATGAAGCGCGTCGACGCGAGCCGCACGTTGCTCCCCACGGAGACAGACGCGCTGCTGACGGAAGTCACCGGATGAGGCGCTCCGGCGGGGCACCGGCCTGATGGCATCGGGGTCGCTCATGGAGTGGGCGTGTACTAAAGTGCGCCCGCTCAAGCCACCAGATCTGGAGACCGCCGATGACCCCGTTCCGTCTGTTGCTCACGGCGACGCTGCTCACTCCGGCGTACGCCCTCGCAGACGACACCGGCTGGGAAGCCGGGTGGTCCGGATACGTCCGCGCCGGCTTCGAGGCCGTCCAGGACGACCCCGACATCGACTACATCGGCGACCACGACGGGTTCATCCTGCACAACGCGCGGCTCAACTACGCGGCGAAGAACGAGAAGTCCGGCGTCTCGTTCCGCGCCGGCGTCGAGGGCGCCGCTGACCTGGGCAACGACCTCAACGACCCGCAGAGCGAGCTGGGTGTGCGGCTGCGCGACGCCTATGTGCGCTGGGATCCGTCGAAGTACCTCGGCGTACAGGTCGGCCAGTTCAAGGCGCCGTTCGCGGCCGAAGAGCTACTGAGCACCGCCGACCTCCGCTTCGTGGGTCGCTCGGTCGGCATCGACGGCGCCGCGGTCGGCCGCGCCTTCGAGGAGGACGGGCTGGGCGTCGACCGCCAGATGGGCGTGATGCTCTCGCCCGACGAGCACATCCGTTTTGGCGGGCTCGGCGTCGGCTACTACCTCATGGCCGCCAACGGCAACGGGGCCAACCAGGCCCTCGACGACAACGGCAAGCCGGCCTGGTACGCGCGTCTCGAGCTGTCGTGGGAGAAGATGCTCACGGTCGGCGCCGGCATGTACCGCAACGAGCGCGCCCTGCACTCTCGCGGCACCACCCAGATCGTCGAGACCACCAACACCGGCATGGCGGGCGACCTGATGTTCCGCTTGATGGGCATCGAGGTCTTCGCGCAATTCGCCCAGGTGAAGGAAGAGCACGACACGGTCACGGTGAACCCGGAGAGGACCTCGCGGTCGCTCTCCGGCCAGATCGCCTACACCATCGAAGGGCTGCCGGTCGGCCTCACGCCCGCGTACCGCTTCGCGCAATTCGAGCCGTTCACCGACGGCGACGAGAGAGCAGACTTCACGTCCCGGAAGATCCAGTATCATACGGTCGGCCTCCGCGTGGACCACCCCGACACCGCTCTGAGCCTGCATCTGAACTACACGCTCACCGGGGAGGAGTCGGCCCGCGAGCTCGAGAACAACCGCTTCGAAGCGGTCGCCCAGATGGTGTTCTGATGCGTTTACTCCTCGCTGGCTCCGTCCTCGCTTCTCTCGTCTTTCTGCCGGGCTGCAGCTCGAAGGACGACCCGATCGCCGTCGCCCGCGTCGCGGCCACCCGCGGCGACCTCGTCGGGGGCACCCGCGCGCTCGGCGAGGTCGGCGACATAGTGGTCGAGAACGACCAGATCCGCATCGTCATCCAGAACGAGCAGTTCTCCCGTGGCTTCGGGGTCTACGGCGGCAGCCTGATCGACGCCGACCTGCGCCGCACCGACGACTTCGGCGACTCCCTGGGCGGCGTCGGCCACGACCAGTTCGCCGAGCTCTTCCCCGCCTTCTTCTTCCAGGCGACCGCGGTCGACGCGGTGAAGATCCTCAACGACGGCTCGAACGGCGAGCCGGCGCGGGTCGAGGCCAGCGGGACGGTCGGCAGCTTCCTGGAGATGCTCGCCACGTTCAATCGCGCGGCCATCGGCTCCCACGAGAAGTTCCTCGAGGGCGACAGCGAGCAGCGCATCGCCTACGCGACGGTCTACGAGGTCGCCCCCGGCGCGCGGCACGTGAAGCTGACCTTCAAGGTCACCAACATCACCGAAGAGTTCCCGCTCGAGTTCCCCAGCCCCGCGGGCGCAGGCCTGCTGCGCGGGCTGCAGATTCCGGTCGACGGCTTCACGCTGCCCATCGGGGACGTGGCGCTCTACGGCAAGACGAACAAGGTCTTCCTGCCCGGCATCGGCTTCAACCTGCGCTTCGGGATCGACGACGCCTACAAGACGAGCCCCGGCCTGCCCGCGCTCCCGGGCGTGGTCACCGACTTCATCGCGTCGCGTGGCGAGCACATCAGCTACGGGCTGATGGTCGACAACATCGAGAACAGCTACGTCTACAACAAGCGCGAGGCCTACGAGCGACCGGACCAGCCGGTGTCGAAGTCCTCGCTGCTCGTGCCCTTCATCGCCAGCGGCTTCCTCGGCGTCTTCCACGCGGAGGCCCCGCCCGTGCTCGAGCCCGGCGAGACCTTCGAGGTCGTGAAGTACTTCGTGCTCGGCACCGGCGACGTCGGCAGCCTGCTCGACGAGATGCTCGCCATCCGCGGCGATCCGGCGGGCAGCTTCGGCGGCCAGGTCTTCGACGAGATCAGCGGCGGCGCGGCTGGCCACGACGACGCCTACGTCGTGGTCTACCAGCACCTCGCGGACGACTACCGGCGCATCTACTCCCAGTACGATCTGCGCGGCGAGGGCTTCTTCCAGGGCCGGCTCCCGCCCGGGGATTACAGCGCCCGCGTCGCCGGCGAGGGGCGCCCGCTGAGCGACTTCGTCGACTTCACCGTGAAGAAGGATGGTGAGACCGCGGTCCAACTGGTGGCCCAAACCGGCGCGGACGTCGTCGTCACGCTCATCGATGAGCACGGCGCGCGCGTCCCCGGCAAGGCGAGCGCGGTCGGCACCTACTCGAAGGAAGACGCCGGCAAGAACCCGCGCGAGTTCCTCTACGACCTCGCCGCCGGCCAGCACCACATGGCCACCGACCAGGTCCCCGACGTCGCCAGCAAGCCCGCCACTCTGCGCTACCTCGAGGCGTGGGCCTACGCGGGCGGCGACGGCGTCGCGCACCTGCGTCTGCGCCCGGGCACGTACAATATCGTGTCGAGCCGCGGCCCCGAGTACGGCACCGTCGAGGAGCGGATCACCGTCAAAGCCGGCCAGACGGTGGCGCTCTCGCATGCCCCCCCGCGGGTGGTCGACACGACCGGTTGGATCGCCGCAGACCTGCACCTGCACTCGATCGGCAGCATCGACTCCGGCATGTCCGTCGAGGACCGCGTCGTGGCCGTCGCGGCGGAGGGCGTCGAGTACGCCGTGTCGACCGACCACAACTTCGTCACCGACTTCGCGCCCGCCATCGAGCGCATGGGCCTGTCCGACTGGCTCAACAGCGCGATCGGCCTCGAGGCCACCACCCTCGAGTCGGGGCACTTCAACGGCTACCCGCTGCGCTACGACGTGGCGTCCGTCACCCACGGATCGTTCGACTGGCCGCAGCGCCCGCCCGACGACCTCTTCGCCGACATCCGGGCCCTCGGCTTCTTCGGCCCCGAGGACACCATCGTCCAGGTCAACCACCCGCGCGACACGCTCCTGGGCTACTTCCAGCAGTACAACCGCAACACGCTGACGATGGAGGAGCAGCCGCTCGACTTCTTCGGGCGCTTCCTCGCCCCGCAGAACGAGGCGTTCTGCCTGCCAGCGACCGCGGAGAGCGAGTGTCCGACCACGTTCTCCTTCAAGTTCGACGCGATCGAGCTGCTCAACGGGAAGCTCTTCTGGCAGATCCGCCACTACCGCATCCCGGATCCGCTGCCCGAGGGTGAGAAGCCCGAAGACATCCCGCCGGCGGGCACCCTCCTGCTCGACGCCGACGCCAACCCGCCCGAGGTGGCGTTCCCGGGCGTCATCGACGACTGGTTCAACCTGCTCAACCGCGGGTACCGGCACCTCGGGACGGGCACCAGCGACACCCACTCCGGCGACGACGAGGCGGGCTACTTCCGCACGATGATCTTCACGGGAGAGGACGTCCCCCGGCAGGTCAGCGAGCGCGACTTCGTCGACGGGATGAAGTCGGGTCACATCGTGGCCACCAACGGACCGGTCATCGACCTGTGGGTCAACGGCCAACCGATGGGCTCCGAGGTGATGGATCTCGACGGCATGGTCGAGGTTCGCGTGAAGGCGCAGGCGGCCAGGTGGGTCGGCCTCGACCAGCTCAACGTCTACCGCAACGGGGTGAAGGTCCACACCTGGAGGGTCGACGACGCGCAGGCCGGCTTCGACGAGACCATCGAACTGCCGTTGGCCGAAGGCGAGGACGGGATGAACGACACGTGGTTCCTCGTCGAGGGCATCGGGTTCACCAACATGTTCCCGGTGGTGCGCCCCAACGAGGTGCCGCCGTTGCAGCTGTCCGCGGCGCTCGAAGCGGTCGCCGGCCCCATCGGCATCGGTGGGGGTGACTACGGCGTGCTGCAGCCCGAGCAGATCTTCCCCGTCACCGCGTACGCCATCACGAACCCGGTCTGGGTGAAGGCCGCCGACCGCGACTGGGAGGCGCCCGGCGTGGTGCCCATCGCCGAGCTGAAGGCCGCCGACCAGTACTCGGGCTTCCAGCACCACCACGAGAAGTCGGGCCTCACGGCGCCTCGCGAGGTGCGCCCCGTCGCGCGCGTGGAGAAGCTGCGCGAACGGCCGGCGGTGCTCCCGTTCCAGCGCGACCCGAACAACCTCTACGACATCCGCCACATCTTCAGCGCCTACAGCGGCCACGGGCATTGACGAGCCCGAGCGGCGTTTGAGCGGGATGAGCCGAGCGCTCGCCCTCAGCTTGCTGCTGACGGGGGCGGGCCAGGCGCACGAACCCGACGCTCAGCGTCGCGTCCTCGTCTCCGTCGAGCCCACGCGCGTTCAGCTCGTGGTGCGCCACACCCTGAAGCCCAGCGCGGCGTCGGAGCGGCTGTTCAACGCCTTCGACGCCAACCGCGACGGCCGGGTGTCGCTGCCCACCGAGAAGCTCGCGCAGGCGCAACTGCTGGTCCCACGCGCCCGCGCAGGCCTGACGCTGCTGGTCGACGATGTGCAGAAGGCCGCGAAGGTCGTCGAGGTGAAGTTCCGCGAACTCCCGGGCGGGAAGCGCCGCGGGGTCGAGACCCTGCTGCTGCTGGAGGCGCCGCTCGACGGGACGAGCCCGCACCGGGTCACGCTGAAGGTCTTCCGGATGCTCACCACCGTCGAGGCACAGGTCTCCGGACTGAAGCGGACGGGTACCTCGCTCTCCGTGCGCCCGAAGGATCCGGTGGTCGGACCAGAGACGCTGGCCGATGGCTCGGCGTGGATCGAAGTGGCGCCAGCCCCGAAGCCGTAATCCCCGGGCCTCGAAGGGCCTGAGCCGATACACTGCCCACACCGGAGAGGAGTAGGACGTGGGGTCCGAGGGCGACACACAGCGCGCGGTCCAGCGGGTCAAAGGGCCCGGCCGCTCGTCGTCATCCACACCCGACGCTCAGATCGACGACGGGCTCTCGGCCGAGCAGCAATCGGCGGAGGTGATCCACGCGATCGCCGAGCAGGGCGTGGCGGACGCCACAGGCCAGCTCCCGCACTTCGACACCATCCAGGGGCGTTCGGCAAACACGACGTTCGCGACGTGAGAGCCCAGGTCGGAGGACCCGGCCAGTCGGCCGCCGAGAACCTGGGTGCCCAGGCCTACGCGACCGGCGACGCGGTCGCCTTCAAGCAGTCGCCGGACCTGCACACCTCGGCGCACGAGGCCGCACACGTCGTGTAGCAGCGCGGAGGTGTCGCCCTGAAGGACGGCCTCGGGCGCAGCGGAGACGCCTACGAGCAACACGCCGACGCGGTCGCCGACGTGGTCGTGGCGGGCGGCTCGGCCGAGGCGATGCTCGACGGCATGGCCGGCAGCGGCAGCGGCGGTGTGCAGCGCAAGGCGGTCCAGGCCGACATGCTCGGCGACATCAAGGACGCCGTGGTCGGCGCGGTCGAGGGCGTGCTGGAGTGGATCGATCTGCTGGCGCCCAAGCAGGCGATCCTCGACCAGCTCTCCGACACCAGCTGGATCATGGCCGCGAAGGACTCCCTCGAGTACGAAGCGCACCCCGACCACGCGCCCATGCTCGAACTCGACCTCTGGATGGCGGTGCTCGACGCCTCTGTCGGCGTGCAGGCGCTCGCCGACAGGGTGAAGGACTGCGACGACGAGGAATCGGTCAGCGCGCTCGACACCGAGGTCAAGACCTGGCGAGAGAGCGCGCAGGAGGACCTCGAGCTCACCTTGGAGCTCGTGGTGGACGACTACCGCGACATCGAGAAGTCGTGGCTCATGGCGTTCGCTACGGGACCGGCGATCACCGCGGATCCGGTCAACCCGAACCAGGCTGGACAGTCGGTGAAGCTCACGCTCCACCCGGGGATGCTCGCGCGGACCGTCGTCGAGACCACCGTGTCCTGGACCTTCGGGCGCACGGCCAAGGCCAAGAAGGCCAAGGTCAAGAAATGGTCCGGCCGCCAAAAGAAGCGCTACAAGCAGAAGTTCCAGAAGCAGCTCGATGACGTCTGGGGCCCGTCAGCGCAGGCCTTCGACCCGTTCCGGGTCAGCGACCCGCCCGACTACCTGCTCGCCGATGACGGGGAGCGGTGGAGTGAGATCACGTCCGAATTCGAGGGCAAGATCTCCGACGCGGCCGCGGGCTCCGCCCACTTCGCCATCACCGTCGACAAGGAAGCGCGGGGCGAGAGCAACCGCGCGAGCGTCGGCACCGGCGACGCCGAGTTCTTCTACTCCGACCAGAACGCCGGCTACGACCGGCGGGGCAACCGCGACGGGAGCCAGCACACGCTGGCCCACGAGTGGATGCACATGGTCGGCAACGCCGACGAGTACGCCGAAAACTCGAAGGACGACACCGACGAGGCCATCGCCGGCGACAACATGGGCGGCTTCCAGGCCCAGTACAAGAAGCGCTACGGCGACTGCGTCGCGCACTTCGACGACATCATCGCCAACAAGGCCGGGACGTACACCAAGGAGCAGATCGCCCAGGCCAAGAAGGACAAGGACTCGGTCGTCGACGCGTACGGCGCGGGGTCGGATGGCTCGAAGATCAACGACCTCGCCACGCCGAGCCCCGACCGGGTGGGCAGCGCGCCCGACGTCTGCTTCGCGACGCGCAACGTCTACGACCCGGCCTACGCGGCGCGCCGCGAGAGGGTCGCCGAGCGCGAGCGGGCTCGATTGGAGGAGCGGGCCACCGTCCAGCTCAGCGAGGACGTTGACAAATACGCGCTCACGGACCTGCCCGACATCGACTGCGCCAGCCGAATCTCGCTGTGCGGGGCCCGCTGCTGTGCCCTGTCATTCGCGCTCGGCGCCCAGGACCTCGAGGAGCGCGCGGTCGAGTGGGATTACCGCCGGCCCTACGTGGTCCGCCAGCGGGCCGACGGGTTCTGCGTGCACAACAGCGAGGACAGCGGGTGCGGCGTCTACGCGCAACGCCCCGCGACGTGCCGCTCCTACGACTGCCGCCAGGACGACCGCATCTGGATCGACTTCGAGGCGCGCATTCCAAGGCCGACGGAACCAGGCGAGTAGACCGGCACGGCGCGTGCTTCGTTGAAGCCGCATCGGCGTGCGTTGTCGCGCGCTCACCAAAGAGGTGGCCTGGTTGAAGGCCGTCGCTCGCGGCGCCCCGGGCTCACCGTCGCTCGGCGAGCTCGCGGCCGACTCCATCCGGGCGATCCGGGAGAAGGACAGATCGTCCGGTGGGTTGCGGTGGATCTCGGCCGCGTCGTCCGCCTCGCCCCAGCACTCCACGGCGCCGCCCGCCGCCTTGACCGCGCAGGCGAAGTCGCCCGGGAACCCCATCGCGAGGGTGCTGTAGGCGCCCGATGGCGGTGAGATCGACGGTGCGGCCTCCCCCGGGCGCCACGGCCAGCAGCTGATCGCGCCGTCGACCGTCAGCCCGCATGTGCCGAAGTCGGTGGCGCCGCGGACCACCTCGGAGAAGCGGGCCTCGGGCGCCGGGTTGTACGGGGCAGGCGCCTGGTCGGTGAGGCCGGTCCAACACGTCACGGTCCCGGAGATGTCGATGGCGCAGGGGATGGTGCCGAACGCGAGCTCCACGAAGTCGCCCCTCTCGGAGAGGAACTCGGTGAACATCTCCGGCTCGTCGCGACTCTGGAAGACGCACATGAAACGCCGGTCCTCGGCGCGAATCCCGCACCAGGCGCCGGCCCCCGACACCTCGAAGCGCCGGTCGGAGAGTTCGAAGGCGTAGTGGGTGAGCGGCGGATGCCCGGCGGGGGGCTGCCGGTCCTCGCTCTCGCACGCGACGGTGCCGTCGGTCCGAACCGCGCACGCCCCCTGCGCCGACAGGATGTCGACCCGGCTGAACGCACCCGTCGGCCGCCACATCGCCAGCGTGTTGGGCCGCCCCGCGTTGTTGTTATTGCCCCAGCAGCGCACCTCGCCGTCGACCGTCACGCCGCAGATGCCGCCGTGGCCCCCGGACAACTGAACGAATTGGGGCCCGGACGGCGGCGGCGGTGGCGGCGGCGCGTTGGCCCAGGGATCACCGACCACCACGAGCGTCGTCTCGATAGGCGATATCCGGCCGAAGAGCCCGGTCATGCGTCCCAGGATCTTGCCCACGGCCGCGCCTTTGCCGACGAAGTCCACCGTCTTGACCGCCGCCCTGAACCCTCTCGCGAGCACCGTCAGGTCGAGGCGACGCTGAACCCCGTGCAGCAGCTCGGCGAATCGTCCGGCGACCAGTCGATCCTGGGCCTCGCGCACGGCGGCCTCCGCGGCGGCCTCAGCGGCCTGCTCGGCGTCTTCTCGATCTCCTTCCAGGCGTCGTCGCCGACCTTCGAGACAAAGGCGAGGACCTGCTCTTCGTCCACCTCCCCGGCCTCGGCGTCGTAGAAGTCGTACATCGTGATGGCGACCGCCGCCTTCGCAGTGATCGAAGCCACGAGCCCGGCGACCGCCTCGGGCTCAACCAGGTCGGCGAGCGGGACGGCCGCAGCCAGACCATCTACGACCGCCACCACGAAGTTGCTCACCCGTGCCTTCTGGTCGACCGCTGCGCCGTCCGCGAGCGCAGGCAACAGCTCGTCGCGCTCGGCGTTGTCTCCGCCGTACGCGAAGGCGCCCGAATACGCACGCACCTCGTAGAGGCCGTCCCGGTCTTCGATCGCGACCTTGTCACCTTCGTCGTCGCTGAGGAGGTCCGCGAAGAGGTCGAAGAGCTCGGCGTAGCGGAAGTAATTCTTCGCCCCGGCCACCAGCGTGCCTTTCAGCGGTCCGCGCTGGAACACATCGCGCTTGCCGACCGCCTGCGCCGCGGCCAGGTCTGCGAATTGCGAGACGTCCAGCTCGTAGACCGTCGCGTGCCAGTCGACGGCGTCGATGCTGTTCTCCGAATCGAGCTTGATGACGAGGGCAGAGCCGTCCTCGAGCGGGCCTTCCACCAGCGTCCACTCGACATCCACCTTGATCTGCTTCGAGTCGATCAGCGGGGACTCGCGCGCGGTGAGCGCATCGGAGGCGCTGCCGACCTCGAGCAACGTGTCGGTCACCGACTCGACGGCGGCTCCATGCGCCGCGATGAAGGCGTCGCTTCCGGTCGGGTCGGCGTCACCGTAGGTCTGCTCCAGCAAGGCAGCGAGGGTCGCGACGTTGGCGTCCGCCTCCGCCACCGCGATCATCCTGGCCGTCACCGCCGCGTCCGAGTTGAGCAGCGTCGGCGCCATGAGCACGAGGGCCACGGCCGTCGACTCGATGGTGATCGCGGTGTTGCTGACCTCTCCGTCGTCGTCGACCAACGCGAAGGTCATCAACGCGAACGCGCGCTCCGGATGCATCGCCCCGACCAGGCGGGCGCCGGGCGTCACCTCCTCCGCCGTCCATGCTCCATCGCCATCGATCTCACCCGGAATCCCGGGTGCCACCAGCAACAGCGTGCTGGGATCGCTCCCATCGGGCGTGGTCACCGTGCCCGAGACCTCGGCCGTCGGCCGCTCGCCCTCGCCTGGGCCCTCGTCGTCGTCGCCGTCGTCACAGCCTGCGAGCAGGAAGACGGAGAGTACAAGCGCGCACCGGACATGCCATTGACCCATTGGGATCTCCCCGTTTTCGCGACCGCCGGCCGAAGTAGACCGCTAACCGAAGGCTTGTGCCACCAGCGCGAAGAGCCGCGGCGTCACCAGATGCCGTACGCCTGAGCCACCCAGGCGAGGCCGGCGCCGAAGGCCCAGGTGCACACCACGAGGGCGGTCACCGACCCGAGGCGGCCACGCCACGCCCACTCGTCGCGGATCGGGACACTGCTGGCGACGAGCAACAGCGCCAGTCCACCCGCCGCGGCGATGCTCTTCGCCTGGTACAGCTGCAGAAACATGAGCGCCAGGAAGGTCGCCAGGTGGGCCACGATCGCGAACAGGACCGCCCAGAGACTCTGGTCGAAGAAGGGCAGGATCACCCGCTCGATGTACTTCGGCGGCCCCGGCTCCTCCGGCGTCTCCTCGTCGTCGGGCGCGTGCACCAGCTCGACCGGGGGGCGGCGGCGTTGGACCATTGCGCACCGTAGCCAAATGGCAGGGGGACTAGAAGAGCCGGCTCCGGCGCACCGTGCTCGGGAATCCGCTATGACTGCGAGTGATGCGTATCGTCGCCATCAGTGACACCCACGGCCTGCACGACCGGCTCGACATCCCGGACGGGGATGTCCTGGTCCACGCGGGGGACTTCAGCAATCTGGGCAAGCGCGTTGAAGTGGAGGCGTTCAGCCGGTTCCTCGGGACGCAGCCGCATCGCCACAAGGTGGTCATCCCCGGCAACCACGACCTCACCTTCGAGAGCCACCCCGAGCAGGCGCGGGCCTGGCTTCGTGGCTGCACGCTGCTGCAGGACTCCGCCGTGACCATCGAAGGCGTGCGGCTGTGGGGCAGCCCGTGGCAACCGTGGTTCCTCGACTGGGCGTTCAACTTGCGGTCCGCCGAAGCGTTGCGCGAGAAGTGGCTGCTCATCCCGCCGGACACCGATGTGCTCGTCACGCATGGTCCGCCGCGCGGCATCCTCGACCGCACCGTCAGCGGCGACGACGCGGGCTGCGCCGAGCTGCGGGCCCGGGTGGAGGTGGTCGCGCCGAAGGTGCACATCTTCGGACACATCCACGAGGGCGCCGGCGAGGTCGAGCTCGGCGGGGTGCGCTACGTCAACGCCTGCAGCACGGACGTGCGCTGCTGGGCGGTCAATCAGCCCATCGTCATCGACCTCTGACAGCGGTGCCCGCGGCCGGTTGTCTCCGCGCCGCCGCGCGTCTAACCTCGGCGCCCCGCTGAGGAGGCCGTAATGGATTCGGTACGCGTCGTCACTGTGCTCCGCGAGGGGCGCCCGGGAGACACGGTCAGCGTGCGCGGCTGGGTGCGCACCCGCCGCGACTCGAAGGCCGGCTTGTCGTTCATCCACCTGCACGACGGCTCCTGCTTCGACCCTGTCCAGGTCGTCGCACGCGCCGAGCTGCCCGGATACGAGGAGGTCATCCGCCGGCTCACGGCCGGTTGCTCCATCACGGTCGAGGGCACGGTCGTCGAGTCGAAGGGCAAGGGCCAGTCGGTCGAGATCCAGGCCACCTCGGTCACCGCCGTCGGCTGGGTGGACGACCCCGAGACCTACCCGATGGCGCCGAAGCGGCACACGATGGAGTACCTGCGCGAGGTGGCCCATCTGCGCCCGCGCACGAACATCATCGGGGCCGTCACGCGGGTCCGCCACACGCTGTCCCAGGCGATCCACCGCTACTTCCACGAGCGCGGTTTCTTCTGGATCCACACGCCGATCATCACCGCCAGCGACTGCGAAGGCGCCGGCGACATGTTCCGCGTGTCGACCCTCGACATGGCCAACCCGCCCCGCGACGACAAGGGGGCGGTCGACTTCGGACAGGACTTCTTCGGGCGTGAGGCCCACCTCACCGTGTCCGGGCAGCTCAACGTCGAGTCGTACTGCCTCGCGTTGAGCAAGGTCTACACGTTCGGGCCCACGTTCCGCGCCGAGAACTCCAACACGCGCCGGCACCTCTCCGAGTTCTGGATGATCGAGCCCGAGATCGCGTTTGCCGGGCTCGACGAGGACGTGGCGCTCGCCGAGGACTTCCTGAAGTACATCTTCGGAGCAGTGCTCGCCGAGCGCGCCGACGACCTCGCCTTCTTTGCCAAGCGGGTCGACAAAGACTGCATCAACCGCATCGAGGGCCTCGTCGGCGCCGACTTCGAGGTCATGGAGTACGGCGACGCCGTGCGCCGGCTGCAGGACGCGAAGCGCAGCTTCGAGTTCCCCGTCGAGTGGGGCGTCGACCTGCAATCCGAGCACGAGCGCTACTTGACCGACGAGGTCGTTGGCCGCCCCATCGCGGTGGTGAACTACCCGAAGACCATCAAGGCCTTCTACATGCGCCAGAACGACGACGGACGCACAGTCGCCGCGATGGACGTGCTCGCCCCCGGCATCGGCGAGATCATCGGGGGCAGCCAGCGCGAGGAGCGCCTCGACGTGCTCGACGCCCGCCTCGACGAGCTCGACCTCCCCCGCGAGGACTACTGGTGGTATCGCGACCTGCGCCGCTACGGGACAGTGCCCCACGCCGGCTTCGGCCTCGGCTTCGAGCGCGCGATCCAGTACGCGACCGGAATCGACAACATCCGCGACGTCATCCCCTTCCCCCGCGCCCCCCGCCAGGCCGACTTCTAGAGCACCAAGAGCCCCGGTGAATTCAGGGGGCGCTGGCGCTGATCCCGAGGCGGAAGTCGACCGCCTGGTCGGCCTGGCGACCGGTGACGACCAACCGAACGGTGGCGGGCTCGCCGTAGCAATGCCGCACCGATGTCGTACCGCCCCCTGCGCAAGCCAAGGTCTCCTCACCGCAATCGACTACGACCGCAAGATTGACGACCCCCGCGCCGTCGAAGTTGAAGCAGAGCCCATCTCCGGTGGGATCGTCGCTGATGTCGAAGACCTGCTGGCCGCCCTCTCCCCCCACACAGCCAGGCAAGCCGAGGCCATCGCCCGCCGGCACACGCCCGGCGAAGAAGAGGTTGCCCTGATCGTCGAAACCAATCCCCGCCCAGAGCGTCTGGATCCCCGAACAGACGTCGTCCGGATCCCCCACGAAGGGGGTCGCCGTGACGGTCAGAGCGGTCGGCGCTTCGGTGCTGATTTGCATGATGTTGCGTCCCTCCTCGAGGGCCACCGGGCTGTCGCTGATGCGGACTCCGAGGTCTCGGCTGCGACAGTCCCGCACCAGACCCATCACTGCCCCTTCCACATCGTTGCTCACGGTAAAGCGGCCGGCCTCCGGGAGATCGAGGACGACGAGCTCGGTGTGCCAAGGCGCGCCAAGGAGGGGAAAGCGAGTGCGCAGCCCTCCGACGGTGGTCCCACTGAACGTGTAGGCGCCGTCTGCGTCGGGTCCCTCGAAGCTCAGCGGATCCTCGCAGTCGAGGTTCTCCAGATAGACCTCGAACGGCTGGTCTGTGTCGGCGCCGATGTAGATGAAGAGGGTCTCGGGGCCCTCACTGGTGTGCGTCGCTCCCAGGTGCATGATCGCCTGGCCGTGACAGTCCTCCGCGAACTCGATGCTGACCCCTGCGGGGCCCCAGACTCGCCACAGACCCGCACCGGGAAGCTCGAGGCGTCGCATCTGTCGGTATCCACCGTGCTGACCGACCGGAGTCCCGAAGCGCGGATCGACGGAGATGGTCGCGCGCTGGCGCTCGAAGACCGCCTCGGGCACCCCGTCGCAGTCCGCTTCGAGCGCCCGCGCGCGGATCTGGACGACTGCCCCTGCCCGCGCGTGCAGCCCGAGGTAGATGGTCTCTCCCTCATCGAGCGGCACCTCGAGCGCCGAGGTCCCGGGTAGGAGCGCACAGACGGCCTGAGACTCCAGCGGCCCACAGCCATCGCTGCAGCCCAGATCGCCGCTCGTCGAGCAGTCGGTGCTGAGGGTGAGGGCGGCCCCCTCCGCGTCGAAGCGCCAGATCCCCGCCGAGGGTGCGACGTAGCCGACCACCGTCTGTGCGGTACCGGCGCCACATCGCGGTGCGGCGCCCGTCCCCGAGATCTCCACCTCGGCAGCCAGCCCCCCCTCCACCGGCTGGCCGATCGCGTTCAGGGTGGGCAGAGCCGCGCAGTCGACGTCTCCCCAGCCGAGCCACTCGAACTCCAGCAGCACCCGCAACGGCTCGGCACCGAGGTGACGCACGGTGATCACGAGCGGGTCGCCGAGCTCCGTCTCGATGACATGAGAGCCTCCGCATGCGCTCGCGGCCCCCGCACATCCGCGGCGCCAGGTGAGCTCTACCGGCTGGCCCTCGGCGTCGCGCCCGCGCACTACCCAGCGACCTCCGACCGGGACGTGAGCGCGAACCACCTTCTGGCTGCCCTCGGCCCCATCACCGCAGAGCGCGACCTCCCAACAACACTTGGCACAGAAGGCTGCGTGCGGGAG
>PVBE012938736.1_pt1 | contig 34146 bp, 22 predicted proteins | sample 1631181 | NCBI WGS metagenome assembly PVBE01 (sample SAMN08397723, study PRJNA350692) | Marine metagenome, whole genome shotgun sequencing project. | isolation source: water | place: Pacific Ocean | collected 2012-04
CTGGATTGGGCTGTTTTTCTGGCTCCCTGCCTGGCTCTGGATTGGGCTGTTTTTCTGGCTCCCTGCCGATGCCTGGGTTGGGATGATTTCTGGCTCCCTGCCTGGCTCTGGATTGGGCTGTTTTTCTGGCTCCCTGCCTGGCTCTGGATTGGGCTGTTTTTCTGGCTCCCTGCCGATGTCTGGGTTGGGATGATTTCTGGCTCCCTGCCGATGCCTGGGTTGGGATGATTTCTGGCTCCATGCCTGGCTCTGGGTTGGGCTGGTGACGCCCTTCCCTTCGGGGGGGGGCTGGTTTATCTGGCTTCCTTCCCCCCTTTGGGGGTGGGCTGTTTTTCTGATTCCCTGGCTTCTGATTCCCTTCCCCCTTCGGGGGCGGGCTACAGCGCTGCCCGATTGCGCTGATCACCTCGGGAAGGGTAGGGCGGGGGCTTGTCCCCCGCCAATCACTGCCGAGGCGGGGGATAGGCTTGTGGCTCACCGCGGAGCCTTTGCAAAAGGCGAGCACCACAAGCCCCCGCCCTACGTCTAATCAACCTCAACGGCCGCTGCTATGGTGGGGAGGTGGTTCTGCAGGTAGGACGTCGTTGTGCTTTGCTGTCGCGGTGACGTTGTTTGACGGCCTCTAGTTTTTCCTGATAATCCGGCTGTTTGGGAATTTTGGTGCCATTTTCTCTTGCGCCATGCACGACCTGGTGATAAATATTTTTCTAACGCATCGAGGCTCTGCCCGTCTGTCCCCCCCCTCAGCGGTGCCCGGAGCTTCGGTGCGTTATTTTATTTTCTGCCCATTTCTCTCCTGACCCCCTTTCTTCCCATTGTCGTTTCCCGGTGCTGAGGATCCTTGTCAACGCGTCCACGGCCGAGGATCGCGTCCACAGCTGAGGATCCAGGATGAACGTGGTTTTCTAAGGGTAAAACCCAGGGTTTGTCAGGTGTTCCCTGATGCTGTAATGTCACCGGATCGAGCATGAGGATCGAGGCCGTTTTTTCAACTGTCAAAACGGCGTTTTACGAATTTCTCCCACATTGGTCTTGCGGCACCCCCACCCCGGTGATACCCCTTATTTTAACGCATCGAGGTTCTGCCCGTCTGTCCCCCCCTCAGCGGTGCCCGGAGCTTCGGTGCGTTACTTTTTTTCTGCTCCCCCTTCAATCCTCCGCAAATCACGTTGAATATCTCGCCATCGGACTGATCCGGAAGGGTCGCGGAGCTGCAACTTCGGCTGCTTCATTTGATCCGAACGTGCGACCGATACAGATTACGCTACAGTTCAATTACCCTGTGCCTGACCCCTGGAGTTGTGGTAATAGCATGGGTCGCCGTACGGTCCGGTACCGGTACGGCAGGAAGTACATAGACGTAGTCGTAGCCCGGAAGGACAGTCATGAAACCGAAGCTTTTGTTGCTCAATCCAGCCACCTGGTACAAGTCGGTGAAGCTCACCAGCCTCGGCCTGCTCAGTTGTGCGGCCACGGTCCGCGACGACGTGGACATGTACCACCTCGACGCCAACGTCGGGGGCGTGAACCTCAAGAACTTCATGGATCACATCCCCTGGCAGCCGGACATCGTGGCGGTGGTGACCCAGTACACCAACCGGGTCTTCAACGTGCTGACCCACGCCCAGGCCTTGAAGGAGCGGTGGCCCAACGTCAAGATCATCACCGGCGGCACCCACGGCTCCCTGGACTGCGACTTTTTGGTCAAGACCAAGCTCATCGACTTCGTCGTGGTGGGCGAGGGCGAGCTCACCTTCCAGGAGCTGGTCCGGCGCATCGTGGGCAAAAACGACAAGCCCTACGACGAGATCGAGGGCCTCTGTTTGATCAAGGATGGCAAGCCCTATCGCACGCCCCACCGGCCGTTCATCGAGAACCTCGACGACCTGCCGCTGCCGGCCTGGGACCTGGTGGAGACCAAAAAGTACTACATGGACAACTCCCCCTTCGGGACCATGACCATGATCGAGACCAGCCGCGGCTGCGCCTTCGGCTGCACCTTCTGCTCGCCGGCTCTGCTCTGGAAGCGCACGTGGCGCAAAAAGTCCCCCGAGCGGGTGGCCCTAGAGTTCCGGCTGGCCGAGGAGCGCGGCGCGGAGTTCACCTGGTTGGCCGAGCTGGATCCATGCCACGATCCGACCCATATCCGTGAGTTCTGCACCGCCCTGGTCAAACAGGGCAACACCATCCGCTGGTTCTCCCAGCAGCGGGCGGACCAGATCACGGCTCACCCGGACCTGGCGCCGCTGATGTACGCCGCCGGCTGCCGCGTGGCCAACGTGGGCTACGAGTCCATGAGCATCCGCACCCTGCGCTCGTTTAACAAGGGCACCACCCCCGCCATGAACGAGAAGGCGCGGGACATCCTCCACGAAAACAACATCGTCACCAACGGAGGCTTCATCATCGGCGTGCCCGGTGAGACCAAGGAGGAGATGATGGCCTCCGTCAAGTTCGGCACCACAATCGACTTTCCGGACTTTGCCATCCTCCGCGCCTATCCCAGCACCCGCTGGAGCGACGAATCGGGCGGCAACGACGAAAACCGCGAGAACTACAAGAAGTTCAACGAGGGCTGGTGCTTTTTGCACGAGAACCCGAAGCTCGTGGAGTTCATGCACAAGTACGCCACGGCCATGGCCTGGGGTCACCCGAAGCGGATCTTCGCCTTCTTCTCCCCCGACGACTTCCGCCGCGGCTTCTGCCAGTGGCGCTACCGGGTCTACGTCGAGGTGCTGGCCAAGCGCTTCTACGACAAGTTCAAGTTCAAGGCGCAGACGGCGCTGGCCAAGCTGCCCTGGTTCAAGTCCCCCGAGAAGCTCGAGGAGGGCGGCGAGGAGTACAAGTTCCTGCCCCCGGAGGCCGAGGAGGCCATGGACAACCCCGCGGCCATGGCCTCGGCGGAGATGTTCGAGCGCGCCAGCAAGGCCGCCACGGGCCAGAAGGAGTGCTGCTCCACCGACAAGCCCGAAGAGGGCAACGGCAACGGCAAGGGCAAGGCGCCCAAAAAGGAAGAGCAGGTGGCGGTGGCGCCGGACAAGGCCGACACCGATGGATCCACCAAGGATCCACCCCCGCCGCCCGCCTGATCCCAGCCCCCCTCCCGATACCCTCAATAACTCGACAAGGCTCCCCGCAAGGGGATACCCTTGTGCCATAATATAAAGACTTCGAGACTTCATCTGACGCGCAAAGCGAGGTATTTCGTGCGAGCTGCCCCTGCCTTCGTGACCCTCGTGGTCGCGGCCTCACTGTGTGGCCCGGCCCACGCCGTGGTCAACCAGGTCACCGGCCAGGTGGTGCCGATCCAGAGCGCCGCCAAGAAGTGCCCCCACGACCTGGACAAGTGCATCCAGACCGGGCTCAACTACGGCGAGGGGTACAACCCGCCCCACACCCCCAAGGGACCCGTGGTGGACGCGGTGCTGGACGCCAACACCGGCCCCGAGACCTTCCTCGTGCCCAAGGACACCACCAACAAGTTCGTCAAGGTCACGTTCCGCCTGCTGCAGGAGGGCGCCAACTACGAGAACATCTTCGGCTGGTACAACGTGGGCAGCTCCTCCAAGCGCTACCCCGTGCTCTCCTCCTGTTCGGCTGGCAAAAAGTCGGTCTACGAGCCGCCGACCTACGTCGGCGGCCTGCTGTCGGGCGGCCACAAGGTCACCGTCGACTTCCAGAAGGAGTACGAAAAAGGGCGCTACGCCGGCGGTCAGATCGGCTTCTACCTCATCTCGCCCGAGGGGAGCAAAAACGAGGACGCCACCGGCTACGCTCGCTACTGCGCAACCGACCCCTACGATCAGGGCACCCTGACCAGCGGTGGGCCCATCGACGACGACTACTCGGGCAGCTCCTCCGACGACAACAAGGGGTTCGGCCGCATCTACTACACCGAGAGCAAGCTGAACAACGACGGCAACTACGTGCACTACCTGATTTACCAGAGTAAGAAGGCGGCCACCGACTTCTATTTCGGCTTCGAGGACCTCTTCCGCGGCGGCGACAACGACTTCGACGACACCCTGGTCAAGCTGGAGGGCCTCAAGCCGGCCTGCCAGCCCAAGCAGGAGGTGTGCAACGGCAAGGACGACAACTGCAACTCCAAGATCGACGAGAACGTAATGCGCGTCTGCAAGACCAAGTGCGGCAGCGGCAAGGAGACCTGCAAGTTCACCAACGACGGCAACCCGGCCAACGACTGGGGCAAGTGCACCGGCGCGCCCCAGCCGACCAAGGAGACCTGCAACGGCAAGGACAACGACTGCGACGGCATCCCGGATAACAACCTCGGCGCCATGCCGTCTTGCACCCTGGGCGGCTGCACAGGGACCATGGTCTGCATCGCCGGCAAGCTGACCTGCGGGGCGTCCAAGCCGACCACCGAGATCTGCGACGGTAAGGACAACAACTGCAACAGCAAGGTCGACGAGAACGTCACCCGCACCTGCAAGAGCAAGTGCGGCAACGGCGTGGAGACCTGCAAGTTCACCAAGGACGGCAACCCGGTCAACGACTGGGTCAACTGCACGGCCAAGCTGCCCTCCACCGAAAAGTGCGACGGCATCGACAACGACTGCAACGGCAAGGTGGACGACAACGTCGCCGGCGAGGGCAAGTCCTGCGACGCGCCCAAGTCCGAGGGCAACACCTGCATCCAGGGCAAGACCAAGTGCGTGGGCGGCGTCATGTCCTGCACCGGCTACCAGATCGGCAGCCTCGAGATCTGCGACGGCAAGGACAACGACTGCGACAAGAAGGTCGACGAGGACAACCCCTGCCCGAACAAGATGAAGTGCGTCAAAGGCTGGTGCCGCGCCGCCTGCACCGGCCTGGAGTTCGGCTGCCCGGTGGGCTACGCCTGCAAGGGCGGCTACTGCATCCCCGACAAGTGCGCCGAGGTCACCTGCAAGGGCGACGAGAAATGCCTCAACGGCAAGTGCATCAACCTCTGCAAGGACAAGACCTGCAAGAGCGGCGAGATCTGCGTCCTCGGTGCGTGCGTCAAGAACGACTGCTACCACAAGGGCTGCGCCAACAAGGCGCACATCTGCCTCAAGGGCAAGTGCGTGCCTCACCCCTGCGACAAGGTGACCTGCAAAAAGGGCGAGTTCTGCGAAAACGGCGTCTGCAAGGTCAGCTGCGGCGGCGTGCTCTGCGGCGAGGGCGGGCGCTGCCTCTACGGCGTGTGCGTCAACAACCCCTGCGCCGGGGTCACGTGCGCCACGGGCGTGTCCTGTGTCGACGGCAAGTGCGACAACAAGTGCGGCGAGAAGACCTGGTCCAAGGGCAAGCGGCTCTGCGTCGACGGCAAGACCGTCGACCACCCCTGCAAGCTGGTGCGCTGCTACGCCAAGGGCGAAAAGTGCCACATCTGCGAGGGGAGGGTGGACTGCTTGCCCTTCCAGAACGAGCTGGACGGCATGTGCGTCGACGCCGACACCTACCGCGGCAAGCGGAGCAAGATCGTGGTGGGCGGCGGGGGCCTCTCCTGTGACATCCCGCGCGGCGGCCCGCCCGGCGCGGGGCTGCCGGTGCTGGCGCTCTTTGCGCTGCTGCTGGTGGTGGCTCGCAGGAGGCGCAGATGAGACGCAGGACGATCATCATCGCGTGCGCCACCGCGCTGACGCTGGCGGCCTGCCAGGACGACCCCTACGACGTGGTCTACCTCGGCGATCTGGGCGGGCCGGATACGCTCAAGCCGGACCTCTGTCCGCCCTGCACCATCACCAACAAGGGGCGCGAGCTGTGCGACTACATCGACAACGACTGTGACTGCCTCATCGATGAGGACTTCGATCGGCAGCACGACTCCCGCCACTGCGGCAAGTGCGGCTACAGCTGCGCGCTGAAGGAGGCGATCACCACCTGCGTCTCCGGTCAGTGCCGCTTCAAGGGCTGCAACGCCAACTACTGGGACCTGAACAAGGACCTGGCCAAGGGCTGGGACGAAAAGTCGGACGGCTGCGAGTACCAGTGCGTCTACACCGGCCAGGAGAAGTGCGACAACAAGGACAACGACTGCGACGGCAAGAAGGACGAGGACTTCAACCTGCAAAACGACGTCAAGAACTGCGGCAAGTGCACCAACGAGTGCAAGCTGGCCAACGCCGTGCCGAAGTGCGACAAGGGCGCCTGCAAGATCCAGAGCTGCAAGCCCGGCTTCATCAACAAGGACGGCAACATCTCCAACGGCTGCGAGTCGGCGTGCACCAAGACCAACGGCGGCGTGGAGATCTGCGACGGCAAGGACAACGACTGCAACGGCACGGTGGACGACGTCAAGCTCGCGGGCAAGGCCATCGACTTCACCTCGGACAAGGAGCACTGCGGCGGCTGTAATATCGCCTGCCTCTTCCCCAACGCCTTCGCGCTGTGCAAGGCGAGCAAGTGCACCTTCAACGGTTGCAAGTCGGGCTGGCAGGACGCCGACAAGGTGGCCGGCAACGGCTGCGAGTGCAAGTACCTCGGCGCCGTGGACGCCTGCGACGGCAAGGACAACGACTGCGACGGCAAGCTGGACCAGACCAAGGCGGGCAAGCCGCTGACGTTGAGCTGCTACACCGGGCCGAGCGGCACCCTGAACAAGGGCCTCTGCAAGGCCGGCAGCCAGACCTGCAACAACGGCGTCTGGGGCACCTGCACGGGTCAGGTCAAGCCGCAGACCGAATACTGCGACAGCAAGGACACCAACTGCGACAACGTCAAGGACGCCAAGGCCTGCGTCTTCGCCAAGGGCGGCCGCGAGCGGCGGCTGGACGAGCCCAACGTCAGCACCCTCGGCTCGTCCAACTCGACCCAGCTGGCGGTGGCCGGCAAGGGGGACCGCATCCTGGCTGTCTGGGTCGACCGGCGCAACAAGCAGTCGGACATTTACGCCAACGTCTCGACCACCGGCGGCAAGACCTGGATCAGCACCGGCGACATCGCCGTGGCCACGGAGTCCAACAACAAGCTGGAGCCGCAGGTCGCCTTCGGCGGGCCCCAGGGCTCGTCGCTGCGGGCCTACGTCGTCTACGAAAAGTTCGTGGTCAAGGACCCCTACTCCACCACGCCGGGCCTGCGCAACGTCTACCTGCGGCGGTCGACCAACGGCGGATTGAGCTGGGGCAGCGTGGTCGCGATCAAGAGCGGCTCCAACAAGTACGACGCGTTGTACGTGCGCATGGCCGTGCTGCCGGGGGCAAAGGGCCAGCACGACAAGGTCTTCGTCTGCTGGGAGCAGATCAGCGTCGAGGGGGCGGTGAACCCGAACGTCTACTGCCGGGTGTCGGTCAACAGCGGCGCCAGCTTCAAGTCGGCGGTGAAGGTCAACAACGTGTCCAACAACGCCATCCTGCCGAGGATCGCCGTGGACGCCAACTTCCTCCACGTCACCTGGCAGCAGGGGCAGAACATCATGGTGGACCGCGCGCCGGTGCCCTCGGCGTCGTCCAACCTCTCCTTCGGGCTGGACTCGCAGCTGGACAACGGGGCGGGCCAGGAGCCGCGCATCCACGCCGACGGCACCGGGCGGGTGATCGTGGTCTGGGAGGATCTGCGCGGCTCGCTGGTGGACATCCGCGCCAACCGCTCCACCAACTGGGGCTCTTCCTGGCTCTCCACCGACGTGCGCGTCGACCTCGACCCGAGCAACGTCAACGGCGACTCCACCTCGCCGTCCATCGCGGCGCGGCCCGGCGGGCGGATCTTCGTGGCCTGGGAGGACACCAGCCGCGGCAAGTGGGACATCTACGTCAACTCGTCGGCCGACGGCGGCAAGACCTGGGGCAACCCCGCGGCCCGGGTGCCGACCAACACCGCCGGCTCGGTCACCTGCCGCAAGCCGTTCATCGCCGTGGAGCCCACGGGCAAGAACGTTTACGTCGCCTGGGACGACTACCGCAACGGCACCTACCGCGACATCTACTTCTCGCCGTCCATGGACGACGGCAAGACCTGGAACGTGCCGGACTACCGCCTCAACGAGGCGGCCAAGGGCAAGGCCGACGCCCGCTCAGCGGTGATCTGGGTCGCCACCTCGCGGGTGGCCGTCCTGTGGCTGGACAACCGCTCCAAGGTCGGCTCCAGCACCACGACCGGTTCCAACACGGACATCTACTGCAGCTACGTGGAGTAGGAGCGGCCCGCCGCTTCTGCTATAGTCCGCCCACGATAAAACCCACAACCTACATCCGAAGGAGTTGACCATGTCTCGATGGTGGATCTTGGCAGTTGCAGCTGTTGTGGCGTTGGCCGTGGCCTGCGGCCCCGCGCCGACCCCCGAGCCCAAGAAGCCCCCGGTGAAGGTCGTCAACGAGAAGCCCAAGGCCCCCAAGGGGCACGTGGTCAAGACCGCCAAGCTGCCCCAGGGCATGGTGGGCAAGAACGTCACGCTCAGCGGATTCTACGAGGACGAGGAGCCCCTGGACCCCAACGCCAAGCAGGTGGGCGACTACCCCACGCGCCACGGCAAGGAGGTCAAGCACGACGTCTACAAGCTGGTGGCGCCGGCCACGGTCATCGTCTCCACGCCCCGCGGCTACGGCAGCGGCGTGATCTACCACAAGGACGGCTGGATCCTGACCAACCACCACGTCATCGCCCACGGCAAGCGGGTGGACTTCCGCCAGGAGGTCAAGATCCGCCTCGGCAAGCTGGGCAAGTCTGGCGTGATGGAGAAGGACAAGAAGGTCTACAAGGCCTACGTGCACAAGATCGACCCGATGCTGGATCTGGCGGTGGTCAAGCTGGTCAACCCGCCCAAGGACCTGGCCACGGTGGCCATCGCGGGCAAGGACCCCACGCCGGGCCAGAAGGTCTCGAGCCTGGGCCACGCCGGCATCGGCCTCATCTGGGCCATCAAGGACGGGCAGATCGCCGCCATGGGCAAGCTGTCCGAGCAGCTGGCTCAGCTGCTGCTCATCGAGTCCGCCGGCAAGGACAAGTCGGCCAGCCCCCTGCACAAGTCCCGCGCCAAGCGGGCGAAGAAGCGCATGGAGGAGTACAAAAAGTTCCTCGAAAAGAAGAAGCCGGCGCTGGTGATCCAGTCAACCTGCCCCATCAGCCAGGGCGACTCCGGTGGTCCGCTGGTCAACGGCCGTGGCGAGATCGTCGGCATCAACGCCTTCGTGCGCCGGGTCCGCGGCGCGGGCAAGGAGTCCAACTTCCACATCCACGTGGCGGAGGTGCGCAAGTTCATCAAGGACATGCCCCAGGAGGCGCCGCAGCTGATCCCCGACCCGTGGACCGAGGGCGGCGAGATGGCCAAGATGGGCGACGCGGACATGGACTCCAAGGTTGACGTGCTGGTGCTGCACAAGCTGGCGCGCTACCGCTTCTGGCGGCGGCTGATGCCGAAGGCCTACTTCTTCGACCTGGACCAGGACAGCTTCAAGGACGCGGCCAAGCTGCCCAAGCTCAAGGAGGTGGTGGAGAAGAAGAGCTACGAGGCGGAGTGGATCTTCCTCGAGTCCGGCAGCCTCTACCTCGCCTGGTACGACACGGACAACAACGGCAAGATGGACGTGCTGCTGGTGGCCAGCGGTTACCGCCGGCAGGAGGCCGACGGCTACCGCATCGACGCCAAGGGCAAGCTGACCAAGGACAAGGCGCTCAAGGCGGGGCCGCTGGTGCGGCCGCAGCTGTTTTCGGATGAGGCGATGAAGAAGCGGCTGCTGGCGTCGGCGGCGCGGCTCTTCTCCTCCAAGATGCTGCCCAGGGGCACCGTCATGGCCAAGGCGAAATACCCCGACCCCATCGCAGGCGTGGGCCACAAGGGCACCCTGCGCGACTACAACTACGACCGCAAGCCGGACACCATCGTCGCCGGGGGCATGTTCAGCCGCGGCTACGTCTTCGACGCGGACCAGGACAGCCTGGGCAGCTTCAAGGTGGGGGCCTCGCTGCACGCGGTGCGCAAGTCCCACAAGATCGACGCCGAGCTCTCCTGGATCACCCAGAAGCGGGCAAACTGGGTCTGGTACGACACCAACAACGACGGCAAGTTCGACCTGCTGCTGCACTCCACCAACAAGCCCACGGCCTTCGTCGACGAGGCCTGGACCGTGGGCGCCGACGGCAAGTACGCCCCGGTCAAGGACCAGGTGGGGCGCAAGATGATCCAGCCGGAGCTGGTGGCCGGCCAGGCCGACGCCATCCGCAAGCTGACCCGCCGGGCCCTGGGCACCGCCATGGTGGCCGCCGGTCCTGGCGCCAAGGCCTTCCCCGATCCCACGCGCTACTACTCCTTCGGCATGAAGCTGGTGGACGTCAAGCGGATGAAAAAGGCCGCGGCCAAGGTGCGGCGCTACCGCTGCTCGCAGACCCTGGTGGACGTGGACCTCAACACCAAAAAGCTGGCGCGCAAGGAGAAGAAGTCGGTGCTGGACATGGTGCGCAAGCGCAAGTTCGACGCCGAGTTCGTGCACATCGCCTGCGGCAGCAAGCACTGGGCCTTCTACGACACCAGGGGCAAGGGCACCTTCGACGTCATCGTCTTCTCCTCAAAATCCGGCCGCGGCAAGCCGACCATCGCCTACGTCGTGGACAAGGAGGGCAAGATCACGGTGCGCAAAAAGCCGATCAACTGCGACGGCGTGATTCAGCCCCGCCTGTTCAAGAACCGCAGGCTGGCCCGCAACTTCAAGAAGATGGCCTACGAGCTGTTTTCCAACGTGGCCGACAAGAAGTGCAAGCCCTGACGAAATAGGAAATGAAAAACAAGGAACTGATGTTCCTCACTTTCTATTTCTAACCACCACGAAGCCGGTCTCCATGGAGGCGAATCGCTTCGCGAAGCTTTGCCACGTCTCCCACCGCGGCCCGGTGTCCACGTCCAGGATCAACACGCCCCGCCCCCCGGGCTCGAAGGCGCCCACGGGCGAGTGATGGGTGGTGCCGTCGTCCATCAAAAAGCGGGCGATGACGAAGGCGCCGGGATCGACCAGCACCTGTCGCAGGGTCTTCTCCAGCAGCGCCGTGGACGGTCGGTGCTCCTTGTCCACCTGCAGGCGGTAGGGCCTGCCGCGCAGCAGCGCCGCCAGCTTGCTGACGGTCATGCCGTCTTTGCCCACCCGGGACTGCTTGCGCAGGCCGGCCTCGCTGACTTTTTTGCCCGTGAGCCCGGCGATGACCATGCGAGCGCTGGCCATGGAGCAGGAGTAGGGCGTCTCCTGCTTGGCGAAGTGCGGCGCGAGGCGCTGGCGGTCGTCGCCCCGGCGCGCGGCGCGGGTGTCCGGTCCGGGGATGTCGGGGACGCTCTTGATGTCCGGCTTCTCGATCCCGATGGCCGGCTCGGCTGTGGGCTTGCTGGCAGGCGTGCAGCAACCGGCGGCCAGGATAACCGTGACCGCCAAGAGCAACCGTTTGCCGGCGAGCTTCATCTGCATGGCGCGACCAACCCCTCTGAACTCTCACTCTAAACTCTAAACTACCCTCACCACTTGGCCACCCCCACGCTGAGGCCCACTGAAAAAGTCTCGTTGTCCTGAGGGATGTCCAGGTAGACCTGGTTGATCAGCTCGATCTCGTCGGTGAGCATGAAGTTGTAGCCCAGGGCGACGCCGCCCACCTCGTTGGCGAACTCGCCGGTCGCCGCGTTGTGGCGGAAGGTCATGTCGAAGACCAGGTGCAGCTGGTGCACCTCGCCCAGGGTGAGGTAGGTGCCCAGCGAGAGGCTGGTCATGGGCGCCAGCTCGTAGCTGGTGCTGGCCTCGTTCTTCATCGGCGTCAGCGGGTTATCCTTCACCGAGGTGTCACGGCCGGTGAGGCTCTCCCAGACCACGACGTACATGCCGGCCAAGGCGCGGTCCGGCTTGACGTCCAGGTTCAGCTCCAGGCCCGGGCTCAGCGCGAAGCCGTCCGTGCCCATGCTCACGTCCAGCAGCAGGTCCAGGTCCAGGTGGTCGGTGTCCAGGGGGTTCCAGAAGACGCCGAGGTTGCCGGTGAGCGTGCCGTCGGCGAACCGCTCGTTGGCTGTGCCGGTGACGCCGATGTAGGCCGAGATGCTGGTGGTGATGCCGAAGCCGAGCAGCCCCTGGGCCTTGAACCGCATCTGGTAGGCGTCCAGGCCGATGCCGTCGAAGGCCAGGTGCCCCTCGAAGTAGCTGGCGCCCTCGTCGAAGTTCTGGATCGTGTTGGCGGCCCGCGCAGGGTGCGCGATCAGTATTGAGGCCAGCAGGGCAGCGAACAGGAGGTGACGTTGCATGGCGCGCTCCAGGGCAGTGGGTCAACAGTGCCATCCCATTGCCAAAAGTACAAAAGTTGGGTCCGGGCGGGTTCCAACTGTTCATAATCACTGGGACTGAAAGACCAAAAGTACAAAAGTTAGGTCCGGGCAGGGCTACTGGACAGGGCTACTGGGCTGAGGCGGGGGCGCCTTGCCAGCGGGTGCCGGCGGGCAGGGTCTCGCCCTTCATCAGCAGCGAGAGGCCCTCGAGGTGGGAGCGCTCCTTCATCTCGGAGTCGTAGAGCACCACGGCCATGGGGCCCACGGAGCAGCCGCGGCCGATGCGCAGGCCGGACATCTTCATCACCCGGTCCTCGAAGAGGTGGGTCTGCACGGTGCAGCCGTTGTTGAGGCAGGCGTCGTCGCCCACGTCCACCAGGTCGAACTCGGTGATCTCGGTGGTGTCCATGTACACCCCGCGGCCCATCTTGCTGCCGAGCAGGCGGAAGAAAAGCGGCAGCAGGGGCGTGCCGATGAGCTGCCGCAGCAGCATCGGGTAGGCGGCGTTTTCGCACAGCGAGTTGATCAGCTCGGAGCGCCAGACGAAGTGGTCCCACAGGGGCCTGCGCGTCTCGCCGTAGCGACCCACGACGATCCACTTGGCCGCCACGGTGACCGCGGCCACGGCCAGGCCACAGGCAAGCATCACCGCCGGGCCGAGCAGGGCGAAGGTCAGCGGCTCGAGGCCGGCGCCGGCGGTGCTCAGCACGGTGTAGGCCAGCACGAAGGCGCTGCTGGTCAGGGCGAAGGGCAGGGTAATCTTGAGCAGCTCCACCATGCCCCGCAGCAGGACCAGGCGGGCCGGCGGCGCGAAGGTCTGGGCGTCGTCGAAGCTGCCGCTGTCCTGGCGCCGGGGCAGGTACATCGCCGGCGAGCCGAGCCAGGCGCTGTGGCTCAGCTGCTCCTCGCTGGCGCCCGCCGGGGGCAGGGACATCACGCCGATGAGGCAGTCGGTGCCCACGCGGGAGCCGGCAGGCAGCACCGCGCTGTTGCCGATGAAGCTGCGCCGCCCCACGGAGGTGCGGTCCACGGTGAGCACCAGGTCGCGCACCGTGGCCGGCCCCACGCTCACCGAGTCGGCGATGAAGCTCTCCTCGCCCACCTCCAGCAGGTCGGCCGAGATGTGGTCCACGGTGGAGATCTCGGCGCGGGCGCCGATGCGGGCCCCCATCAGGCGCAGCCAGGCCGGCAAAAAGACCGTGGCGTAGAGCGGCTGCACCACCATCAGCGACAGCTGCATCAGGGCGTCGACGGTCCAGCGGCGCACGTACTCCAGGCTGTGCACGCTGCACGCTCCCGGCCGCTCCTTGCCGAGCAACACCCACTTGATGCCCGCCACCAGCAGGCAGTAGAGCACCACGTAGAGGCCCGAGGCCGGCACGGTGAAGGCCACGGTCCAGGCCGCGCCCCAGGTGGTGTAGATCTCGTAGGCCATGTAGATGCCCGGCAGCACGGCAGCCACGGGCACGGCCAGCACCAGGGCGACGGCGGCCAGCTGGGCCAGGCCGAGGCCGAGGCGGTTGGCCAGCGACCGCGCGGGGCGATCCGCCGGCGCGTGGTCGGTCTCCACCGGCCGGGCCGGGGAGCCGCCCCAGGTCTGGCCGGCGGGCACGGTGGCGCCCGGAGGCAGCATGGCCTGCTGCTCCAGGGAGGCGCCGTCCTCCAGCGCCGCGCCCTCGCCCAGCACCGAGCGGGCGCCGACGTTGCAGCGGTCGCCGATGGTCACCGGGGCCACGCGCAGCTGGCCGTCGCTGACGCTGCAGCCCATGAGGTGCGCGTCCATGCCCACGCTGGCCTCGTCGCCCACGCTGACCATGTCGAAGGCCCGCAGGTTGTCCGTGGCCATGTAGACGTCGCGGCCCACCCGGGCGCCCATCAGCCGGTAGTACACGGCGAGCAGCGGCGTGCCGCGCAGCACCCGCAGGGGCACCAGGTCGGTGACCCGGCTCACCAGCCAGAGGCGCCAGTAGGTCAGGCCCCAGAGGCGGTAGGTGCCGGGGCGCAGGCGGCCGAGCACCAGCCACTTGACCGCCACGGACAGGGCCATGGTCACCGGCATCAAAAGCAGCAGGCCGGCGGCCGAGGCCAGCAGCCAGGACAGCCCCCCGATGCCCGACACCAGGCGGTCGGCCAAAAAGGGCGTCAGCAGGGACACCGAGAACAGGGCATATATCAGGTACAGCGCCGCGTTCTGAGCCGCGCCGCAGGTCAGCCGGCGCCACAGCGAGGCCGGCGCGGCCGCGGGCAGCTCGGCGGTGGCCTCGGCGTCCGCCGCGTCGCACGGGGTCAGCCGGTCCACGTGGGCCGCCAGGGCGGTGACGGTGCGGTGCTTGTAGACGTCCTGCAGCGACAGCGTGGCCATGGCGTCGTTGTCGCGCAGGGCGGAGATCATCTGCGCCGCCAGCAGCGAGTGGCCGCCCAGGTCGAAGAAGTCGTCGTCCACGGAGATGGCCTGGCCGTTGAACAGCTCCTCCCACGTCGCGTGGATCGTGCGCTCGCTGGCCGTGGTCGGCCGCCGCACCTCGCGCTCGCTCTGCCTGGGCGCGGGCGCGGGCAGGCGCTTGCGGTCCACCTTGCCGCTGGGCAGGGCGGGCAGGTCATCCATCAGCTCGAACAGCGTCGGCACCATGTAGCGCGGCAGGTGCTCGCGCAGGCGGGCGCGCACGCTGTCGGCGTCCAGGGTGGAGGCGCCGTCGGCTGGCACCACGTAGGCCACCAGGTGGTCCACGCCGGCCACGGGCTGTACGGCCACCACCGCCGCGGCCACCTCGCCCTGGGCCAGCAGCCGCGCCTCGATCTCGGACAGCTCGATGCGGAAGCCACGCAGCTTGACCTGGCAGTCGATGCGGCCGCAGAACTCCACGTTGCCCTGCTCGTCGAAGCGCGCCAGGTCGCCCGAGCGATAGACGCGCTGCGGGTAGCCGGCCTTGGTGGCGAAGCGCGGCTCGATGAACTTGTCGGCCGTGAGCTCCGGCCGGTTGAGGTACTCGTCGGCCAGGCTCATGCCGCCGATGCAGAGCTCGCCCTTGATGCCCACCGGCACCTGGCGCTGCTCGCTGTCGAGGATGTAGATGGCGTAGTTGGGCACCGGGCGCCCGATGGTCACCTTCTCGTCGGGCCGGCACTCGGTCCAGGTGGCGATGACCGTGGCCTCGGTGGGGCCGTAGGTGTTGAACACCTGGCGGCCGCCGGCGTACCAGCGCCGCAGCAGCGTCTGGGGGCACTCCTCGCCGCCCAGGATCAGGATGCGCAGGCTCGGCACGTCGTCGGACATCATCGACAGCTGGGTCGGCACGGTGGAGAAGAAGGTGATCTGTTCGTCGGCCAGCGTGCGGGGCAGGTCCGGCCCGGAGAGCACCTGCTCCTGGGTGCCGACCACCAGCGCGGCGCCGTTGTAAAACGCCATCCACAGCTCCTCCACCGAGGCGTCGAAGGCCAGGGAGAAGCCCTGGAAGATGCGGTCCTGCTCGTTGACGCCGTAGACCTCTTCCTCGGCGCGCACCAGGTTGCAGGCCGAGCGATGGGGGATGCGCACGCCCTTGGGTTTGCCGGTGGAGCCCGAGGTGTAGATGACGTAGGCCGCGTCTTCCGGGGTCACGCCAGTCTCGTCCAGGGTCAGGTCCACGTCGGACTTGCCGGCCCACAGCTCGGTCTCGGCGTCGAGGCAGATGGTGGGGCAGGGCAGCCCGGGGTGTCTGGCCGCCAGGGCCGCCGAGGTCAACAGCAGCACCGCGCCGCTGTCGGTGAGGATGTGGCCCACCCGCTCGGCGGGGTAGCCGGGGTCCATGGGCACGTAGGCCGCGCCCACCTTGAGCGTCGCCAGCAGACCGATGAAGGGGTCCAGGCCGCGGGGCATCCAGAGGCCGACGTAGGCGCCGGCCGTGACCCCCCGCGCCCGCATGTGCCGGGCCAGGCGGTTGGCCCGGCCGTTGAGCTGGCGGTAGGTCAGCTCGACGCCGTCGTGGCGCAGGGCCACGCGCTCGCCGTGCTTGCGCACGGTGGCCTCGAACAGCTGGTGCAGGCAGGTGGGGTTGGCCAGCCAGGGGTTGAGCTTCTCGCCGCTCCAGCGGTCCAGCAGCTCCGCCTCGGCCGGGGTGAGGATCGACAACTCCACCACCGGGGCGAAGGGCTGACGGGACATCTCACCCAGCAGGTTCATCATGTGGTCGCCGGCACGGGGCAGGGCCATGCAGAGGTCGGACTCCATGTCGCCGGAGACCTTGAGTTCGCAGCCGCCGTTATCCCGGGTGCAGACCATGGTCATGGCCACGTCGCGGGCGTCGCCCTCGGCGAACCAGGTGAGTTCCAGGCGGAAGTCACCGGCGCCGGCGGCGTGGCCGCAGAGCCACGCGGGCGCATCGTCGGCGGCGAAGGCGGCCTGCACGGCCTGGCTCAGATCGGCGGCCGACATCTGCCCGTCCACGTCGAAGCCGAGGAGGACCGGCTCCTGCACGCCCAGCCAGGCGACGCCCGCGTCCCGGTCCTCCACCGGCGCGTCGCCGCGGCTGGAGACGGCCAACTCCAGGCGGACCTTCTCGCCGGGGTTGAGGTAGCGGAAGATCAGGGTCTGGAAGGCCGACATCATCGCCACCTCGGCGGAGACCCGCAGGGTCTCGCAGAGGCAGGCCAGCTCGCGGTCCAGATCGGATGTGAGGACGACCTCGTTTTGCAGCCAGTTGTCCTGGGTCCTGATACGCGTGAGTCCGGTGGTGGGGGCCAGCTGATTCAGGTTGAGAGCTTCCATGGTGACCTCCTGCTGCTGCGTCGTCGCTGTGATCTCCCGCTTCTGCTGTGAGGAGATTGCAGGAAGCGTGCACAGATCGGCCACGGGGCGATTTTTTGCAGAAGAATCTAAAAAAGCGTTTTGTTTCAATTTGTTGCCGAGGAAGCTCTCCTGGCGGCCACGGCGCGGCACGGACGGTCGCTGCAACGGTTGTTACCCCGACACGGAGCCGATCGATGGGCGATCACCATGCACAAGATTCCGAGATGTAACGGTTAAAATGGATGTAAACGTTCGTTACCCAGGCCACCACCGGCAGTGGTAATGGCCGTTACCCGGGGTAGGGGTGCGAGCACCACCGCCAGCGGCCGCGCCAGCAGGAATGGAAAGCAGTGCAGGGGATGGCGGCTCAGCCTGCTTGGTGTATACCTGTACCAGCACTGGCAGCACCACGAGGACTCATGCGCATCGCAATCGCAAGCGGGAAGGGCGGGACCGGCAAGACCATGGTCTCGACCAACCTGGCCTGGCACCTGACCCGGCAGGGCCGAAGTGTGACCTACATCGACACCGACGTGGAGGAGCCCAACGGCCACCTGTTCCTGCGCCCCGGCGACGTGGATGAGGAGCGCTACACGGTGCAGGTGCCGTTGCTGCCCGACGGGCGGTGCTCGGGCTGCGGCGACTGCCAGCGCGTCTGCGCCTTCGGTGCCATCGAGGCCCACGCCGACCACGTCACCGTGGACAACCGGCGCTGTCACTCCTGCGGCGCCTGCGCCCTGATCTGCGCCCGGACCGACGGCTCCCTGGCCCGGGTGCCCCGTGAGCTGGGCACCATCTCCCACGGCGAGGTGGACGGGCTCGGGTTCTGGTCCGCCTCCCTGGACGTGGGCGAGCCCCGGGCCGCGCCCCTGATCCTCGGCCTGCTCAAGGCGGTGGATCGCCAGCGCGCGGGCGAGGTGCTGGAGATCGTCGACGTGCCGCCGGGCACCTCCTGCGCCGCCGTGGCGGCCACCCAACACGCCGACCGGGTGGTGCTGGTCACCGAGCCCACGCCCTTCGGCCTGCATGACCTGGAGTTGGCCGTGGAGATGTGCCACGCGCTGCGCCTGCCCATCTCGGTGGTGATCAACCGCGCCGACCTGGGCGACGGTGAGCAGATGCTGCGCTTCATGGAGGACAAGCAGATCCAGCTCACCGCGCGCATCCCGTTTCTGCGGGAGGTGGCCGTGGCCTACGCCCGCCAGGAGCTGGCCGCCCGCGTGGTGCCGGCCTTCGCCGAATCCGTGGCCGGGCTGGCAGAGGAGCTGGCGCTATGAAGCAGGTCACCGTGATCAGCGGCAAGGGCGGCACGGGCAAGACCTGCCTCACCGCCAGCCTGGCCCACCTGGGGCAGCCCGTGGTGGCCGCGGACTGCGACGTGGACGCCGCCAATCTCGCCATCCTGATGGGCGGCCTGGACGGCGCCCACATGCCGTTTTTTGCCGGCCAGCGAGTCTCCGCCGACCTGCGCCTCTGCAGGGGGAACGGCGACTGCGTGAAGATCTGCCACCTGGACGCCATCCGCCTGGGCGAGACCGGCAAGGTGCTCACCGACCCCTTCACCTGCGACGGTTGCGGCGCCTGTCTGCTGGTCTGCGACAACGAAGCGTTGACCATGCACGAGAACATCGTGGGGGTCTGGACCAGCCGCCCATCGGACACGGGCATGGTGGTCCACGCCATGCTGGGGGTGGCCCAGGACAACTCGGGAGAGCTGGTCACCAGGGTGCGCGAGGAGGCCCTCATGGTGGCCCGCTCCAAAAAGCTGGACCTGATCCTGGTGGACGGACCGCCCGGCATTGGACAGCCGGTGCGCGCCGCCGTGGAGGGGGTCGACCTGGTGGTGGCCGTGTCCGAGCCCACGTCATCGGGAGAGCACGACCTCTCCCGGGCCCTGGACCTGTCGGCGGATTGCAACGTGCCAGCGGTGGTGGTGGTCAACAAGGCCGACCTGGAGCCCGACATCACCAAACGGATCGACGCGCTGGCCCAGGCCGCCGGCGCCCCGGTCGTGGGCCACCTTGACTTCGACCCAGAGGTACCGCGGGCCCTGGCCCGGGGCGACCTGCCCATGGGTGTACCGCGGCTGGAGCCGGAGATGGAGCGCATCTGGAGCAAGGTCCAGAACTCGCTGGCAGGTTAGGACGCCGGAAGGCGCGCGGTTTGGTGTACAATCTCCGCCAACCGGGGAGGAGTTAGATGAACGCGACCATTGCCATCTGGGCCACCTCAACTGTGGGTGCGGCGTTGTTTTTGGCGGCGGGGTTTATTTGGGGCCGCGGGCGGGCGACGCCCGACAGCCAGCCAACGCCCACGCCGGGCCCCAGCGCCACCGAGGGTGCCATGTTCCGCAAGGCCACGCAGCTGGAGGCCCGCCTGGCCGAGGTGGAGGCCCAGCAAGCCCAGGCCGTCAGCGACTGCACCGCCGCCGTGGCCGAGCGCAACGAGGCCATCCGGGCCAGGGACGAGGCCCTGGCACGCCAGGATGCCAGCCCGGTGCAAGCCCCCGGCGAATCGCTGCAGTACCAGGTGATCAGCCTGGAGACCGAGGTCAAGCAGCTGCGTGATGAGAAGGTGATCCTCAACACCAAGACGGTGGCCCTGGAGCAGGAGCTCGAGCGGCTCAAGCGGCCGAAGAAGAAGGACACCGCAGACGTCGAGAAGCTGGTCTCGGAGCAGGCCTCCCTGGAGCGGCGGCGCAAGGAGCTGGAGCTGACGCGGGCCTCCCTCAACCGCCACAAGGTGGAGAACAAGAAGCTCACGGCCAACGTCCGCGCCCTGGAGGCGGAGAAGGTGCGGCTGGAGATGCAGCTAGAGGACTCGCGTCAGGTGGACCTGACCGCGGAGAACACCCACGACACCATCCGCTTCTCCGCCGTGGCGACGACCCCCATCACCGACGTATCGGACACCGACCTGCAGGCCCTGGTGGACAAGGTGGCCACCGGCGCCGACGTCCGCGTGGCGGTGCTGGCCGACTCCCTGGGGCTCAAGGTGGTGGGCCGCGGTCCCGAGACCGACGAGCTGGCCGCCGCGGCGGCGCTGCTGGCCGACGTGGGACAGCGCACCATCAAGCTGCTGCCGGTGGAGGCCCTGCACCGCCTGGAGCTGATCACCGACGACGCCCTGCAGGCCAGCGTCTTCCCCTTCTCCACGGCCCGGGGCGATCTGGTGCTGGCCTCCCTCTCCCGGGGCACGGGCCCGGATCTCGACCTGGTGGAGCGGGTCAAGGAGCGGGTGGCCCGGGTGGTGTAGCTACATCTCGACGTACCTGATTATCAGCGGCAACTGCAAATGGCCCACCGGGCAAGCGTGTCTTGCCAGCACGCACGCGTCAGGCTAGTCTACTGATCATTGGACTCCGAGTCCCGGCGCCTACGGCATCCTGAAAAGCCATGGGGACGGGACCGAAAGGGTGTGACTGGAAACGGCCGCGCCTCCCGTGTTTGGAAAGGGGTCCACTCTCCGGGAGCGTACTCCTTTCCAGGCCAATGTAGGATGTGAGATGAGATCGGTATATCTTCGTCTGTCAGTGACCGATGCCTGTGACCTACGCTGCGCTTACTGTCGGCCGGTGGGGACTGCCCGGCGCGCGGGGCCCCGGCTGGACGCGACCCAGCAGCTGGCGCTGGTGGAGCGGCTCAACGATGTGGTGGCCGTGGAGAAGGTGCGGATCACCGGTGGCGAGCCCACGCTGCTGCCGACGCTCCCCGACCTGGTGCGGGACCTGCGGGCCCTGCTGCCCCGGGCCACCCTCGGTCTGACCACCAACGGCCAGCGCCTGACGGGGCTGGCCGCGCCGCTGCGCCAGGCGGGCCTCGACGTCATCAACGTCAGCCTGGACGCCTGCCACGGACCGACCCTGGCCCACCTCACCGGGGGCGGGAAGCTGGACGCCGTGGAGCGAGGGCTGGAGGCGTCACGGGCCGCGGGCTTCCACAAGATCAAGCTCAACACAGTGCTGCTGCGCCGGGGCAACGGGCACCTGCTCGAGGGCATGGTCGCGCTGGCCCTGCGCCATCATTGCGAGCCGCGCTTCATCGAGCTGATGCCGCTGGGACCGGGGGCCGCCATCTACGAGCGCGAGCACCTGCCGGCGGACGAGGCCCTGGCCAAGCTGCGGCAACGAATGGAGCTGGTGGAGGATCTGGGCCAGCAAGGGGCTGCCCGGCGCTACCGCCTGCGCGACGAGCACGGGCGGGAGGTGGTCGTGGGCTTGATCAGCCCGGTGTCGCATCCCTTCTGCAGCGGTTGCCATCGCCTGCGCCTGGACTCCAGCGGGCTGCTCCACGGCTGCCTGCGTCAACCCGACGGGGTGGACCTGCGCGGGCCGCTGTTGCAGGGGGATCGACGAGAGCTGACCCGCCGAATCCACGCCGCGCTGGACAGCAAACACGCCCCGGGCCAGGGGTGGCCCAGGCGGTCCATGGCCGCCATCGGAGGATAGCGATGCAGAAGATGTTGGATCCGGATGAGGCGCTGGCCCTCGTGCTGGAGCACGTGCGGCCCCGGCCCGCGGTGGAAGCGACCCTCAACGACGCCCGCGGTCTGGTGCTGGCCGAGGTCGTCTCCTCGGATCGCGATCACCCGCCCTTTGACCGCGCCATGATGGACGGCTACGCCGTGTGTCTGGCCGACGCCGGCGCCGTCGTGCGCCTGGCGGGAGAGGTGGCCGCCGGGCAGGCGTCCGGCGCCACCGTGGAGCCCGGCGCCTGCGTGGCGATCATGACCGGCGCGCCCTGCCCTCCGGGGGCCGAGGCCGTGGTCAAGATCGAGGACACGGAGCGCGACGGCGACCAGATCACCCTGCCGCCCAAGGTGCGCGCGGGGCACATCGCGCTCAAGGGTTGCGAGTGCGAAAACGGGCGCGCGGTGTTGGAGCCGGGCACCCGCGTGACCCCCCTGGTGTTGGCGGTGCTGGCATCGGTGGGCCGCCAGAGCGTGGAGGTCACCAGCGCGCCGAGGGTGGCGGTGATCACCACCGGCAGCGAGCTGGTGGGGCCGGAAAAGAAGGCGGGCGCGGCCCAGATCCGTGACTCCAACGGCCCCATGCTGGCGGCCCAGGTGCAGCGCCTGGGGGTCTGCCCGCCGGCGCATGTGATGCACGCCTCCGACTCCATGGAGGCCCTGGCTGCTGCCCTGGAACAGGCCGCCGACGCCGACGTGGTGCTGCTCAGCGGCGGAGTCTCCATGGGGCGCTACGACCTGGTACCCGCGGCCCTGGAGGCCCACGGCGTGACCCTGGCCCTGCACAAGGTGACGCAGAAGCCGGGCAAGCCGGTGCTCTTTGGACACAAACAGGAGCGGGCCTTCTTCGGCTTGCCGGGCAACCCCCTGAGCAGCCACTTCTGCTTCTTCCGCTACGTGGCGCCGACCCTGAGGGCCATGGCCGGCCTGGAGGTGCAGACCGGCTACCGCCAGGCGCGCCTCACCGCGCCGCTGCAGATCTCTGGCTGGCGCATGAACTTTCTTTTGGCCCGGGCCGAGGAGGAGCCCAACGGCCTGCGCGTCACGCCGCTTTTGGGCAAGGGATCGGCGGACATCTTCACCGCGCCGGCCGCCAACGCCTACGTGCGCGTGCAGCCCGGCGAGCAGCGCTTCGAGGCCGGCGACATGGTTGACATTCAGTGGATGGGAGATCGCACATGAGCGACGGAGAGCTGACGCACCTGGACGAAAAGGGCAAGGCGCACATGGTGGACGTGGGCCACAAGGACCTGACCGACCGCCGCGCCGTGGCCTCGGCCCGGGTGCGCACCCGCCCGGACGTGATCCGCCTCATCGCCGAGGGGGAGGTGCCCAAGGGGGACGTGCTGGCCGTGGCCCGGGTGGCCGGGATCATGGCCGCCAAGGAGACGCCGCGGCTGATCCCGCTGTGCCACCCCCTGTCCCTGGACGCCGTGTCCGTGGACCTCGAGCTGGAGGACGACGCGGTGCAGGTCACGGTGTCCGTGGGCTGCCGCGACCGCACCGGCGCGGAGATGGAGGCCATGACCGCTGCCTCGTTGGCGGCGCTGACGGTCTACGACATGTGCAAGGCCGTGGATCGCGCCATGGTCATCGAGCATGTGCGCCTGGAGCAGAAGTCCGGCGGCAAGAGCGGCGCCTACAGGAGGGAGCCATGAAAGGGAACGTGGCAGCGGTCTGCGCCTCGACGCGCAAGGGCCCCAAGGAGGCGGTGGAGCGCGGCGTATTGCGCGCGGGCCACGGCATGGAGGGGGACGTGCACGCCGGCACCTGGCACCGCCAGGTGAGCCTGCTGGACGAGGAGAAAATCGAGGACATGCGCCAGCGCTCGGGCATGGCGCTGCCCCCCGGCACCTTCGGCGAGAACCTGGTCTGCAGCGGCTTCGACCTGACGACGCTGGGCCTGGGCCGGCGGCTACGGGTGGGGCCGCGGGCCGTGCTGCAGGTGACCCAGCTGGGCAAGGAGTGCCACACGCCCTGCCAGATCTACCACAAGGTGGGCGAGTGCATCATGCCCAACCTCGGCATGTTCACCCGGGTGCGCCGGGGCGGCGAGGTCGAGGCGGGCGCCGAGGTGGCCACCGACCCGGCCCTGGACCGGCACCGCTACGCCGTCATCACCCTCAGCGACAAGGGCGCGGCGGGCAAGCGGGCCGACGCCTCGGGCGCCGAGGTCTGCAGCCTGCTGGAGCAGGGCCTGGACAACGGCAAGCTGCTGGAGCGGGTGATGCTGCCCGACGACCGGGCCGCCCTCGAGGGCGAGCTGGTCCGTCTCTGCGACGATGAGGTCACCGATCTGGTGGTGACCACCGGCGGCACGGGGCTGTCCCCTCGGGACGTGACCCCCGACGCCACCCTGGCCGTCATCGACCGCCAGATCCCGGGCATGGCCGAGGCCATGCGCGCCGCGGGCTTGGCTTTCACGCCCCACGCCATGCTCTCGCGGGCCGTGTGCGGCATGCGCGGCCAGGCCGTCATCGTCAACCTCTCGGGGAGCCCCAAGGCGGTGCGCGAGCAGCTCGACGTGCTGCTGCCGGTGCTGCCCCACGCCCTGCAGACGGCCAGCGGCGTGCCCATGGACTGCGCCAGGACCGATGACTGACGTCGGCGTCCCGGCCTACGTGCTGGCCGGCGGTCGGAGCTCGCGCTTCGGCAGCGACAAGGCACGGGCCGAGGTCAACGGGCTGCCCCTGATCCAGCACGTGGTCCGCGCGCTGCAGCCGCTGGTCTCCAGCGTCACGGTGGTGGCGGCGGTGGACGGTCACTACGACGACCTCGGCCTGCCGACCATCGGCGACCTGCGGCCGGACCTCGGGCCCGTGGGGGGGCTGGCCACCGCCCTGGCCCACAACGCCGCCCAAGGCGGCGCCTCACCGTGGCTCTTGATGGCGCCCTGCGATGTCCTCGGCCTGCGGCGCGCGTGGCTGGAGCAGCTGCTGGCCCATCCGCGTAAGGGGCACCACGCCGTGGCCTTCCGCGGAGATCGCTGGGAGCCGTTGCCCGGGCTGTACCACCTCGACGCAAGGTCCGTGGTGGACGCGGCCATCTCCGAGGAGCGCCTCTCCCTCTGGCGCATGGTGGAGCGCTGCCTGCCCGCCGCCCCGACCCCGCCGGCCGACTGGGATACCCAGCGCAAGGTCAACCGCCCCGGAGATCTGGAGGGGCTGGAGCGTGAGCGTCAGCGGTAGAAGAATCCGCCCCCGCCCACCGTGATGCGGAAGAAGCCGCTGGCGAGCCGCGCCGGGTTCACGCCGGCCAGCTCACGGTCGTCCTCGTCCATCCACTCGCTGCGCGGTGAGAGCTGCACCCCGACCTCGGCGCCGATGACCCAGCCCCCCTGCTGCTTGTCGGCAAACAGCAGGCGCTGGACGCCGAAGCCGACCTCCAGGTACCAGAAGCCGGTACGCAGGGACTTCTGCTCGCCGGCCTTGATGCGCTCTTTGCCGAAGCGAATCTCCTTGTCGCTGTTGTTGGTGATCTCGAGGTTGAGGCCCAGGCCGCCCACGCCGACGAAGGGGTAGAGCATGACCTTGTCGCGGTTGTGGATCAACACGCCGAGGTCCACGCCGCCGCCGCCGCCGTACAGCGCAGCGCTCCCCCGGTCGGAGCTGAACTCGGGCAGGACCATCAGGTAACCCCGGCCGCCGAGGAACAGGTAGTCGGTGATCATCATCCGGCCGCCGCCGCCCACCGTGTAGCCGTACTCCTCGGGGGTCGCGCCGAGTCCCTCGCTGTGGCCCAGCTGCCCCGCGAGGTTGCCCAGCTGCCCGAAGGCCAGGCCCGTCACCATGTGGCCGAACCCGCCAATCCAGGGCCGCTCCTCGGCCGCCGCGGTGCCCGGAGCGAGCGTCCAGACCACGAGCAGAAGGACGAAGGACCCGCTCCGTACTCTCTTCATGACCGCTCCTTTGTCGAGGATGAAGCCCCACTCTATGCGCCGCCGATCCGCTCCACAACGGTGTTATTGTTGCCCGGACCTAACTTTTGTACTTTTGACCTGCCGGCGCGTGATATTTCGAATACTTGAATGCTGCCCGGACCTAACCTTTGAACTTTTGCATCGTCGACAGCGGTACCTACGTCTTGTGGATCACGACGCCACGCCGGGTGATCGTGGAGGCCGGCGCTCTGGGCCGCGTGTCGCTGGCCGGCGGCGCGCACCTCTACGTGGGCAGCGCCCGACGTACCATGGCCGCCCGGGTGGTGCGCCACCTCAGCCGCTGCGCCGGCGTGCCCCAGACCCTGCGCGCCCGGTCCCTGGCGCGGCTCGGCGTGGCGGCGCCGGCGGCCAAGAAGGTGCGCTGGCACATCGACCACCTGCTGGAACACCCCGCCGCCCGGGTCCACCGCGTCTCCCTGCTGCCGGGCGCCCACTGCGAGTGCGACCTGGTCCAGGCGCTGCGGGACGCCGGGGCCGTGGTGGCCGCGCCCGGCTTCGGCGCCAGCGACTGCCGCCGCCGCTGCGGCGCCCACCTGCTGCGCATGCCCCGCGGAACGTTGCGGCAGGCGCGGGTCGTGGTCTCCGCCGCGGGGGAGGTGCGCGAGCTGGTGTGACCGGCGCGAATCGACGAACTCGCCACCGAGGAAAACCGCGTTCTTCACCACCGCAGGTCGTGGTATAGCTAGGCCATGTTTGGCCTGATACGCGCCTGGAAGCGGCGGCGCCTGGCTCGCCGGGAGCTGCCGCAGGAGTGGTTGCCGCACCTGGAGCGCCACGTGCCGTTCTTTTCGGACCTCGAGGGCGAGGTGCGCCAGCGCTTCCTCGACCTGCTCAAAGTCTTCATCTGGGAGAAGTCCTTCGTGGGCGCCGGCGGCATGGAGATCACCGACGAGGTGAAGGTGGTGGTGGCGGCCACCGCGGCGCGCCTGGTGCTGCACCTGGACCTGACCTACTACGACCGGCTGTCGGAGGTCGTGGTCTACCCCAGCCACTACAAGCACCCCGACGCCACCGGCATCGTCTTCGGCGAGGCCAACTCCTGGGGCACCGTGGTGCTCTCCTGGGACGCCGTGATCCAGGGGCTGAAGAACCCCGACGACGGCCACGCGACCGCGACCCACGAGTTCGCCCACGTGCTGGACCGCGCCGACGGCGCCTTCGACGGCACCCCCGAGCTTCGCGCCTGGGGCCACTACGCGCCGTGGACCCAGGTGATGAGCGATCACTACCTCAAGCTGAAGAAGCGCAAGCGGGCCCAGCGCAAGGTGCTGCGGGGCTACGGCGCCCAGAATGAGGCCGAGTTCTTCGCCGTGGCCACCGAGTCCTTCTTCGAAAAACCTCGCCAAATGCGCAAGCGCACCCCCGACCTCTACGAAGAGCTCATGCGCTTCTACGGCTTCGATCCCCTCGACGGTGACGACGAGGGTGACGCAGATCACCGCAAGGAGCGCCTCTCGAGTGGCAAGAGGGGGAGGAAAGGAAAGAGAAGACGATGAGACGAATCCGCCAGACAGCGTACGTGGTCCTCGCCGGGCTGTTGATCCTCGGCTGCGGCCCGACGATCCGCTCGTGCTGATTGAGATGATCCCGCTGCTCGGGCAGGCCGAGCTCGTCACGGCCAGCCCCTACCATCCCGACGGGCAGGTGGTGAACGTCCCGGGGTGGAGGCTGTTCCTCTCACACAACCTCTGCCGTCTCTACAGCGCGGTCCTCGGCCAGCGCCTCTACACCTTCACCAGCTGCTGCCGCGTCTACCGCAAGGAGGCCTTCTGCGGCATGGAGCTGAGCCACGGCGGCTTCCTCGGTGTGGCCGAGATGCTGATCGGCCTCAAGCTGTCCGGCGGGCGCGTGGTCGAGCACCCCGCCACCCTGGAGTCGCGCCTCTTCGGAGAGTCCAAGATGAAGATTGCTCACACCATCCGCCAGCACCTCGGCTTGCTGACCGACCTCGTGACGAAGCAACGCCTGGCCGGAGCGTTACGATGAAGATCAGCGTCTCTTTGGACCTGGACGGCATCCAGCGGGCCTGCGTAGACCCGAGCATGTTGAAATAGGTCAGCGTCAGCAGCTTCTTGGCGAACTCCGGCATGACCGTATATAGCTTGAGCTGTGGCTTCATCGCGATAGCTGCAATCAAGTATCGGGGACAGATCGCACCTGTCAAACGCGAATACAGTTTTGGCGAGATCTGGCGATGGCGCGGTGGCTACTGACTCGCTTCAGGAGGCCGACGAGGGCTGCTCCAGCTCCTTCTCCACGCCGTTGCGTCCCGACATGCGCTGGTAGGCCCAGCCCGCGCCCATGACCAGGGTGCTGGTGAGGATGGCCAGGGTGGAGAGCACGGCAGGGTTGTTGGACATCGGCAGCAGCTGGCCCAGGGAGACACCGATGTAGACCACCACCGCGCTGATGGACGCGGCCAGGGCCAGAGTCGGGCTCACCGTCCTGGTGAACAGGCCGAAGACCACCGGCGCGAAGCTGGCCGAAAACAAACAGTAGATGCCGTACTGGGCGAAGATGGCCACGGAGCCGCCGGTGGGGTTCTTCATCTGATGGATGGCCAGGCCGAAGGCCACGCCGCCCAGCGCCATGAGGGACAGCCGGGCCAGGCCCAGCGCCGCCTTGCCGATGACGGCGTCGTCGCGCCCCTTCATGCGCCGCTTCAGCGCCGGCAAAAAGAGGTCCGAGGCGAGGATGGCGGAGAGGGCCAGCAGCAGCCCCTCCAGGGTGGAGACCCCGGCGCAGAGCACGCCGATGCCGATGACCACGCTGAGCATGGGAGAAAACTGCGTGTCGATGTAAGTCGGGATGACCAGGTCGATGCGCAGCGGCCCCGGCAGGGCCAGGCGCGCGTAGAGCCCGGTGAGCATCACCAGCATGAAGACCACGCCCACCCCGATGGCGGTGGCCAGGTAGCGGTTGGTGTCCCGCTCGCTCTTGAGGCAGAGCGCCTTGGTCACAACGTGGGGCTGGCAGACGATGGCCAGGCCCACGATGAAGTTGCAGACGAAGACCTCAAAGATGTTACGGAAGTAGGGGCTGGCGGGGTTGGTCAGGCCCACCAGGTTGGCGTCCTGGGCGGCCAGGCGGTCGATGAACGACTCGGAGCCACCGAGGAGCAGGGGCAGGCCGCTGACCACCAGGATCACCGCCACCACCACCATGATCAGCGCCTGGATCGAGTTGGTGTAGACCGAGGTGTTGACCCCGCCCAGCAGCACGTAGCCGAAGACGAAGACGATGATACCGAGCAGCGCGGTCCAGGCCGGCACCCAGAGCATCTTCATCAGCACGTAGGCCATGGCCACCAGGATCAACACCACGAAGGTGATCAGCGCCAGGCTCAGCACGGCGAAGCCGACCTGCAGCGCGCGGCTGCCGTACCGCTTGCCGAACCAGCCCGGCAGGGTGAGTATCGACATCTGCTGCCCCGTGCGGCGGAACCCCTTGGAGAGCACCACCACGCCGATGACGATGCCGAGGGCCGCGGCCACGCCCATGCCGAGGAATGCGGGCAGGCCGTAGGCGTAGACCAGACCCGGGTTGACGATGAAGGTGGCCACGGAGGTCAGCTGCACCGCCAGCGAGAGCCCCACCAGCACCGGCGACATGTCCCGGTTGCCCACCGCGAACCCCTCCATGGACTGTGTCCGCCGGTACCCACGGTAGGCCAGCGCGGCGGTGATCACGCAGTAGATACCCAACAGACTCCAGGCCAGCAACTCTTTGCTCATGACGATCCTCCGTGCGACAGCGTAAAGCTATCCCAGCAGGACGTGCGATGCAAGGGATATTGTGCAGTGCAATAATGCGAAGACATGATATTGAAATAATGCATGAAAATCCGTATATGCACCGCGGTGTAGTGGGGAATTGTTGTGCGAAGCAAAAAGCCGCTTAACGCAGGCTGGATCGGATCCGCTGCAAAAGCTCCCGCGAGAGGTGCACCTTCAAGCATCGGCCGGCAGCTTCGAGCAGGGCGTCTGCCAGGGCCTTGTGCCCGGCGCCTCGCTGGGGACCGGGCTGCCAGGCGCTGCTGACGTGGTACCCCCGTTCGGGGCACCAGGCAGCCAGGCTGACGGTCATGCCGTCGCAGCCGGTGGAGGGATGATCCCCCAGGCGCCATGGATCCACATCGGCGGTGGATTTCTCCAGCGTGGCGCTGACCCAGTCGGGCAGGACGCGGCGCTCTGTAAACGGCGGAGCTTGTCGGGGGGGCGGCTCCTGGTTACGGAAGGCATCGAACAGCTCGAAGAGCGGCAGGTCCAAATCCACCAGCTGCAGCTCCGCGGCGTGGCCGGCGCCGCCTCGCGTCAGCAGGTTGAGCTCCACGGGGTGGAAGAACGAGGGGGCGAAGGTCAGCCGCAGCGCCGGGCGCCGCTGGTCCTCTTCCAGAGAGTCCAGGGGCGGCAGGCCCATGGCCTGGCGGGCGTAGGTCAGGAAGGGGTCGCGCTCCATGGCCGGGCGCCTAGTTGTAGCTGAACTGGATGGTGTAGCTCTTGCAGCCGGTCTTGCCGTCCACCGCCTGCACCGACATGATGCCGGTGGTGTTGTCGGTGTAGGCGCAGGTGCCCTTGCGGGTGTACTGCAGCGAGATGAGCCCCGATCCGGTCTTGCAGGAGACGCTGCACGAGTTGTTGCCGACGCAGGCCCGGAAGGTGCGGCCGTAGGGCACGTAGACCCGCACCTTGAAGTAGTAGGTCTGGTTGGTCCAGGGGAAGCAGGCGTGGGACTTTTCGTAGCCGTGGCCGTAGAACCAGTCCACGTCGGTGGGCGGCGAGATGGTGGCCGACTTGCTGATCCAGCCGGCGTCCTCGGTGATCCCGCCGAGGTACTTGCGCTGGGAGCAGGCGTTGTTGGTCTCGTAGCCGTCCCCGGTGTAGGAGCCCTTGCAGGTGCCCGAGTAGCAGGTGTCGTTGACGGTGCAGCTGTTGTAGTCGTTGCAGCTGCCCCCCGACTTGCCCGCGTAGAGGCAGGCGCCCGTGCTCTTGTTGCACGAGACGTTGTGGCACTGCTTGGTGGGGCAGGTCTTCTGGCTGCCCGGGATACAGACGCCGTTTTTGCAGCTGTCGTTGAGCGTGCATTTGTTGCCGTCCTCGCAGCCGCCGGTCTTGGGGATGCACTGGCCGGTGTAGGTGCTGCAGACGCCGGAGTTGCACTGGTCCTTGGGGCAGGACTTGGGCGTGCCCCCGCAGATGCCCAGGCCGCCCACGTTCTTGCAGACGTCGCTGAGGGTGCAGAGGTTGCCGTCGTTGCAGGTGCCTGACTTGTGCTTCTTGTAGCAGGCGCCGTTGGACCCGTTGCAGTGGCCGGTGTTGCAGGCGTCGCCGGCGCAGTACTTGGTGGAGCCCTTGCACACGCCGCTGCCGCCGATGACGATGGCGCACTTGTCGTTGACCGTGCAGAGGTTGCCGTCGCTGCAGGAGCCGCTCTTGAACACCTTCTTGCACTTGCCCGTGGCGGCCACGCACACGCCGTTGTTGCAGACGTCTCCGGGGCAGGACTTGGTCGCGCCCAGGCAGACCCCGGCGCCGCCGCTGCCGTAGACGCACTTGTCGTTGACCGTGCAGCTCTTGCCGTCGTTGCAGGAGCCGGCCTTGTAGATTTTCTTACACTTGCCTGTGCTCTTGTCGCACTCGGCGGTGTTGCACTGGTCGCCAGCGCAGGTTGTGGTCTTGCCCTTGCACACGCCGACGCCGCTGATGCTCTCGCACTTGTCACCGGTGGTGCACTTGTTGCCGTCGCTGCAGAAGCCGGCCTTGTAGGCCTTCTTGCACGAGCCTGTGCTCTTGTCGCACACGCCGCTGTTGCACTGGTCGCCGGCGCAGGTCTTGGTCGTGCCCTTGCAAACCCCGGCGCCGCCGATGCCGGCCACGCACTTGTCGTTGACCGTGCAGTTGTTGCCGTCGTTGCAGGACCCGGCCTTGAGCACCTTCTTGCAGAGCCCCGACTTGGTGTCACACACGCCGGTGTTGCACTGGTCCACGGGGCAGGTCTTGGTCGTGCCCTTGCAAACGCCCACTCCGCTTGTGTTCTTGCAGGTGTCGGTCACCGTGCACGGGTCACCGTCGTTGCAGTAGCCCGACTTGTGGACCTTGACGCAGGTGGCGTTGCCGCCGATGACCGCGCAGCCGCCGGTGTTGCACTGGTCGCCCGCGCAGGGCTTGACCGAGCCCTTGCACACGCCGTTGCCGCAGACGTCGTTGTTGGTGCAGGCGTCCTTGTCGTCGCAGGTGATGGTGCCCGACTTGGGCAACTTGGTGCATGAGCCCTTGACGCAGAGGCCGAGGTTGCAGGTGTCGGCCACCGACGAGCAGTCCATGGCCTTGCCCTTGCACACGCCGGCCTGGCACAGGTCGTTGAGGGAGCAGGGGTCGGAGTCGTTGCAGGGCACGATGCCCGTCTTCGGCACGTTGACGCACAGGCCGTTGGTCTTGTCGCACTTTCCGGTGTTGCAGGTGTTGCCGGCGCAGACCTTGGCCGTGCCCTCGCAGATGCCGAGGCCGCCCTTGTCGACGCACTTGTCGTTGAGCGTGCAGAGGTTCTCGTCGTTACAGGTGCCGGTCTTCGGCTTGGCCTTGCAGGTGCCCTTGTCGTTGATGCCGCTGTTGCACTTGTTGTCGAACTTGCTGCACTCCAGCTCGATGGTGAGGTTGAAGGAGCCGGCGTTGGAGCCGCTGCTGTCCACGGCGACGTACCAGTAGCCGGTCTTGGACGGCTTGAAGATCAGCGAGTTGGTCTTGCCCTTTTTGATCTGCGGGCTGAAGTCGCCGCTGGAGCCCTGGCTGGAGCAGTCCTTCTGGATGGAGGCCTCGGTGCAGGTGGCCAGGGGCGAGAAGACGTAAAAATAACCGTCGAACTGGGGCGCCAGGGAGATCTTGTAGCTCTCGCCGCCGGACAGCAGGATCATGTAGTAGGCCTGCGGGGCGTCCAGCACCACCGAGCCGCCGCAGGTGAGCTTGGCGAACTCGTCGGTGAGCGAGGAGGTGTCGCCGGCCTCGGTGACCTTGCCGTTGACCAGCTTGAGCATCTTGGCGTTGAGGCACTTGTCCATGGGGGGCGGGCCGGTGTCCGGCGGCACCAGATCGGGCACCAGCTGATCCGGCGCGCTGTCGGGCGGCGGCAGGTCGTCCACCGCGTCTGGCGTGGGCGCGTCAGATAGCGCCACGTCGGGCACAGGCGCGTCCGGCGGCCCCTTGTCCGGCGGGGTCTTGCCGTCCTCCTTGACCACCGGCCCGTCGGCCGGCGGCGCCGGCACCTCCCCCTCGCTGCACGCCACCAGAAACAGACTCGCAAAGAACAAAACCAGGATCCGACTCTTCATGGCATCACTCCGGTCAGATGTATCCACCCGATCAAGTATAAACCAAAAAGGCTCCCATCTGGCGCTCCTTGAAGTGGGTACCCGGTGAGTCAGCCGCCTTGCCGCCAACTAAAAGTGAACCTGTACCCATGACGGCCAGTCATGAGTTTTTGCGTGGAGCGCATGATTCCCTACGTTGACACTCGTTCCTGTTTCCTGCATTATCAAGTTGTTATGCGTTGACACGGCGGGTCCCGAAGTTGACCCCGCGGCGGGTCCCGGGCGGGTCCCGGGTCCTCGGCGGGTCCCAGGCGGGTCCCACGAGACCTCGTGACAGGGAATCACAAGGACTGCGCCTCTGGCGGGTCCCGCGGGTCCCGCGGGTCCCGCCGACCGGCAAGAAGGAGTGCTCCATGAAGATGAAGATCACCAAGCGCGCCGTGGACTCCCTGCCCACCCCGGCACCGAAAAAGCGGCTCAAGGTGTTCGACACCGAGCTGCGTGGGTTCGGGTTGATCAAGTACCCCACCGAGCAGGTGTCCTTCATCGTCCAGTATGGTGGCAAGGACCACCGGCGGATCTCCATTGGGAAGTACGGGCACCTCACTGTGGAGCAGGCCAGGGCCGAAGCTAGGCGAAAGCTGGGTGACGTGGCTCAAGGTAAGGACCCGCTGGAAGATCGAGAGGCCATCCGCGGGATTCCATCCTTCAGCGGCTGGATCGAGGTCTACCTCGAAGACGTGGACCTCCGGAAAAAGTCAGCCAAGGACGACCACCGCTTCCTCAAATGGGCTGAAAAGAGGTGGGGCAAAAAGCCCATGGACAAGATTACCACCGAGGACGTGTCCTGCGCTTTCAACGACCGCCGCTCAGACCATGGAAAGATTAGCGCCAACCGCTTTCTTGCCAGCGTCAGGGCGTGCCTGCAGGCCGCTTGGCGCAAGGGAAAGGTGCCCGAGAACGTGGCCATGAAGGTCGAATTGTTACCTGAGAACCAGCCGCGCCAGCGAGTGCTCTCGGATGAGGAGTTGGGCGAGGTGTTAAGTGCCCTTGAGGAGATCAAAGACACGCATGTACGACTCGCCTTCGAGCTCCTATTGTCAACAGGGGCACGCAAGTCAGAGGTGCTACGTGCCTGTTGGGCTGATATTGACCTTGAGGCCGAACTCTGGCGTATCCCCGCCCCCAAATCCGGCGAACCGCAGATTGTTCCCCTACCGCGGACCACCGTGGCCATGCTCCAAAACACACCACGCTTGGGGGCGTGGATCATTCCCGGTCGTTGGCCGGACCGTGGCCCAAGGAAAGACCTGCGCGGTCAATGGGCCGACATTAGGAAAAAGGCGGGGGTAGAGGATGTGACAATCCATGACCTCCGTCGAACCTTCGGACTGCACGTTGCACGGTCCGCTGGCTTGCATGTGGCCAGCAGACTTCTGAGGCATTCAACGGTGAAGATCACC
>PVBE011196116.1_pt1 | contig 34136 bp, 28 predicted proteins | sample 1631181 | NCBI WGS metagenome assembly PVBE01 (sample SAMN08397723, study PRJNA350692) | Marine metagenome, whole genome shotgun sequencing project. | isolation source: water | place: Pacific Ocean | collected 2012-04
CTCCCGCCATAGCCATGCTCCAAGAAAACCCTGCAAGAATATGGACTAGAGTGTGTCCCGCCATCATGTTAGCAAAAAGTCGCACACCCAAGCTTATACTTCTAAATGAGTAAGAAACAATTTCTAAAGGTACAAGAAGTGGAGCTAGAGCTAAAGGTGCACCAGAAGGCCAAAAGAAACTGAAGAAATGGAGACCATGTTTCAGAAGTCCAATGGTAGTCACGCCAATAAAAATTGACATAGATAATGCAAAAGTGACTGCAATATGACTTGTTACAGTGAAGGCGTAAGGAATCATGCCAAACATGTTACATGCAAGCACGAAAAGGAAGACGCTTAAAATAAATGCTTCATATTTTTTTCCGTCTTTACCTACTTGGTCTTCGATCACACCTCGGATGAATGCATAAATCATTTCGGTGCTTGATTGAACTACGGTAGGTACAAGTCTACCCCCACGATCAAAACTGCACCAATAGACAAAAAGAAGTAAAGAGATGATTAGAAACATTGTCACAGATGTATTGGTGAATGAAAAATCAAATATCCCAATTCGAATGGGTATATATCTGATGATAGAGAATTGCTCCAGTGGCGATGTGATAAAGGCCATAATAATATAAAGTCACCTTAATTTTTTTATGGGTGGTGTAAGGTTAAATTAAATTGTTAGATTTTAAATAACTAGTATCCTCCCCACCAGTAGATACTGATGAATAAGAATAACCAAACAACGTCCACGAAATGCCAGTACCAAGCCGCAGCTTCAAATCCAAAGTGATGAGTAGGAGTGAATTCTGAGAAGACTTGTCGTATTAGGCAGACAGTTAGGAATAAGGTACCTACGAATACATGGAATCCGTGAAAACCGGTAGCCATAAAAAATGTCGAACCATAAATTCCATCGGAAATGCTGAAAGGTGCCTCAAGATACTCAAGAACTTGAAAGCCGGTAAATAATGCAGCAAGCGCGATAGTCAGGATAAGACCATAAAGGCCTTCTTTGTTATTACCTGATAAAATTGCATGGTGCGCCCAAGTTACCGCAGCACCTGACATTAAAAGAATTAAAGTGTTGAGTAAAGGAACTTCCCAAGGGCTAAGTACTTCGATTCCTTTAGGAGGCCATACGCCTCCAATTTCAACTCCTGGAGAGATACTAGAATGGAAGAATGCCCAAAAGAAGGCAAAGAAAAACATGATCTCTGAAACGATAAAGAGCAGCATGCCCCAACGCAGGCCTTCTTGCACTTTCGCTGTATGAAGACATCGGTATGTACTTTCGGTAACGACATCTCGCCACCATACGAACATAGCGTATATGATAGTTAGTAGACCTGTAGATAACATAGCACCACCTCCAACATATCCATGAAAATACATGACAGCACCCATGGTTGTGGTTAATGCCCCTAAAGAAGAAAAAGCGGGCCATGGACTAGGGTCAACTAAATGAAAAGGGTGTTCTGGTAATGAAGTTACTTCTATTTTATCTTCGTCGTTTACGAGATTAGGAGTTACAGAGTTAGATTTTATATGTCTAGTAAGGCGGATCATGCTTGGCTAATCTTTATTACTTGAATTGTTATATTTCTTAGTCGTCAAGTCTAATAAATTAAAATTTAAACGTCAGAGTCTAAAAAGTTTTCGTATTAACTTTTAAAATCGGATTTAGTTGATGAAGAGAACGCGCGAAGTCCCTTTGGCACTCCAAATTTCCTAATGGTTCTTAAGCTATCTCGTGCATTCTGGTCATAAATTTCTTGGCGTTTCGGGTCTTTAGAATCTTGATCTAGAGTTAAGAGAATTGCCCCAATCATTGCTACAAGAAGAATTAACCCCGCCACAAAAAAGAAAAAATAATAATAGGTATATAATACCTGCCCTAGAGATGCAATAGTTAAGCTTTTTTTCCATCCTGAGGTCCATACGGTATATAAAGGTAAATCCTCTACAGAGCCCACGGAAGGATTAAATGGTAAAAAGTCTACGTCAATACCTCCAAGTACTTCTAGGAAGAAGATAAATCCAATAAATGCTCCTACGGGAACATAGCTAAGGAGACTATCTTGTTTTTCTTCGATTTTAATGTCCAACATCATAACAACAAAGAGAAACAAGACGGCAATAGCCCCAACATAGACCACAAGAAAGATCATAGCAAAAAAATCAAGACTGTGTAAAACTAACAATGCTGCTGTGCAAAAAAATACACAAATTAAATATAAGACAGAATATACTGGATTTGAAGTTCGAATGACCATAGCTCCCGAAAGAATAGCTAGCGATGTAAAAATAAAAAACACCGATTTAGGATCAAAAAACATGAGCTTAATTAAGGAGTTTTTGCCTAGTATTGTGGTAAATAAATGCTCGATAAACTGTTTGCCTTAAAGTTGAATCAGTTTTAGACAAACGGGACCAGCGGGAATTGAACCCGCGACTCATGCGTGACAGGCATGGGTTTTGCCACTAAACTATGGTCCCCTTTCTATAAATTGAATTTATCAATCCTTCTTTATTTACAAGCTTAAGGCTAGAGCACCTTTATGCGCTAAAATAAATAAATGGGCAGGATAAAAGAAAAGGAATAATATAAAAAGACATGTTAGACCAATAACGAAAGCCCTTTTAAAGTCTTCATGAGCAGTGTTGGAGTCTAAACGCCCTTCTTGGTGAGCTACAACAAGAAGCGCATGTAAGTCATCTTTATTCTGCACATCAAAGGCTTCATCAGACTCTGACTCAGAAGATCCTCCACGATTCTGTATTACACTTAAGACGTCATCATAACCAACATAAGATGAATCTTTCACAGCCTGGAAGTACATTGTCTTAATAACACGAATGTAATAATAACAGCTGACAACACTGGTTAAAATACCCACAATAGCAAGTGAGTATAAAGAAGAGTCTAAAGCAGATAAGAAAAGATAATATTTACTTACAAAACCTGCAAGTGGAGGAATACCCGCCATCGAAAGCAAAGTAATACTTAAAGTCAAAGCTAGAATAGGGTGTCTTTGTCCTAGATGCTCAAGATCTTTTAACTCAATTACTTTATTAAAAGGTTCTTTATGAATAGGAGATTGTGATGCTAAAATACTTGCAAACATGCATAGGGTCATAACAACATAAACAGTAAGATAAATTAAGACAGACTGTAAACCCTCCAATGTTCCTGCAATAAAACCTATAAGTATATAACCTATGTGTCCAATAGAACTATAAGCTAGAAGCCTTTTTAATCTAGTTTGCCCCATGGCACCAAAGCTTCCATAGAACATGGAGACCAAACTTGATAATAAAAAAATAGGTGCCCATATGTAAACGTAATGAAAAAATCCAACGTGAAACATACGGAAAATTACGCCTACAAGCGCAACCTTTGGTGCAGTTGAGAAAAAAGCTGTGACAATCATCGGAGCACCTTCATAAACATCAGGACCCCACATATGGAAAGGCGCTGCGGTGATCTTAAATAAGAAAGCTACTGTAAGGAAGCTTAATCCAATAAAAACAGGGCCATCAAATACTAAACTTGGGTCTTGTTGAGCCATACCTGTACTTAGTAGACCAATATGCTCAAATTGTGTAGTTCCAAAAGTTCCATAGATAAGAGAGGCTCCAAATAAGTAAAGCCCTGAAGAAAACGCACCAAGAATAAAGTATTTTAAACCTGCTTCGATAGAGAACCCCGAATCTTTTTTCATTGCAGCTAGAACATAAAAACTAAGACTTTGGAATTCAATTGCGAGATACAGAGAAATAAAATCGTAAGAAGATACAAGAAACATCATACTCAAAGCTGATAGAAGTATCAATAATACGAATTCAAAGTTATTAAGACGAGATTCTTCTGAATAAGCGAAGCTTAACATAAAGATACCTAAAGTACTTGCGAGAATAAGACACTTTAGAAATAGACTCAATGGGTCTAGCACTAAAGTATCATAACAAACATACATTGAATCAAATGCATGATCATACACAAGGCTTAGGGTACCTAAACAAATCAGCATCCCCATCCAAATGTTATGTGTAATGAAGCTTGAGAGAAAGCGGTATTCTTGACCGTACCATGCTGATTGAGGCTTAAGATACGACTTATGAATCCATACGGCGTACCCAAGAAGATAAGAAGTGCCCAAAAGAAGAAAAATTTCCGGGATCAAGCCAAGAAGATCCATAAAGAAAAGCGGCGACATAATGTATTATAAAAACTTAAACCCAAGTTTTTTGAAGCAAAGCGTCGATGGAAATGCCTATCTCACGCATAAAAACGTCAGGATAGAAACCCATCCAAGCTACCATAACTAATAGAGGTAAAAACATAAAGAATTCCCTGCGATTAATATCTGCGTAGGTAGCGATAAAATGCGGTTTAAAGTGACCAAAGACAACTCTGTTTAAAAGCCAAAGTGAATAAATAGCTCCTAGAAGCATCCCAGTGGCTGCAATAAACGAAGCAAACGGATTTGACTGAAATGCAGCTTCAAACACAAAGAACTCACCGATAAAACTACTTGTCCCCGGCATGCCGATATTAGCTAAAGTGAACACTACGAAAACAAAAGAAAATAGAGGCATACTTCTTACAGAGCCGCCATAATATTTTACAAGTCGTGTTTTATAGCGATCATACAATACACCAACACATAAGAAAAGACCTGGAGATACAAAACCATGACTTAACATAAGAATTAAACTACCCTGTAAACCTAAGGTATTTAATGTAAATAAGCCTAAAGTAACAACACCCATGTGCGCTACCGAAGAATAAGCAATGATTTTCTTTAAATCAACTTGCCTGATGGTGGTAAGAGAAGTGTATGTAATTGCAACGAGACTCATGCCCATTACAAGAGGTGCAAAGTAAGCACTTGCTTCAGGGAAAAGGGGAATGGAAAAACGAAGAAATCCATAAGTGCCGAGTTTTAGCAAAATCCCAGCAAGTATAACAGAACCTGCGGTAGGCGCTTCTACATGAGCTTCTGGTAACCAAATATGCACAGGAACCATAGGTACTTTTACGGCAAATGATGCGAAAAAGGCTAACCATAGAATAAGCTGAGTTTGTTCAGAAAAATGGTGGTTATATAAAAGATCAATTTGTGTGGACCCTACTTCCAAATACATGCTTAAAATGGCCAAAAGCATAAACAATGAGCCAATCAATGTATAAAGGAAGAACTGATATGCGGCACGAATCTTTCTTTCCCGCGACCCAAAAATACCTATAATAAAAAACATAGGAATTAAAACTGCCTCGAAGAAAATGTAAAATAAGAATAAGTCTAGGAGACAAAAAACTGCAAGGACAAAAGATTCCAACATAAGGAATGCCATACAGTACTCTTTGACTTTGTCTTCAACGCTAGCCCATCCAGTAAGAAGGCAAATTGGTATAAGGAAAGTGGTCAAAATTACTAAGAAAAGCGAGATACCATCGATACCAAGTATTACATATATATTTGAAACACTTAACCAAGGGGCCTCCCAAACTAATTGAAACTTAGGTGTTGAAGGATCAAAGACCAGCCAAATCCACAAAGATACTAAGAAAGTTAAAGAAGATGTCCAAAGTGCGGTGCTCTTAATCGAATTAACCCATGATGAAGGCAAACATAGGATAATTCCAGCGCCTAGTATGGGTAAGAGGATAAGCGAGGGTAGTAAAATAGAACCCATATACTACGGTACAGCTTTTATAAATTGGTTTTATACATCCTGACGGATTTAAATTATAACCTTTGAAAATAGACCAAGCATAGCTAAAAGCAAGCCTAAACCAAGTCGTAAATCCAACCATACAAAAAGTGTATGTTGTAAGGTAAATAAAGTGAGAATAAGAGTACACCCTAAGAGTATAACAAATGCATAATGATAAATATATCCAGACTGCACAAAAGACAGACGTGATACAAAACTAGGTAAGCTCAAAGCAATACCTGAAGGACCTATAGCTTCTAGAATTCCTTTGTCAAGTGCTTTAAAAGAAACTAAATAACCAAAGTTCAGTCCAGGCAAACCTGCCCAATCATTATAAACTTTATCCACAAGCCATCGACGATTTAAGAAAGTGTAAGATGCATGAGATAAAGATGGCAACTTAGATGTTTTTGGCTTTAAAGCCGATTTAGAGCCAAATGTGGGTCTATTCATAGTTAAACCTAAGCCTGCACCGAAAACTGTAAGGAAGAAAGGAAGATGTTTGATACTCTGCGGAATATATTCCGCCTCCAAACTTGTAGTATGTCCAGAAAAAGATACTACTGCATTTCCCCAAAAAGATGTACCTAAACCTACCATCATATCTTTTCCTAAGAAACCGACAAATACACTGGCGACGCTTAAAATGATAAGCGGTAATCCTAGTAAAAGCGGTGCTTCATGGCTATCAGTATAATTTCTTTTACTTCCATTGGGTTGTCCCAGGAAAGTTAAACTAATAAGCCTGAAAGAATAATAAGCAGTACAAAACGCACTTGCACAACCTAAAAAATAAGCAAAATCACCAGTAAAGCTATAATGTGCAAAAGTAACCTCTAAAAGTGCATCTTTAGAATAAAAGCCTGCTAAGAAAGGGAACCCCACTAGTGCTAGAGAACCAATAAACATTCCCCCATAAGTAAGAGGAAGGATCTTTGCTAAGCCGCCAAGCTTTCGCATGTCTTGCTCATTGGACATAGCATGAATTACAGAACCTGCTCCCAAGAAAAGTAACGCTTTAAAGAAAGCATGATTTGCCAAGTGAAAAATACCAAGAGTATACTGAGAAAGTCCACAGGCAAAAACCATGTACCCTAACTGGCTACAAGTTGAATAAGCAATTACACGCTTTAAGTCATTTTGAACTAACCCTGTAGTCGCCGCAAAAAAAGCAGTTAAAGCTCCCACAATGGCAACAACTCCAAGAGCATCTGGAGCATATTCATAGATAGGAGAACATCTTCCAAGAAGAAATACTCCTGCGGTAACCATTGTCGCAGCATGAATTAGTGCAGATACAGGTGTGGGGCCTTCCATTGCGTCTGGCAGCCAAGTATGTAAACCTAACTGTGCAGATTTACCTACAGCACCAACAAACAGCAATACACCCATAAGTGTGTACGCATGAAAATCGAAGCCACAAAAAACAATTCGAGTATCAGCTAAATAAGGTGCACAAGCAAATACAGTCTCAAACTGCACACTTTGAAATACTTCATAAACTACGAAAACGCCTAAGGCAAGCCCAAAATCTCCGATACGGTTCATAAGCATCGCTTTAATTGCAGACTTATTTGCTTGAAGCCGGGTAAACCAAAAGTTAATCAAAAGATAAGACGCTAGACCTACCCCTTCCCAGCCAAGAAACATCTGAATAAAGTTATCACCTGTTATTAACATTAACATAAAGAATGTAAACAATGAGAGATAACTCATAAAACGACATAAATGGGGATCTTCCCCCATATAAGAAATTGAATACAAATGCACTAATGAACTGATGGATGTAACAACTACACACATCACACTTGTAAGTGTGTCAAAAAGGAATCCCCAATTGGGGTCCCACAAGTGACAAACAAACCAAGGGCTTAGTGTGAAATGACAAGAGCTTCCACACAAACCGACTTCATAAAAACAAATACATGAACAAAGAAAACTAAGAAGTAGAAAGTTTGTTGTAAGCGTGGCTGCGCCTCTTCTACCAATAAACCGTCCAAAGCCGACTGAAATTAAAAACCCCAATAACGGGAAACAAATAATACTCAAATACATCTATAACGATAAGTCCAAAAAATCTCCTAATTTATATATTTATACTGTTTATTTTTGTTTAAACTTTATTTTGCCTACATTTAGGCTAACGTCACATTTTATTTCATAACCGTTAAGTCTTGCAAGACCGCCTATCAGGCGATCAACATACACTTTCTTCCCGAACCCTTTAAACTTTATGGATTCAGGTTTTACCGAAAATTGTTCTTGGGACTTATTGTTTACATGAACGGACCTTAAAGCAGATATTAACTTAGCCCGCTCTTTAAGGGCAACTCTTTTAAGTTGGATATATGGATTGTGAGTAGAAAGGCCTGAGAGCATACCTTCTAATGCTTTATTATGCCCTTTTCTTGGGCTTTTAGCTCTGAGGGTAAACTTTACAGGCCATGAAGATCTCTTATGTTTTTGCATAATCTAACGGATCTAATTTTAAGTTTTTAAGAAATGGGAATTTTTCTCTATTAGTTATTTTCTATATTCAGAATTTCTTACGAATGACTTCCTTTCCCAACCTGGATTTTCTTCTCCAGTATCGTATTTGTACTTGGTATTATAATTGAAGCCTGATCGTAGATTTTCACAGAACTTTAACTTGTAGCTCTGCAGGCCCTGTAGAGCCCAAAAATACTTATTAAGACGTATTAAGAAGTCACAGACTTCTTTGGGCAAGTCTGAGTACACTGCTGATTCCGGCGCTAGTCCAATATTTCTCAATATTTCCTGATATCCAACGTCAAAACCTTCCTGTTCGTCATTGTATGAATTAAAACTCAGAACTGTCGCAATTCTTAGAGTGTTGTTTGGCCAAAGCCATGTAAAACCGTAATTATAGAAGTCGCCAGTTCTCTTAACAAAAGGTGATCGACTACTATCTGTAAGGTCCATAGAGTATGGCTGATGAACCAGATTGAACTCGGATGCAAGACTCATCGTAGTCATATTGATCATATTCAGCTCACGTCTGTGGAATGCCTCAAGGCGTTTTTCCCAAGTATCCCTGTCATTATGATAGGCCCGGTTTTTCAATCTAAAAGCAGGATCTATACGGTATTTGATCTCCCTTGCAAGATCCTCTTTTATTTTGTCAATGAGATTCCTTAAAAATTTCATGCTTTTCTCGCTGTAATCCTTTCGTGAACACATATACTTCGAGCAGCGTTCTTCTTTAGTTAGACTTTCAGCTGGGGCTAACGTTGAATTTATATTATTAATATAGGCCATACAGTACTCATCTGTTCGGTCAATTGTATCGCTGTGTTCTGTGTTATAAACTGGCCTTTTTATAGAATTTCCTGATTTATTCTTTGAAGCTCTTGCTATATCTCTTCCTGCTTTAAAATAACCTAGACGGCTTAACCTCATAAAGAAATCCCTAGTATTTCCGAGCAGTTCCTCGACATTTTTCAAGTCATATAATGGGCTATAAGTTTTTCTTTTACGCTTCGGCAGAAGCTTCCTTACTTTAAACCACATAAGATTTTTTTCATATTCAAAAGCTTCATCCTTGGAAATGCCCATTCTCTTTAACTCATTATCTGGTATTCCTGCTATGAAGCGATCCTCAGCAAGTGCTTTTAAAGCCTCTAAAGCCCCTGATTCAAAGAAATAAAAATAAATATCCATATCAGCTTTCGCAAGAATATCATACTTCTCTATTAATTGAGATCTCACTTCTTTGAAAATTCTTTGCTCCAAGTCTTCTTTAATACACGAAAGCTCAACTTTATGAACTTTATTAGCTTCTTTAAAACGCTCTACTTCAATATCAATATTGATGAATGAACCACCTACACTGCTCCTAAGCTCAACTGTATCAAAGTAGGCCTGACGCACATGATAGCGGAGAGCCTCAACGTCTTTTACCACGTCCTGTAAGTATCCTGAAACCCATTCAAATTCCCCGAATAATCTTTTGTGGCTGTATTTCTTGAAAAGATCAAGGAATTGAAGCTCTTTTTTAGTCTCATAATATTTTTTATCTTTATATTCTGAGACTGTATATTTTTCAGGTTTGTTCTTTATGTCTTCCCTATATTTCTTTAATTCTTTGGGAGTAATACCATACATGCCCTTTCCTAGTCTTGACTGAGGTATATCGGGACTTAGTTCATTTCCATCACCATTGTTATTGGTGCATGAATAAAATACTACAAAGCTATTTACTTTCGCAGTGTTTATAAAATTAATTGATATTTCTTTTGAAAATAAGCTTAACGCAAACATGAAATTCGCTATATAGGTTTTTAAGAATAGTTTTAAAAAGTAAGGGTACAGAAAATCTTTGTGGCGTTAATTAACGCCTTTTAGGTTTTTTACGCTATTGAGATTATACTAGAGCTTTATTGTGCTTTTTCCGTGAGCTTTTAGCTCTAATGATAAATTTAGCAGACCATAAAAATATTTTATGTTTTTGCATACTATAATGTTTTGATCTTATGCTTTTGGAGAACCAAATAGTCTTTCCATTATTTCCATTCCATATTTAGAATCCATTACCACCGATTTCTCTTCCCATTCTGGGTTCTTTTCACCAGTATCATATTTATATCTAGTGTTATAATTCAAACCTTTACGAAGGTTTTCATGGAATTTAAATTTCAGACTTTGCATAACCTCTAAGCTATAGAAGATTTTGTTCATTCTTTTCAGATAGTCTTGAACTTCTTCCGGCAGATGTTTATATACTGATGAATTTGGGGATAATCCAATATTTCTCAAGATGTGGTTATAACCCAAACTAAACTCTTCTTTGCCCGACTGATGAAGGTTAAAATCTATAATTGTAGCAAAATTTTCGGTATTTTTTGGCCAGATGCCAGTTACTTTCACATAATGAGGCCAATACCATTTGAACGCATAGTTGTAAAACCTATCAATCCGTTTGATATACGGTGTTCGAGTACTATTGCCAAGATCTCTAGGCAAAGGCCTACGAATAAGATTTAATTCATTAGCCAAACTCATTGTGAGAAGATTAGCCATATTTAATTCACGTCTGTGAAATTCTTCAAAATACTTTTCCCAGGTTTCCCAACCATTCCACGCTTTCTTTTTCCACCTAGAACTAGGATCCATACGAAATTTCATTTCCTCGACAAAATCTTCTTTTATTAGGTCGATAAGATAGTCTAATCTTCTAACGCTATTCATAGCAAAGTCCCATCGTTTACTTTGGTACATATTATATCTTTCAGCAAGCATCTTAGGTATCTTTATCTTGGGTGGCTTAGGTTCCTTACCCTTCTCTTTCTCCGCCTTCCTCTCCGAGTTTGCCGCTTTTATCTCTCTTATCTCTTGTAAACTCCAAGTAGGAGCGAATGTTGGGCTTATTTTATTAATGTAATCCGTGCAATACTGATCTAAGCGGTCCACAGTGTCATAAAACTTGTGATTCACGACTTCTTTAATGACTCCCGAAGGTGAGTTGGGACCTGTTTTAGGCAAGTATTTCATAAAATGATCTTCACATTCAGAAATCAAAGGCACTCGTATCCCACATATTTTTCTTATTCTATTTTCATCTCGAATAAACCTTTCGTTTTTAGCCTCTTTTCTCTTTGCGTCCTTTGGGACTCTAGATATACGTCTCCCCGCATCAAAATATCCCATGAGACTCAACCTGGAAAAGAAATCACGTAGTTCGATTTTATATTCTGCAAGGTCATACGAAAAACCTAACCACTTGTAGATTCTTCGCGCCTGTGACCTACCCTTACGTCTTGGAAGGAGTTTGAGAACTTCTAATCGCCAGATGCCTTTCTCGCATTCAAAAGCTCTTTCTTTTCCAAATCCCATTTTAATTAACTCATCATCAGGCACTCTTCCGATAAAACGACCATCTACAAGCTCCTGCAGTAGCTGTATAGCTCCATCTTTAAAAATATAAGATTGCAGGCGTAGGTCGTGTTCCTGCAAAGTACAATATTCTCGTATTAATAGGGATCTCATTTCACCAAAAAGTCTTTTCTCCAAATACTCATTAATATCTGAAAGTCTTGTTATGCCCTCCTTTTTTAGATACTCTATCTCAACGTCAATATCGATAAATGAGCCTCCCCTCGCAGTTCTGAAGTCAACTGAGGAGGAATACGCTCTCTGTGCATGTCGAAGCTCTTCGTAAGTACCTTGCTCCAAGTTTTTCAAGTCCTTTAGAGCATTTTCTAGAGCATCTTCAAGATTACCCTTTTTAAAATTACCCATTAACTTATCATTTCTATGTGCTTTAAAAAGGTCAAGGAATCTTACTGGCTTTTTTTTCTCATAATATATCTCATCCTTATTTTCGAATTCCGAGGCGTATTTCTCGTAAGCTATCTCTACCTCTTGACCATCACGATCACCGATGAATTGTGACCTGAAAGCTGCGAACGTAAGCTTCTTAGATTTATTCTTCAAAAATTCTCTATACTTTTGAAGTTCTCTATTTGTGATGGTATAACTACCTTTCCTTGAATAGTTATCTTTTTCTAATCCTGAATTTTTAGATTCAGTATCTGATTCATCCCCCGAAACGCTATTGAATTCATCATCTAATGATTCAATATCAGGAGATGAATCGTTTTCATTATCCCGAAGTGAATGTACAACATTATCATTCTCATTACCTGCATTTCCATCACCATTATCGTTGGTGGATGAATAAAACATTACGAAATTATTTACTTTCGTGATATCTAGAGCATCGATCGCTATCTGTCTTGAAAATAAGTCTAATACGAACATGACATAAAGTGAAAAGGTTTTTAGAAATAGTTTTGAAAAATAAGAGTACAAAAAATCTTTATGGCGTTAGTTAACGCCTTTTGCGTTTTTTACGCTATTAAAATTATACATTCTCTTGCAGTAAGATTTGCCTAATTAAATTGGCGTAAAGTAAAAATTAACGGTCTACCTCACCAAATACAATATCCATAGTTCCGATGATTGTAACAACATCTGCTAACATGTGACGCTTAGACACAAAGTCTAGCCCTTGTAAATGGAAGAACCCAGGAGCACGGATATGACAACGATAAGGTTTGTTTGTTCCATCTGATACTAGGAATACTCCAAACTCACCTTTTGGCGCTTCAATTGCAGTATATGTGTCTCCTGTAGGAACATGAAAACCTTCTGTATATAACTTATAATGGTTAATCAGACTTTCCATGCTCTCTTTTAAATAGCTTCGCGAAGGCGCAGCAATTTTCATATCATCGACTTTCACAGGACCTTCAGGAATTTCATTCAGACATTGTGAAATAATACGTAAGCTTTGGCGCATTTCTTCAACACGACATAAATATCGATCGTATGAGTCTCCTTGAGTTCCTACAGGGATATCGAAGTCCATACGGTCATAAACCTCATAGGGGAAAGTACGTCGTATGTCCCAAATGACCCCGGATCCTCGTAACATAACACCTGTGAATCCCCAATTTAGAGCTTCTTCTTCAGTTACTGTACCAATGTCAACTAAACGTTGTTTCCATACACGGTTTCCAGTAAGCATTTCTTCGAGCTCGTCAATTCGTGATGCAAAAGAATCACAAAAGCGGTTGAGATCACGCTCAAAATATTTTGGAAGATCCTGAGACACACCTCCAGGTCTAATATAAGCAGCATGTAAACGTGCCCCACATACTCTTTCGTAAAACTCCATTAATTTCTCGCGTTCTTCAAATGCCCATAAGAAAGGTGTTAACGCACCTACATCCATAGCATGGGTAGTCAGAGCGAGTAGATGGTTTAGGATACGAGTAATTTCCGAGAACATTACACGGATATATTGAGCACGTAGAGGTATATCAATATTTAAAAGCTTTTCAATCGCAAGAGAATAAGCGTGCTCTTGGCACATCATTGATACATAATCTAAACGATCGAAATATGGAAGGGCTTGCATGTATGTTTTATATTCAATAAGCTTTTCAGTGCCTCGATGCAGAAGACCAATATGGGGATCTGCTCTTTCAACCACTTCGCCGTCCATCTCTAGGACTAGACGTAGCACACCGTGTGCTGCTGGATGCTGAGGCCCAAAATTCAGTGTGAAATGCTTCATTTTTTTCGGTGCGATTAAAGAATGCTGCTCCACAAATTTAAAATCTTTTTTAAAAAGTTACAGTGAGATAAGTAGACATAGTAAATTGTGAACGAACTGTTTCTTAGACTCAATTATATTATAATTAACGTCTTAACAAATTAATGTAATCCACGTTAATACTATGGCCGGAACGATAAAATACAACTAAAATAGCTAGACCAATCGCAGACTCTGCTGCGGCCACTGTTAAGACTAACAGGGCGAACATTTGACCAATCAAGTCATCTAAAGAAATAGAAAAACTCAACAAACTCATATTAATGCCAAGTAGCATTAATTCTATACTCATTAAGACAAGGATAAGGTTTTTTCTATTGAGATAGATTCCCCATAAACCCAACAGGAAAAGAAAGAAAGATAAGTTCAATGAATGAATAAGACTCATAAGCTATCTTTTTAAAAAGAACGACTGTGAAAACAGCCTTCTCAAATTTTTTTATTGCTCGAAATCGTCCGGGCTAAAATCTATAATAATTTAGCTAGCAATAAATGATTTAGTAAAACCACTTACGTAAGCATCAACCTCCTTCATAAGATCGTCTGAAAGACTTCTTTCTTGATGAATCTTTGCTAGAAGCTTTTTATCTGCTCCCGCCACAAGGCCTTGTTCATAAGCTGTGATCGATGACACAGGAACTGAATCCAAGTAACCTTGAGTACCTGCAAAGATAGCAATCACTTGAACCTCAAATGGTAAAGGATCATACTGGTCTTGCTTTAGTAGCTCAGTTAGACGCTGACCTCGTTGTAGAGTAAACTGAGTAGCTGCATCTAAATCTGAACCAAACTGTGCGAATGCAGCCACTTCTCTATACTGAGCTAGTGTCAGTTTTAGAGTTCCCGCAATTTGTTTCATTGCTTTAACTTGGGCTGCAGAACCTACACGACTAACGGATAATCCTACATTTAGAGCAGGACGAATTCCCTTATAGAATAGTTCAGTTTCTAAGAAGATCTGCCCGTCAGTAATTGAAATAACGTTTGTAGGAATATAAGCGGATACATCCCCAGCTTGAGTTTCAATTACAGGTAGAGCAGTTAAAGAACCTCCGCCAATGTCATCTGATAGCTTTGCTGCTCGCTCTAACAGACGTGAGTGCAAGTAGAAAACATCTCCAGGGTAAGCTTCACGTCCTGGTGGACGACGAAGTAGAAGAGACATTTGACGATATGCGGTAGCTTGCTTAGTTAAATCATCAAAGATAATAAGCGCGTGCTGCCCATTATCACGGAAGTATTCCGCAATAGCAGATCCTGCATACGGAGCTAGGAACTGCAATGGAGCAGGATCTGAAGCTGTAGCTGCGACAATAACAGAATAACCAAAAGATCCAGAATCCTCTAGATACTTAGCTAGGTGAGCTACAGTTGAACGCTTTTGACCAATAGCTACATAAACACAGAAAAGGGGATTGTCATCCTTTTTCTGGTTTAAAATAGTGTCGATGGCAACAGCGGTCTTTCCTGTCTGACGGTCACCAATAATTAGTTCTCGCTGACCTCTTCCAATAGGTACAAGACTATCAACAACTTTTAGACCTGTTTGAACAGGCTCAGTCACAGACTGTCTTCCAATGATACCTGGTGCCTTTACTTCAACCCTTTGACGGGTTACATCAACTAAAGCACCTTTTCCATCAATAGGTTCACCTAAAGCATCTACAACACGACCAAGTGTACCTTTACCAATCGCCACATCGACAATTGCTCCAGTACGCTTCACTAAGTCGCCTTCAAGAATAAGGGTATCATTACCAAAGATAACGACTCCGACACTGTCTTTTTCAAGGTTTAGGGCCATTCCTTTAATACCACTCCCAAATTCTACCATTTCACCGGCTTTAACCTTTAGTAGGCCGTATACCCGTGCGATTCCATCTCCAATAGATAGAACGTATCCCATTTCATTAAAAACAGATTGTTTGTCAAGCAAATTTGCGCTGGCTTCCATTCGTTTCTGAAGAAAAATATCAAACTCAGTAGAAGCTGCCAGACTAGGCTTTATTTCATTTGTCTTTGGTATAGAAAGCTATTAATATACTTAATTTAATTTAAGGCGCTTTTTAAGCGTCTTTCAGTTTGGCAATAACCCACTTTGTATAATCGTCCACAGATACAGCTTCAACAGCGATTGGCATAAACCCATGGTTTACACCGCACAGCTCACTACACTGGCCGTAATACACACCTTCGCGATTAATAAACATAGTAGTCTGATTTAATCGACCAGGAATAGCATCGCACTTTACACCAGCTGACGGAAGCGCCCAACTATGAAGTACATCCGCAGAAGTAATGACCATTCTAACGTGAGTTTGAACGGGAACAACAACGCGGTTGTCAACTTCTAATAGTCGAAATTGACCGAATTCTAGGTCGTCTTCTGCAATCATATAACTGTCGAAGACTAAACTGTCTTCGTCATTCTGAGTGTAATCTGAATACTCATAAGTCCAGTACCACTGATGCCCAATAGCTTTAATTGTGACGCTCGGGTCAACTACTTCCTCCATAGAATAAAGCAATGCGAATGAAGGTAAAGCAATTAACATCAGAATCAAACTTGGGGTAACAGTCCAAACAACCTCGATAACTGTTCCATGAGTGATATTATACGGCTCTGAGTTCTTGCTCATGCTAAAGTGGTATAGGGTTCGTCCTAAAATCCAAGTTACGAACCCAAAAATAAAGGTAATAAAAAACATTAGATCGTGATGTAGGTCAACAAGACCTTGCATCACTGGGCTTGCCGGGTCTTGGAAACCTAGTTGCCAAGGCTCGGCAGCATCACAAAATGCAGAAAAATGTGCAAAAATTGAGTTAAACATAACAAATATAAAATGAAAATTTTAGTTTTACGCGTTTAAACGATCTGTGTTCCATGGTGAAAGCAGGTCAAACGATCGGAACTCTTGGCAAAGTTGTACAGGTAAGTATACAACCCGCTTATCAGTATCGTCGTAAGAAACTTCAGTATATCCTGTTAAAGGAAAATCTTTTCGAAGGGGATGACCTTCGAATCCGTAATCTGTCAGGATTCTTCGTAAATCCGGGTGACCATGAAAAAAGATTCCTAATAAATCCCAAGTCTCACGTTCAGGCCAGATTGCTGAATTGAAAAGACTTGTAACTGAATCTACACCTTGCAAATCATCTAGATCCACAGCAACTTTAATTGATGCGTTATTATTAACACTTCTCAGAACGTATAAAACACGAAAACGTTGCTCTTTAGCGATATAATCTACACCACAAAGCTCCACTAAAGTCTTAAATTCACATCCCATATGATCTCTGATAAAGAGAAGAAAAGGGAGTAAATTAGATGGTAAGATAAAAAGGCAATTTTCATCTTCTAAGGATTGAGTTTTGCCCACCCATTGCGGACAAAGTTTATGAAGTGCCATCATTCGATTTAGTTGATTTAGATTAAAAATTTTACTTTTTTGGTTTTTTTGTTCCATACTTAGACCGCGCAGTGCGACGGTTTGCTAGCCCAGCAAAATCATACATTCCACGAATGCATCGATAATTTACGCCAGGCAAGTCTTTAATGCGGCCTGCTTTCACAGCAACCGTTGAAAATTCTTGAAGATTGTGACCTTCCCCAGGAATGTAAGCTTGTACAGTAACCTTTGAACTTAATCTTACTTTCGCCACCTTTCGCAAAGCGGAGTTTGGTTTTTTAGGAGTGCGAGTGAACACCCGTACGCAAATACCTTTGCGAATAGGTGAACCCTGCAACCCCCTTTGAATTCCTAATGAACGAGTTTTTGACTTTCGTCCAACACGTAAAATTTGGTTCATTGTAGGCATATTATTACTGTGGTCTTACCCCTTGTAGAGGCCATCGTCCTTGTAGTCCTGATAGAATCCTTGGGCTTTGGTAGCCAGCTGAATTTTGTGACTTAACAAGCTTCTTTACAGAAAGGGCATCACCATTACCTTCGCCTTCGTGTACGAAGTGATTTAGCCCATTTGTAGCTAAGAATTTTTCCATCTTACCTAAATTTGGAATAAAGATAAGGAAATGTACGAAGAAGTAAACTGAAGCTAACTGTCCCACTTCAATATAAGGAGTTTCAACAGGCTTCATTCCGATCCATCCTAAAAGAAGAACATCCGCAAGAAGCAACCAAAATAGTTTCTTATGAAGAGGACGGAATTCTGAGCTTCTTGACTCACTTGTATTAATGAAAGGTAAAAGTAGTAAACACACGAACACTAATAAGATCGCTGCTACACCACCTAACTTGTTAGGAATACTTCGCAAAATAGCATAGACCCATAAGAAGTACCATTCTGGTACAATATGAGCTGGTGTCGACATAGGGTTAGCAGGAATATAGTTATCCGGATGCCCTAATAGGTTTGGAGCAAAGTACACAAATAGAGCGAAGAATACTCCAAAACTTACCCAGGCTACAAGGTCTTTTACAAAACAATATGGATAAAATGACATCTTGAAAATCTTCGAGATTGTTCCAAGAGGATTATTTGACCCATACTGGTGCAAAGCCGCAATGTGCAAAATAGATAGGCCCGCAATCACAAAAGGAAGAAGATAATGAAGACTGAAAAAACGGTTTAAAGTAGCATTGTCAACCGAAAATCCACCCCATAACCAAGTCACAATTGAATCACCTACAATAGGAATAGCACTTGCTAAAGATGTAATTACAGTAGCACCCCAGAAACTCATTTGTCCCCAAGGTAACACGTAACCAATAAATGCGGTTAAAATCATAAGTAGTAAAATTACGACACCAAGACACCACACAACTTCACGGGGACTAGCGTAACTACCATAGTATAAACCTCTAAACATATGAGTATATACCATGATAAAGAACATACTTGCTCCGTTGGCATGCATATATCTTAAAAGCCAACCTCCTTCTACGTCTCTCATGATATGCTCAACACTTAAGAACGCTAAGTCAATATGTGCTGTATAATGCATAGCTAAGAAAATTCCTGTTGCAATTTGGATAAGCAAACAGATTCCAGCCAATGATCCAAAACTCCAAAAATAATTGATATTTGTGGGCACTGGATAAATAATAAGATGATCTGAGGCAACTGATAATACAGGCTCATTTAATAATGATAAACGTTTCATTTAAAATATATATATAATATCTTTTTTTAAAAATACACTTTAAAATACGTTCTATGTATAAATATAATGGCCTTTTTAAGGCTTAATTTAATTTTTTTCTATTCAAATTAGACTTAGTATAAGAAATAATTTTGTTACCAAAAAGAATATTCTTATCTATCGACGTACTCTTCTTCTACAAAAATAAAATACTCGTTTTAAGATTAGTTTCCCACTTATATGTTTTCAGCGGTTCTCTAGAGGAACATAGCTTCTCGGCGATGCTTCTGACAAAACAACCAAAACACCAGAGGTTCCTGATTCCCGGTCCTCTCGTACTAAGGAATCGTTCTTTCAATATTAAACACATTGGCGCTAGATAGGAACCGAACTGTCTCACGACGTTCTGAACTCAACTCGCGTACTGCTTTAATGGACGAACAGTCCAACCCTTGGCAGCTTCTCCACCACCAGGATGCAATGAGTCAACATCGAGGTCCCAATCTATTCCGTCGATAAGAGCTCTTGGGAATAATTAGGCTGTTATCCCCGGCGTTTCTTTGATTCGTTGAGCGAAAAGGATTCCATAATCACTTTCCGGATCACTATGACCGACTTTCATCTCTGCTTGATATGTCTATCTCACAGTTAGGCAGGCTTATACCATTATGCTCTCAGGCGGGTTTCCATTCCGCTTGAGCCTGCCTTCGCACGCACTCCGTTACTCTTTAGGAGGCGACCGCCCCAGTCAAACTACCCACCATTCACTTTTTTCGATAATCGAATAAGATTTCCCATAGACAAAGAGTGGTATCTCACGTTTGAACTTAATTGCTTAAGCTCTCCCACTTAGCCTGCACATCGAAAACAGAAAATCAATGAAAAGCTGTAGTAAAGAAGCACGGGGTCTTCCCGTCTAGGCGCCAATACTCCGCATCTGCACGGAGAATTCAATTTCACCAAATCCATCTTTGAGACAGCGGAGGAATCATTACGCCATTCATGCAGGTCCATAATTAGTGAACAAGGAATTTCGCTACCTTAGGATCGTTAGAGTTACGACCGCCGTTTACTGGGCTATCCGTTCAGAGCTTGTACATTAAATGCACGCACCCCTCCCTTTCAACATCCAGCACCGGGCAGGCGTCAGACTTTATACATCAGCTTTCGCTTTCGGCAAAGTCCTGTGTTTTTGGTAAACAGTTGTTCCTCCCAATTCTGTGCCACCCGTCGTTTAAGTTTAAGCGACAGGTCCTCCTTCTCCCGAAGTTACGGAGTCAATTTGCCGAGTTCCTTAAAGATGGATTATTCAATTCACCTGAGTAGATTTCTACCTCTCTACCTGCGTTGGTTTTAGTACGGTATACATGTTTAAGGGTTTTCTCGTTGACCTTAAAAACGGACTTTCAATTCATTGAGAAAGACTGTATTTGAAAAGACCAAACTTTCTTAAACTTACCCATCGACAAATTCTATCGAATTTTACCTTAGGGGCCGTATGACTTCATTAAAAAACCTATAGAGTTTCGGTGATTATGTATTACACATAATTTCATGTTACTCATATCTGCATAGTCACTTGTGATGTCCTAAATAAAATTTAACAACTTTTTTATGAGACATACACAACGTTCTTCTACCATCCCTCAATAAGAGGAATTCAATGCTTCGGTTTCATTTCTTGAGCCTCGTTACATTTTCAGACTTCGAAAACTTTTGGCATGAGCTATTACGCTTTCTTACGAGAATGACTGCCTCTAAGCCAACCTCTAACATATTTCAATTTTCGAACATCTTTTCCCACTCAGAAAGACATTAAAGACCTTAGCATGTGATCTGGGCTCTTTCCCTTTTGAGTTCGCACCTTTCCGCCCAAACTCTGTCTGCCTTTCTAGTCAACGCTATTCGAAGTTTTCCTGAGCACAGTAAAGCTTTACGCCCCCCATACCCAAGAAGTGCTCTACCCTCGATGACCTAAGAAAAACGCTCTACCTCAATAGATTTCGAAGAAAACCAGCTATCTCTGAGTTTGATTAGCCTTTCACTCCTAAGCACAAGTCATCCCCAAATATTGCCACATTTGTGGGTTCGCTCCTCCAGCTTGCTTTCACAACCCTTCAAGCTGCTCATACTTAGATCACTCAGTTTCGGGTCTAATGATGTAAACTTACTATAAGCTTTCAAAACAACTCGCGCGTTTAAGCTTGCATACACCAATAACTCGCAGATCCATTATGCAAAAGGTACGCCGTTGGCACTAAAGATGCCTTCGACTGCTTGTTCATCTTCAATTTCCAATTTTCACTACTTAACAAGAAGATTTTTCACCCCTTCCCTCACGGTACTTTACACTATCGGTCAAAACAATTTGATTAGGTTTAGAGGATGGTTCCCCTTCGTTCAGACAAATGAATCATCGCCCTACTCAAAACATAAACTCTCTACAATAATATTTGGCATGATAGGAACACAAGGCTATTACTTTCTAAGGCAAAGACTTTCCAATCTTTTTATTCTATCAAGACTAAATTTCCCAAAATTTGACTAAAAACAATCGCTTTCATTCGCCACTACTCACGACTTCCTCGGTTGATTTTGATCCTCAGTTACTAAGATGTTTCAATTCACTGAGTAAGATATCAACGGTTTCCCTGAGGATTCCACGTTTGTGTTTCGTGTGAATACGTCCTCATATTGTTTTGCCTAGGTATCCATTAAAGACGGCTAACGAAGAAGGGACTCGAACCCCTGACCTTCAGAGTATGATTCTGCTGTTCTAACCAACTGAACTACTTCGTCTTATAAAAAATAGATTTCCGATCCAGGGAGTGCTGGAATCGAACCAACAACGACGATTTAGAAGATCGATGTTTTATCCATTAAACTAACCCCCCATTAAAAAAAGACAGGTTAAAGGCGGACTCGAACCACCATCAAAGGATTTGCAATCCCATATATTAACCAATTATACGATTTAACCCTCACCGGCGAATAATGAGAATTGAACTCATATCATCGGAATCACAACCCGGTACTTTAACCATTAAGCTATACTCGCCCAACTGATCTATTTAGGCTCAGCCGGACTCGAACCGACATCATAACCGTTATGAGCGGTCTATTTTAACCAATTAAACCACAAGCCCTTTTATAACTTACTGCTCCATAAGATTATAAATTAAATTAGTATCTAAATGCGCTCTTGATTTAATAGCGCAAACTGAAGTAGTCATCACTAAACGACAACGTTGATAATCGATCTCCAGATGACTAGGCTTCAGCCAAGGGTGATAAATCATATACTTTACACCCTTTGATCTCTTTCGACTTGAAACATTTTTCTTGTCTTCAGCTACCTCAAAAGGTTTCCTATCAGCCAAACAGGATTTGACAACTTCATTGATAATTAAATCATCTCTCTCTAAACCACTAACGAACAAAAAGTGTAACAAAGAAAGAGATTTATTGTTATATAGAGCTTCAGCTTTTCTTATTTTCTGTAATTTTAGAAACCCACTTGAATTCAAAACCAGCTCTTTGTTAATTTTTTTTAAAGAGTCCCCTTTCAAGTACTCTAAAATACTTAACTTCTGAATCACTTCAAGAGGTACAGAAATGCGCCGATCAAAAATATTTTTCAAGGATTTCATGCGCTCTGGTAGTTTGTTGAAACTCAACTCATAACCCAAATCCATGCGTTGAAAGGGCGAATGAATTATACGACCGTTTAACAGCACATGCCCATGTGAAATCCATTGCTTCGCTTCCCATATGCTACGAAAAAAACCAGCATTATGCAAAACCACATCGACACGACATTCTAAAGATTTTAAGAATGAAAATCTAGGATTTTTTAAAGACCTGTACTGAGATTTGAGCTGGCTTAACTTTGTATCTCCATAAAAAGCTTTTAACATAGCTAGAGTTACTCTTTTCTGAGCGAAAAACAGTTTACGCGTATGAAAACGGTGTGACAATCGACGATAATTGGTTACTTCTCGAGTTAATTTGCGAGAAGCTTTTTTGCTAGCAAAAAATTTATTGCAAAGATTACCCTTTGCTCTTAACATTAAACTACTAAGTCTATAACGTCTCATATTTTTTTCCTGTCCAGAAGTGGAATTGAACCACTGACACAAGGATTTTCAATCCTTTGCTCTACCACTGAGCTACCTAGACCTAGACCTTTGCGTCAGTACTTGCTTCAACCCACTTCAAGATTACGTCTCTTCGCCGTTTTGAGCTAATAGTACTTCTATTAAGACGAGTCGACATTCTATAAGCTAAATACAGTATATCTCGGCACAACTTCTGCTGCTTTTTTAAACCTAAGAAACTGAGACTTTTTAAATCTCCGCGATATTGTTCTAGATTAGAGTCTTGCAGCAAAACTTTAGGTGCATATAAATACTTTCTGCCATTCAACTTTAAAGCCTTTTGATTTTCTTTGGAAATGTTATACTTCTTTTTAGATAACCCATTTCTTTTTCTTAGTACATTTAATTGATGTTTAAATTTTGAAATGTAATCTTTTTCGGATGAAATCAAATAAATTATATTTTTTTTATTCAGATACATATTTAAGATGATGATTTTTTGTCTTTGCTTCGACTTACTTCGCGCGGTCCTTTAACCTCCAATGCCAAGTCATTATAAAAACTTAATCGTAAGTAGTTCCAGTGATCTTTCACTTTTGTTGTTTGAGCTTTATAGTGCTCGTGCTCAGCAAGGCAATCTTCCAGAACTTCCTCAATTTCTCCAAGACTTTCTTCTGAAGCCACAGGGAAGAATAATTCAGAGGGATAGTTATCCAATCCTGAAAGAACACTCTTTGTCCGAGAATGGGCTAAAACGTTCCCTAAAACAACGAGCTGATAATAATCTTCTTTATTAAGAGATTCTAAATTCTCCACACTGTAACGACGGAACCGCACGCTCGAATCTAAACGTACCAACCACCCTTTCTCTATAAGTAGAAGCAATGCACGATTTATTGTACAGCTATGTGGTTTCAAAGCTTTTAATACGTAATAATAAAAGCGCCGGTCTGCTCTAGATTTCAACAGAAGGCCCGATCGGATATTAACAAATCCCTTTACTAACATCTGTGAGAGACTTGTCTCTTTTTTAGCTTTTAGATATACAAAAAGAAAGAGACTCAAAACATAAGCAACCCAAAAAAAAGAATTATTATTCCCAAGAATAGGATAAGAAATATACTTAACACAATCTGCCGTATTTACAAAAGCAATGCAAGGAATACCTAACTTATGGCACTCCCTAATACCCGCACCGTCCTTTGTAACATCGAGAAAAATACACAACTCAGGTAAAGCATCCATGCTTTTAACGCCCTGAAAGCGCGCATCTGTTTCTTCATACAATGACGTGAACTCATAGCTTTTACTATCCTCCACCAATGGCATGATGTCTCGATTGAATTTACGGTAATGGTCTACTTTCTTTCGAGAAGACCTTGCATTAGTTAAAAATCCTCCCATCCACTTACCTTGGACATAGTTAGCGTTGATAGCCTTACAAAACCATGAGAGCAGCGGACGATAATCTTCAGAAGAACTGATTACAAGTATACGCACTGGTTTTCTACACATTAGTCCGAAAAAATGGAGGGCTTTCTTTAGCCATTCCATCATAGTATATGGATTATAAACCCAACGTCGATTTACTTTTCGAACATCAAACTTTGATTGACTTCGATGCAAATCTCGCCCACCTCGATAGGCATTCATTTTAACAATAACTTCAAACATATTTTGGATCTGAGTTATCTACTTCTAAATAATAGAATATCCAGAAAAATAGCATTAATATCTCATATATTATAAAGAATAAAAGACCGACACATAATTGTGTAACCACCTCAGGCGGTGATACAAAGCCAGCCAACAATACACAGAAAAGGAAAACCCACGGCCGCCCTAACTCTACCTGCTTAGGCCTTAATTTGATCACAGAGCATATTATAAAAAATAATATGGGACAAGCTAAACATCCAAGAAACAACCCACAAAAGTGCCAAAAAAACTTCAAGTAGTCCAAAATTCTTAACTCTACTCGAACAAAAGGGTTTTGAAAACTCAAAAAGAAATCATAACCCTTTGGGAACACAATTATATAAAATATGTACACTGAGATACCGATAAACAACAAAAAAAGAGAGAGACCTTTAGTCACCTCAGCCTTTTCATGTTGAAAAAGACTAGGGACTATAAAAGCCCAAAGTTGGTAGCACACCAAAGGACCGCAAAACACGCAGCAAAGCATAAGGTGACAAAACAGAGAAGCTTGTAACCCTTCCAATGGATGGGTAAACATGAAAGAAGCTACACCATCGTGGCATAAAGATCGAATAAATAAAAATAGAACAACTTCTAAATCCATTAAACATAAAGAGAAACAAAGTAAAAAACTAAAAACCAAACAAAAAGCCCGAATCTTAATTTCCTGAAGATAATCTGTGACTAACATTATCCAAATTTTAGGTGTAAAAGGGATCGAACCTATGACCACTGGATTAAAAGTCCATTGCTCTACCGCTGAGCTACACACCCCAATATAAATTTCATACGGATAGAGGGACTCGAACCCCCACGAATTTTAATTCCCTAGCTCCTAAAACTAGTATGTCTACCAATTCCATCACATCCGCATTTAGGCCTTTGATTGGCCTTAAACAATATAAAAATAAATTCAGACTAATTTAACCTGAAAATTAGAAAACGAATAGAATCAAAAATGACATCATTAACGCGAATAACGCGATAGCCTCAGTTAATGCAAATCCTAAAATCGCATAACCGAATAATTGCTTTGTAAGTGACGGGTTTCTAGCAACTGAGTTGATTAAAGACCCGAAAACAATACCAATTCCTGCTCCAGCACCTGCTAGAGCGATTGTAGCGCAACCTGCTCCGATAAGTTTAGCTCCTTCTAACACCTAAATAAAATTTCGAACGTTCCTTTACAAAATTTATCATGATACGCACAAAGTAGGTAGGGCTAAACTTACAAAAAAAAATTTATAAAACCTGATATAATTTAAGTTTAAATGGTTATCAACCTTACTTATTACCCTTTACAGGCTCTAAGATAGGCATTAATTCCGCAAAGGTATGAAATCCAGGAGGAGACGCAAGCATCCACTCCATAGTCGCATTTGACTTCTCACCTTCCCAAACATCCCATGGGCTTTCTTCCACAACTGTGTCTGAAGTTAAAGTACGATAGACAATATAGAAGAAGAAGATAGCTCCACAAACTGAAACATAAGAACCATAACTGGCAATTGAGTTCCAACCTGCATATGCATCAGGATAGTCCGGGATTCGTCTTGGCATACCTGCTAACCCAAGGAAATGCATTGGGAAGAAGGTTAAGTTTACTCCAATAAAGAAAAGCCAGAAGTGGATTTGACCCAAGGTTTCTGGATACTGTAAACCACTCATTTTACCAATCCAATAGTAAAAACCAGCGAATAAGGCAAAAACTGCTCCCATACTTAATACGTAATGGAAGTGAGCTACAACATAATATGTATCATGGAACGCGATATCTAGACCTGAGTTTGCTAAAACAACTCCGGTTAGACCTCCAAGAGTAAATAAGAAAATAAATCCAATAGCAAATAGCATTGGAGTTTTAAACTCAATACTTCCGCCCCACATAGTAGCGATCCAACTAAAAATCTTAATTCCTGTAGGAACAGCAATAATCATGGTAGCTGCAGTGAAGTAAGCTCGTGTATCGACATCAAGTCCCACTGTATACATGTGGTGAGCCCACACAATGAAACCAAGTACACCGATACTTAACATTGCATAAACCATTCCTAAATAACCAAAAACTGGCTTACGTGAAAAAGTAGATACAATGTGGCTAATAATACCAAAACCCGGAAGGATTAGAATATATACTTCTGGGTGTCCAAAGAACCAAAACAGATGTTGGAAAAGAACAGGGTCTCCTCCTCCAGCAGGATCAAAGAAACTAGTATTAAAGTTACGATCTGTTAGTAACATGGTAATCGCACCTGCTAGTACAGGTAGAGATAGAAGTAACAAAAAGGCAGTAATTAAAACTGACCACACAAATAGAGGTAGTCTATGGAATCCCATTCCAGGACCTCTCATATTAAAAATTGTAGTGATGAAGTTTAATGCACCTAAAATACTTGCAGCTCCAGATACATGAAGACTAAAAATCGCTAAGTCTACAGACCCACCTGAATGGGCCATAATACTACTTAAAGGTGGATACACGGTCCAACCGGTTCCTGCACCAACTTCAACTAAAGCTGAACTTAGTAACAGTAGCAATGAAGGAGGTAATAACCAAAAACTAATATTATTTAGACGTGGAAAGGCCATGTCCGGAGCACCGATCATAATAGGAACAAACCAGTTCCCGAAACCACCGATTAAAGCCGGCATAACCATGAAGAAAATCATTAAGAAGGCATGAGCTGTAATGATTACATTATAAAGCTGATGATTTCCTCCTAAAATCTGATTACCTGGTTGAGCTAGTTCCATTCTAATAAGTAACGAGAAACAAGTTCCGATCACTCCTGAAAAAGCTCCAAAAATTAAATATAAAGTACCGATATCTTTATGATTGGTAGAGAATGCCCAACGTTCGACGAAAGAGTACATGAAAAAAATTTATGGACATTCATCTTGTCGAACCCATTACGGGTCCACATAGTAAATAAACTCAAACTTGGTTTATATTATTTTTTTGACTTTTTAGGCGAAATCTCGCCTATGCCATACTGCCAAGAACGCTTAGACCCAAAGCAAGATTCGCCAAGGCCGCTTTTCTGCAATACTAATTCTTCAAAAGCAGAATGAGAAGAAACGACGCTAGAACCAGCAATAGTATGCTTTCCTACTAGACTTAGTTCACCTTCGGACTCATCCAAAATAGAAGGGATTACACCAGAGCGTCTAAAATGACCAAGCTTTTCTAGGTCAGCCCCAACTTTCTTCACGAAACTAGGCATTTGATTTTTAAATCCAAATGATTGGGAATTCTGCACCCATGTGCTTGATAAACCACCAGACTTCTCAGATAAGCCTACCTCTACATCTTTTTGAAGTTCATTAGATCGAGAAAATAGAGATTCGGTCAACTCATCCCCATAGTTCTTGCCAATAAAAAATACGAAACTGTAAAAAGCTAAAGTAACTAGAAGCTCTTCGTTATAAATAATAATTTGCTTTGATGTAGCAACAATAAAAGCTAACAGATATAAAACGCGTCGCTGTGGATGCATATCTGAGATAGCTTTGAAAATTTGAGAAAATGACAAATTAAACATGAATACCCAAAATGATAATTTTTAAATTTTTAGTAATATAAATACAAAAAAGTATTTTTTAAACTATCGCCTTTACTTTGAACCGATAAAAGACGAAATGCTTGGTTTCAATGAGACCGCACCGCCTAGCCCTTTTAAGCCTGACTCGACAACATTGTAAGTGCCTACTTTAGCCTCTTCCTTACACCCAGCATTCATGACTTTGAATTGAACAGTTTTCTCGCCTTGTACAACATCGCGATGCAAACTTAAGCCACTAAAATTAACTCCTTCTTCACCCTTAAAGCAAGAAATACCACTTTTCTGATTACCATCAGAAAGGAAGCCGCTTTTCGAAACAGACCACCCGAACTGAGTAGAAGAACCTAATTTGTCTTCGTCAGCACGAAATCTATCTAAAGCGCTCAAAGAGGGTACATCAAACTTCAAAATAGTTACGTAAAGTACACAAAGAGAAATAAAAACAAAAAGAAATTGATGAAAAAATGTGAACAAATCTAACTGAGGCATTTTATTATATTACCAAGAAGTCTTTGTCACCCCAGGTAACAAACCTTGAGAAGCGAGCTCTCTAAATTTGATCCTTGATAAGTGACAAAAACGATAAACCGAATGGCTTCGTCCAGTCAAGATACAACGGTTCACCACACGAACTCGACTTGAGTTCCGCGGCAAAGAATTTAGTTTCCCAACAAGCTTCATCCTGGTTTCAAGTGGCACACCAACATTGTAAATAAGATGCTTCAAAATACGGCGTCTCACCTCATACCGTGCCACAAGTTTGCGCCGATTTTTGTCTTTCTTAGTTCGACCCATCTTAAATCTTATTAGCGAATCGGGAGACCTAACTTAGTATATAGCACACAAGATTCTTCTGGAGATAACGGTGATTCCGTTACCAAAGTAACATGGAAACCACCAAAATCCTGAAAAATCCCGTAGTAAGGAGCACATTGAGGCCATAAAATAAAGGATTCCAGACCAAAGCTGAAATTCCCTTGATTATCCAGCCCACTTCTTGAAAAACCTTCAAAGTCTCCGAGTTTTGGCAGAACAACATCTTTCAGTACTTGCAGAAACTGGTTCTTTTTCGAACCTCTTAAAGTTACTAAAAAACCTAAGGAGTCTCCTTGGCGGCTTTTGTAAGCCGCTATAGACCGTTTGGCTAAAGTAATCTTAGGATATTGCCCTGAAATCAAAAATAGACCTAAACATCCTGGCGCAAGCCTTTCTATTGTCTTTTCATTAGTCCTCAAGATAATTTTTTTTAAATATTGAGGCTCTTTCTGAGTCTGTCTTCGCTTCTGCGAATTTTGTGACAAAAGAAAAGAATTATCTTTCAAATAAAAATCCATCATAATCTAGAAACTCTTTCGAATCATGCCAAAAAGCTTAGGCCATCCCTTCCGACGAAGTTCATGCGGCCCTAGGCACACTAACCTCGAACCCAAAGGTTCACCCTTACTATTTAGGACTATTACGGTATTAAAGTCCGATTTAAATCCAGTCCCACTTGGTCGATTTTGTTTTAATTTCAGTTCCGACACAACAGCTTTTACTACACTTCCTTTTTCTAGCTTGTATTTTCGTTTACGAGCTACTTTTTTTACACTCATTCGTAGAAGATCACCAACATCAAACAGACCAGAAGGCCTCTGAATGCATTTTAAATGCCGTGCTCCTGAATTATCAGCAGCCCAAAAGAAACCTCCAACTTGCGTCATCTTTTTATAATAAACTGGCTCTCGATAGGAAGTTTTGCACGTCCTAAAACGCTTGCCGCTTCCGCTGTTTGCAAAGGCACACCTACAAATTCAAAAAGAACTTGACCCGGTTTAGTGAAAAGGATCCATTCTTTATGAGGTCCTTTCCCTTTTCCCATACGCATTTCAAGCGGTTTGGCTGACATACCTATCTGAGGAAAAACCCTAATGTAGATCCGGCCTGTACGCTGTACATACCTTCTCATTGCTCGTCTCGCTGCCTCAACACATCGCATATTAAAACGACCAAATTGTGTTGCACGGATTCCGCAATCCCCAAAAACGAGACGACGCTTTTCAACTTGTAGAGGCCCTCGTATTTCATGATTTGTCCTTCGAGAACCTAACTTAGCTGGTTTATGCCAAGCAAGTTTTTTGCTTTTACGATGGCGCACAGAAGGTAGGCGTCTATGGAATTTTCTAAATTTAGTCTTCTTTGGACTTAACATAATACCTATCTACAAAAACCAAAATCTTCAAAAAATTAAATATTTATTGATTCAATCCAGCTACAGGTTCCCCTACAGCTACCTTGTTACAACTTCACTCAAGTCACTGAGGCTGCCGACGAGTATTCTCCTTCGCAAACTAGTAAAAAGGCGCTTTTCAAAGTATTTATTGAAATTTCAAAATGAAAACCTTTTGATAAACTGGAAAAAGTACCCTCTTTGGGTCTCCTCAATTCCCTGAGTGTGATGGGCGGTGTGTACAAGACCCAGGAACAAATTTCACCATAGCGTGATGATCTATGATTACTAGTGATTCCATCTTCATAATCTCGAGTTGCAGAGATTAATCCGGACTAAGACAAGCTTTTAGGTTTCGCTCCGACTCACATCATTGCTTCCCATTGTACTTGCCAATGTATCATCCTTGTAGCCCAATCCATCGGGGCCATGACGACTTGACGTGATCCTCTCCTTCATCCAACATATAGAAGTTAGTCTAAGTTTGAGCCAAATGATATTTCACATGGATAAAACTTGTAAGGGTTTCGGTCGTTACGGGAATTAACCACACGTCTCACAACACGACCTGACGGCAGCCATGCAACGCCTGTCAAATATGAGCATTACGCTCATCTTTTCCTCTCCAAAAGGAAAACTGCTTGAGTGTCCACAAAAGCTACTGATTCAAGGATTGGTAAGGTTATACGCGTATCATCGGATTAAACAGGATGATCCACCACTTGTTTGGGTCCCCGTCAATTCCTTTGAGTTTCAACCTTGCGATCGTACTCCCCAGGTGGTGCATTTAGCGCGTTAGCTTAACGTCACAGAAGGATAAAAATTCAACCACAATCGTTAATGCACATCGTTTACAGCAGTGGACTACCGGGGTCTCTAATCCCATTTGCTCCCCACGCTTTCGTCTCTTAGCGTCAGTTTAAGGCATAGAAGGTTGCCTTCGCTTTCGGCCTTCCATTGTCTATCATAGGATTTCATCCCTCCTGACAATATTCCACCAACTCCTACCTAACTCAAGTCTGCAGATCCTCTACATTTTCCCAAAGGAACGCTTTGGGCTTGCACATAAATTACTACAAACAGCCTACAGACCCTTTACACCCAGTCATTCCGAATAGCACTTGACCCCCTCGTATTACCGCGGCTGCTGGCACGAGTGTTAGCCGGGCCTAATAGTAAAACCTTGTCATAATCTACGTTTTACTGAAGAACTTTACGATCTACAACGACCTTCTTTCATTCACGCGATATAGCTAGATCAAGCTTTCGCTCATTGTCTAAGATTCCTCACTGCTGCCTTTCAATTAAGACTGGACCGTGTCTCAGTTCCAGTGTCCCCGCCTCGTCCGCTAAGACCGGGTAAACATCATTGGCTTGGTGCGCTTTTACCACACCAACAACCTAATATTCCGCGAGCCCATCCTTTCAGGGGCTTAGCCTTTATTATTTCATAATCTCTATGAACCAAAAGGGTAGGTTCCCACGTGTTACTGACCCGTTCGCAACTTGCTGTAAAAGCACGTTCTACTTGCATGTGTTAGGCTTATCGCTAGCACTCATTCTGGGCCAGGATCAAACCCATATTATTTGTTAAATACATATGTTAATTACTGAAATATTATGTATCGTAAGTGAACCTTTAATTCCCGCAGAGAGCAGTATTTCAAGGCGCTAAGATAACAAATACTGTAATCAAATTACAGCTCGAGTTCGGAATGGGATCGATAGGATGGTTATCCAAGCCGGGTAGACAAGGATTCGAACCTTGGGGATACTATAAATACCCACCAGTTTTCAAGACTGGCACCTTCAACCACTCAGACACCTACCCTGATTAATGGAAGTATTACTTATTATAATAAGAGAATTAAATATTAACTTATTAGCTTAAACAGGAACTGTAGTTGCATGTTAACATATTAAGCCTCTATTCATGATCATTAATCAATTTAATTATTTAGATTGAATATATAAGCTTATTCTATTGCAAAACATATCATCCTTAGTACATAAATACAATGAAGCTTTAAATAAATGCCTTAACCTCGTGCATAGATTGAATATTTATACTTATACTTACATCTATAGTTGATGTTAACTTTTATTATTATATTGGAAGATGTGAATAAGGGTATATAACATGGCTTATACATAAGAATAACAATATATGGCTTATATACAAGATAAAATTAACACGCAGAGTGCGTGTTATGTGTGTAGTTCTTCTGTATACCAAGATCATAGTCAATTCGCATATACAAATCGTTGCATATACAAATTGTAGGTCAAGCTATTGCTTGGCCATATATGCACGCTATAAGCGTGCTATTGAATAACTCATTTATTTATTATGTACATAATAAATAAATAAGTTATATACATTGTATATTAAGAGTACAGTCAATTCATCTATACAAATCGTTGCATAGACGAATTGTAGGTCAAGCTCCCGCTTGGCTATATATGCACGCTATAAGCGTGCTAATGCAATGCATGGTTTCTTTACACAGCGTTGCTGCTTTAAATCACCATACGATGCATTTAATTGGTTGTTATATGATAGATATATCGCTAATGCTCTATATCTATATTGGATAGGTATTTCGCTAACGCTCAATACCTATTAATGTTATTATTCAAATAATTGTATTTCATTCATCAAAGTTAAATTAAAGTTATTCCCCGCAGGGGTGTGCCCCCGCGTAAAGTTAAAGTTTTTAACTTTGCGTGAATTCAGTATTCAAGTCTTATGTTATATTTAGCTTATTTACTTTAGCTTCACTTCTTAATATTCTCTTATATTGGGGTGACCCGGAAGTGAAGCGTTAGCTTTACTTTATATCAAGTATTCTTTAATTTTTACTTACTATTACTTGAATTACTTGTTGGTTAGTTTGTTAACTCACGTAAAGCGATCTAATGCTTCACTAAATTAATCCCTTTTAAGATTACCCCCAAGTGAAGCTTTAGCTTTACTTTACTCAATACTTCGATTTATAAAAGTACCCTGACAAGATCGAGTTCCCTCACTCTCGGTCCTCCACTGCCGTTTCGTACCTCTTCGTTCGTTAACTCTCACTTATCGGATACTTTTATGTCGCGCGTACACCCCCTTTTTTCCAAAAATATTTTTTTACCTTGACGATCCGTCAAGGCTCGACACTTTATTTATCAAGACAAGAGATCTTAATAGATTTTTTGATTCTTTTAAGATTTAGGCAGCGCTATTGTAGTTTCATCAGATTTTAGTATAAACAAAAGCCCTAGCTCGACCAGAGACTCTCACAGAGCACCCTACAGAGCTCGTATGCGACGTTAAACGTAGTTTTATGCCCGTCGGGGTGGGAAAATCGCGTATACCCCCCTTATAGAGCATTTCCGGAGATTTACTGATTAGTTAATGGGCCCAGCTGGACTTGAACAAGCACTCTCCCGATTATCAGTCGGGTGTTTTCACCAGTTAAACTATGGGCCCTTTCGAAGTGCAAGAATAGGACTTGAACCTATACTTCTAGGGCATGAGCCTAGTGAACTAACCGATTATTCCATCTTGCAAACTGGAATGAGAGGGATCGAACCTCTGATGGCGATACCAAAAACCGCTGCCTTA
>PVBE012074842.1_pt1 | contig 34135 bp, 14 predicted proteins | sample 1631181 | NCBI WGS metagenome assembly PVBE01 (sample SAMN08397723, study PRJNA350692) | Marine metagenome, whole genome shotgun sequencing project. | isolation source: water | place: Pacific Ocean | collected 2012-04
ATTCTATATATGAAACCTTTAGTTTATTCACAACCATAAACACCTAAAACGATCACAGCAGATACAATCTTATTATTTAAAGTAAAATCCGCTATGATGAACTATCTTAAGAGTAGAACAATAAATTTTAAATTTATAAAAAAAAATACAAATTATCTATACTTCTAATCAATTCTAAAAAAGAATAGCTTTTATTAGTAGTGATTAATTTACTAATTTTATTTAGAGCTTATCAAGACTTAAATAAAGAACTTTTTGAATAAACTAGTTCCTTTTATCACAGAATGCGATATTAATCGCATCGTTTTAATTTAGAAAATAAATGTGCTATTCCAAAATTAAAAATATTAGCAAATGTCCACTCAAACTTAAAATAACAACAACCATCTACCATAGATAATCATATATTCTTAAAATAAAAGAATATCATACTTCATCACTTTAATACCGTTAATAACAAAGTATTTTATACTAACCGCCTATCTAGGTAAAATATAGCATAACTATTTAAAAGATAAATAAACATACTTATTTTACAAAGTAACCCTTTCATGGTCATTATGATAATTAGCAACACGTCTGTAAAATGTACATTTATTGCAGCCTTATGAATATTTTAAGCTTTATATAAACAGTTTTACCTATGCAAATATTATCTTTTACACAACTAACTGCCGCTTTGGCCATGCATATAGCACAGCCTTAATTAAAGTCGCAAGAGGAATGGCAAAAAACACCCCCCAAAATCCCCAAATCGAACCAAATATAAGAATCGCAATAATAATCGCAGCCGGGTGAATATTTATTGCTTCAGAAAACAACAAAGGTACTAAAATGTTACCGTCTAATATTTGAACAACTAAATAAGTTATAAACATATAAGTAAAATCTACACTGAGCCCCCATTGAATATATCCAGCAAACGCCACTGGTATTGTAACAATAACGGCACCAACATAAGGAATTATTACAGAAAAGCCTACCAAAACAGCCAACAATGTTTGATAATGCAGCCCAAAGTATAAAAATACCATATATGTAACGAACCCAACTACTGCGATTTCAGCTAACTTACCTCTAATATAATTACCAATTTGTTCATCCATTTCAGCCCAAACTTTACTTAATAGAGAGCGTTGTTTTGGCAAAAATATGGAAAACCATTTTAATATTTTCTCTTGATCCCTCATAAAAAAAAATACCAATAATGGTAGTAAAATAATATAGATGAACCAAGCTATAACACCTGGAATAGAAGATAAGGATGCAGATAAGGCTTTTTTCCCCCAAATCTGAATATCTTGCATTAACGTAGATGACAGTACATCAATTTGCTGCTCGGATAAATAAGGATACTTGTCAATAAATTCTAAAACAGTTAATTTAGCATTTTGTAGAATTACAGGTAATTCGCTAAATAAACTAATACATTGCTTCCAAATTAATGGCAAAATAAACAGTATTCCTATAGCAAAAACGCTTAAAAAAACCAAATACACTAGCAAATAAGAGGCTGACCTAGATAAATTATAGTTTTGTAGCAAAACAACCCACCACTGCAATATATAAACAATAATAATACTCCCAATTACTGGAGCCAAAATATCTCCCATAATTAGAACAATACCAAAACCTAGTAACAATAAAATTGATAAAACAACTGCTTCTGGATCTGAAAAATATTGAGAGAACCAATCTTGTATCACCTTAATCACAAGTCACCTACCATTAACCTTTTATTATATTCACTTTTCTTTAAAATATAATAATATTGTTCACCATTTTGCCATGATTGTAGCAACTTATGACCAGATTGTCTGATATACACCTTGCAATCAATAGCAAAACTTGGATCTGTCGTTATCATAAGCAATATATCATTTTGAGTTAGTTCATTTACTTTTTTTTTAGGTGAATAATTGGCACTGGACAGAATAACCCCGTAGTGTCTAATTTAAAATCAAAGTGTATATTATTATTCAGCATATAAGTTACCTTCTTAAAGAAATATTAGCATACTATAAACAGACATGTAACATATAAACTTTAAGAACATCCATCATTATGTAATTTTCATAACTTTATTTTTATAAATAAATACAAATCTACTAAACATCAGTTATTTTACTATCATATCCTTAACGGTGTCCACAAAACAACTGTCAACCTTAGTAAGCAAAATTCGCTCAATTATCGCATAAAAGGGCCTGTAAAAAAACTTCCATTTACGATTTATATAAAAACTCATTTTACATATCGATAGGGAAACACTCAGAATGCATTTTTTTATTGATAATCTCACTTTTTATACTTGCACATTTCCCAAAATGTTGCCGCTAGTAAGCTCTTAAATTCAAACCAAAATAAAATTAATACTATCCAATGATAGTATATTACACAATAGCAATTACTAAGACAAATTGCTAAAATTCACCTCTTTTGCCAATTAGCATTGCAGAAGCAACTATAACAATTCAAATTGCCATCCACGAAACTCATCTTACCTATTCTGTAAATTCACGCCCCACAACCGATAATACCAAAGAAAAAAACCAATCTCATTGTATTCAAATAACGACTAAAGCCAAATTGAACCCAAAAATATACAATACTACTTCAAAAGGTACAATCATACCTGACACGATAAAAAAATCTGAACACCTCCAAAACAAACAAATATTAGAATACAAATTTTCCGATACATACATCGCTCCGATCGATATCATGTCGCCAAAAAGCTAATTTATTAGGCTAATATCTCGTATAAACTCGTATAGAAACTATACTTTGTAAAAATAAACATCAACCAATGCTGAATTTACACATAGATTGTCCTTTAGGTGTCGAACATTTTAATGTAACACGCTACTGCTATATAATTGCTTTAGTAGGGTTATGTAAAATAAAACATCAACTCTTATCCGAATTTAGTAGCGTTATCTAAATAACCTGATTATCACAGAAAATGGCTTATCTTCAATGAAATGATAAAAAATAATCATTAACCAACATTACAACGTATATAAAAATTATAGCATTTGTTCAAAGATAATTTACATTTAACCTTACAATATACTAATATTATCCTGCTGCAAAAATAACCGAAAATACTCGGAAAGAATTATGTATGCTGGTTAGGTCCTACAATGAATCACTAATTTAAAAACAACTAGCTAACGTATACTATACAGTATGTTAGATAACAAGATTTAAATGCATGAATTCAATACTGAATTACCTCTACACATGGTGTGATTTATATAAAAATTAACACAGCTCACATAGAATTTAAATCTAGCAACAAAAAATATTTTATTGAAATACGAATTAAAATACAAAAAACCTTTTTAAATGCCTAATCCAAAGGCGTAATTAAAAATTATAAAACATTCACATAATAATAACCAAATTCTGATATAACTATTATTTAAAATGTGATAGATCATTAGTATTCGCACATGCACTCTCACATCCAAATAAATAATAAATTTTATATTCTTATCAAAACAATTTCGATAAAAATTATTACATACCATTTGCTTAAATGCATGCATCATTTTTTATCAATTAGATAGTCTATTTTATCATATGAATTACTCGAACAACTTGTTCGCATATTGGATAACCGATAAAACATTCCATATATATCGTTAATATACTTTTGATACATAAATTTTATTTATAATAACAACCGGTACTGACTTTTACAAATGCTCTGAAAATAATTCCACATATTCATTTAACTACTAAAATTAAAAAATAATTATTAATTCTTGAATATTATGCACGTCACCATAATTTTTCATAATACATATAAACTTTTTATAATTTCCTACATATATAAAATAAATACCTGGTGTTATTCACTTAAATAATAAAATTTCACTTTTATAACATTAATTTTCATTGAAAATATTTCAAAAGAACTAGATATTGTAGTTAAGTCATTATAAATCTCAGAATAAGAGAAAATTAAAAGATAACAACAGCAATGCCATACCATAAAACAATAGTTAAATTCTACATGCAAGACAGCTTTTTTATATATTATGAAGGTTAAATGTTTCTGTTAGACTACTCTCTTCTAGTGTTAATTAATAATTTACGAAAGTTTGTAATATATTTGACAATATATCTAAAATAAATCATTAATGTAATTATATTAATTTCACATATGCTATATATAAATTAAGAATATTGATTTATATCTACTTTACTTTTTTTATGATAAATTTTCACAAATAATCCAAGCTTTATTCCATAGAAAGTAATGCATAGGTATACAGAGCTTAGTAAAACAATACTTATTCTTAAGATATCACAGTTTATAAATTTAGTTTAAATCAAAATATTTATTCCAAAATAACCTTAAAATCCACCTGCAGAACTGTCACTATATTTATATAATATTACTTACTTTTGTATCCAAAAACGCCTAAATACTAAAATATTTATTTTATGTAAAATTGATATTTTTTCGTATTATACATTAAATTGTAACCATTGCACCTATGTGTTCTATACTTCTAACTACAAGTTAGAAATTGTTCTAAAAACACTTTTAAAAAACACAAACTTTATATAGAACTACTTACATAAATTAACTCGTATTATGATTAATCCTAAAAATAGAATCTCTAACCATATTAGAACAAGCAGCACTTTTATTTTATACAAATTCAACTTTAGATATAAAAAGTTGTAAGCAATCTAAAATAAGATTATTTACTTAATAAACAATATATCATCATTCTGTTGGTGATTTTGATACTATCTTAATAAATAAAGCATTTTAGAAAGTATAAAAAACGATTAAAAGCACTATAAGCCAAATTAAATTTTAAAATTGTATTTTTCCGAATAAAATAGCTATTATTTCATATAGATATAAGCGTGATCAGGTTTACATAGTGAAATATGAATCAAATAGCCAAGGTATATTACATTTCCTGATACCTAACAAAATGTTATACTTATCAATTTACATAATGTAAATGTAATAAATACGAACCATATCTTTTGTAGTCTATTATGCTCAATAGATAATGTATATCAAAATTGCTAAGGAACTTACTGAACGTAAAGTAGAGTAATATAGTAAAATCTTGCTTATTTAATAATGAGATTTACTAAAATTATCTCTAAAATTTAATTGCATCATACTTGTAGAATTTATACAACAATAGATGGACTATAGTATAATCACTAATAAATTGGTATAATACCACAACAGTGATAGACTGCATTTTACAATAGAATATTAAAACAATTACCTTTTACACCTTAAAAATTCAAAACCTTTTACCACTTTTACCATTTTACCAATGGAACAGTGTATCAATATGTATAAATATGCTCATTTTAATAATTAATAAATCAGACTAAATTACTTTTTTCTGAAAATAATGGAAATGTATTATAGTTGAAAAGTCCTTTTATATCAATTTAAATCAATTATCAGCTGACATAATACCTTTCACAAATAAAGACAGTTTTATAAAAAATAAAATGTTGTGAATATGAAACCTTTATTGCACATTCACCTTCAACTTTAAATTAGTACAACGTATTGATAACATTTGCAATAATAAAAACATTGAAATATATTATAGTATTTTAAATAAAAAATCCTAATATGCTCCACAACATTATATTTCTATATAGGCACTTCATAAAGGTAATACTCACATAATCATGAGTTTCTAATAGGTTATAACACTACAAATAACAATTATACTTCAAATTTCTACTATTATAATAATGCTCTCATTCCTAAAAACCAGTAGAATTCCTATTAAGTGTAATACTAAATTAGTTATTTAGTTTCCTGACTTTTCAATAAATTAACAATGAGATAAAAATGATCCAAACCTCTTCATCTGCTATTATACAATAGAGCTATGTTTCTAGCGTGATGTTGTAAAATCTTTCAGATATATAATACTTTTTGTTAACAAGCCACGGGAATTTGATGTCACATAATACACCAATGATACAACAATATCTAAACATAAAAGCTGAGCATCCTAATGAATATTTATTCTACCGAATGGGAGATTTCTATGAACTATTCTTTGAAGATGCAATAGAAGTATCTGCATTATTAGATATTACATTAACCTCCAGAGGTCAGTCAGCTGGAAAACCAATACCTATGGCTGGTGTCCCATTTCATGCAGCTGATAGTTATATCACCAAATTGGTAAAACTTGGTAAAACTTTGGCCATTTGTGAACAAATTGGTGAATCAGTAACAGGAAAAGGGCTTTTTGAGCGAAAAGTTGTCCGTATTATTACACCAGGTACACTTACAGATGAAGTGTTTCTAGAAGAAAAACAAGATAGTCTCACTATTTGCATTCACCAACATCGCACTAAATTTGGCATTGCATTACTAAATTTAAGTGCAGGTATTTTCTCTATCTGTGAAGTACAAGGTCAGGAAATGCTAAAAAGCGAAATTGAAAGGGTTCGCCCATCTGAAATATTAATTTCTGAAAATTTTACACGCAAAACCGTACTAGAAACTAGTTCACCAAATATCCGCTCAGAATGGGAATTTGATCTAGAGAATGCAAATCAAGATTTAGCAAAACAATTTGGTAAAAATTCACTTCTTTCATGCTATATGTATCCTTTAGCATTAACAGCAGCTGGATGTTTACTAAACTATGCGCGATCTACACAACGAAATATTTTACCACATCTTACAAAACTTACTATCGAAAATATTTATGACCATGTTTTAATCGATTCGCAAACACGCAAAAACTTAGAACTTGTAAAAAACATACAAGGTGGTAAACAACATACTTTATTAGGCATTATAGATAAAACTATTACACCAATGGGAGGACGTTTATTAAGTCGGTGGTTAACTAAACCTTTACGTAATAAAAACAAATTAGTTGCAAGATTAGATTCTATCGACAAGCTAAAACAAACCCAGCTCAATATAAATATTACCGTCCCTTTAAAAAAAATCGGTGATATGGAGCGCATTGTAAGTCGATTAGCATTACGCAGTGTTAAACCTAGAGATCTACTGCGTTTAAAGGCTACTTTTCTTGCACTTCCAATATTAAAAAAAACATTAGACAGTATATCTACAGAACTCATAACTTCCATTCTTAAAAAAATTCACACATTTCCTCAGTTATATGACATCCTAAGTCGTGCCTTGATACCAGAGCCACCTGCAATTATTCGAGATGGGAGTATAATTGCTGAAGGTTTCGATCTAGAACTTGATGAATTACGCGCAATTAATCAAAATGCCAATCAATATTTACTAGATTTTGAAACAAAAGAGCGAAAAAAAACTGGGATCACTACTCTTAAAATAGGGTTTAATCGAATACATGGTTATTATATTGAAGTATCACGCTCCCAAAGTAAGTATACACCTGAACATTATACTCGTAGACAAACACTTAAAAATACAGAGCGCTTTCTTACAACAGAACTAAAAACTTTCGAAAATAAAGTATTAAGTAGTAAAGGCAAAGCACTGGCCAGGGAAAAACATATATATGCCAAATTACTTGACATATTGATAACTAATCTAACAAAGCTTCAAGAAACAGCTAGCGCTATTGCTCAACTCGATGCACTGTATTCATTAACAGAATGTGCAAAACAGGCTAATTGGTGCAAACCAACTTTTACTACAACAGGCATAACCATCACTGCTGGTCGACATCCGGTGCTTGAACAAGTACAACACAATCCATACATACCTAATGACTTAAAACTATCAACAAACAATCGCATGCTGATTATTACAGGACCAAATATGGGGGGTAAATCTACATATATGCGTCAATCAGCTTTAATTATTTTAATTGCACAAATTGGAAGTTTTGTACCTGCCTCCCAAGCAAATATTACCATTGTAGATCAAATTTTTACTCGAATTGGAGCATCTGATGATTTAACTAGTGGACGTTCAACTTTTATGGTAGAAATGTCTGAAGCTGCTAATATATTAAAATATTCTACTGATCGTAGTTTTGTCTTATTAGATGAAATTGGACGTGGTACCAGTACTTATGATGGGTTATCACTAGCATGGGCCATCGCACATCATTTGGCAAATAAAAATAAAAGTTTTACTCTATTTTCAACACATTATTTTGAACTTTCAAAATTATCCCAGATTGTAAAAACTGTCGAAAATGTTCACCTAGATGCTGTGGAACACGAAGACACATTAATTTTTTTGTACCACGTTAAACCAGGGCCTGCTCGGAAAAGTTTTGGCTTACAAGTTGCTACACTTGCTGGTATACCTAATACTGTTGTGCAAAATGCTTATCAAAAATTATCAGAACTTGAAAAAGAAACTACTACACTTAAACATATCACACAATCGGAAACAACATTACCACAATACGATATACTTCATGATAACATCGCGCTGTTATCAAAAATTTCATCCTGTAATCCAGACGAAATGTCACCTAAACAGGCATTGGAAGTTCTTTATAAACTAAAAGAATTAGCTAAAAAAATAAAGCAAAATTAAATATCCAGGATATTTCAACATACACTAAAACTTATAGATAACGCTTAAATTAAAATATAACCTCACATATTAGTACACTAAATTTCAATTTAATCACTTGCAAGGTAAAAAAATAGCTATCGAGATCAATATGAAAAGTACCACCAAAACCAACACCTGATTATAATATAATTAAGTTTTAGAAAATTAACTTTAACTACTTTCTGATTGTCTGAAGACAATTATAACAACATAGTATATAATTCAAGAAACATAATTTACTAGATGAACAATTAAAGACCCGGATTGTTATAAAAAGAACAATCTGAATAATTTAAGTAATTTTCCATTTACCTTATCTGATATCTAAAGTCTTCTGAACCTCCATTGTTAAACCAAATATCATATCCAATTAATAATTTTGCATAATCCAATATTTCTAACAAACCATGATGGTACCAGATTTAGAAAATATTTACGCAAATAAACATTTTAACGCTTTAATCTATAGCATCTGACTTAAACGTTTTTTTTAAAAGTATAATGAAATGACAACATGCATATTTAAAATTTATTTAAAGATATTTATAGTACATTGTTGTCATATCTACTTATTTGTCTATGATACAAGAAATTCTTATCAGGACATTTCAAAACACGAACAAATATGTGGTTATTAATTCACACTTCTTGATAAAATACGACTTTATATGTGAAGTACTGCAACTAATTAAATTGACTAGGTAAATTTAAACATTTTTTTAATAAACTTAGTACAATTAAAAGGCAAACACTCTGAGTTTTACATTAATTTTAGTAAGAACGTATCTATCTATCTATGCAAAGGATAGAGTAAAAAATTAATTGTCTTTTGCTAATCCAATTGTAGTTTTAGATACAATATCAATTAAAATAAAAATATAACCTAAACAGGGACATTCAATCGCAAATAGTCATAATACAGCACGAATTTAATTTTCTATATACCTTTAAAAAATACAATTGACTTCTTACTATGATTTGAAATTGAATAGCAACAAATCGTGTTTTTACTTAAAATTTAAACATTCTTAACTTATGCATCAGTATTACGAGCAATGAGTCTAAAAATCTAAATATTGAAAATATTTTAACTTTATAATTATCCAGAGTAAATATTTAATAGTTCTATATATACTCTTGTATGTTAGTGCATACACTATACTATTCAACCAGTAAGGAAAATTAAAATAACCTCATGTCATGTAAATTAGATTTCTTTACTTTATAAAAATAAAAAGAATGATATACCAATTACTAAAATCCTCTGTATGCTATATAAAACTGATATCTACGACAAAATAATACTTATAATGCACAAAACTATACAAGTACATCAGTATATTAAAGCTAGTATGATAGTCTTTGCCATATAACGCTATGAGACATGAAAATACACTCTACATAACTGATATCATATTATATCAGAACAACAACAAAGTTTTAATCTTTACCTGTCATATATTTTTAATACCATATCGCATAACGCATTTTAAGTTATAATAGTAAACGATAAAACAACTAGATAAAACTACAACTAACTAGATAATTTTAAAAAATAATCTAAAATTCTTGATAAAACCTATAGAAGCAAATTACGAAAACTCATTTTGATGCTATACAACAAGATAAAAAGGATGTATAACTTAATTTATTTGATAAGCTAGAAACTTCAGCTATCTAACTACATGTTAAATTTCTTTAGTAATTAATTTTATATTTTAAGTATATAGGAAAAAATGATAAAACTATCGCCCATAGAAAATTGCTTAATTGAACATTGCTTTTTTTAATAATAATCACTCTTTTAAAAAACGAATATATATTTACATTTAATAAGTACTTACTAGCCCCCATAATTTATTTTAATTAGTTAACTGAATATGCTATTGCACCTGTCTCAATTTACTTTCCATTTTAACATATCTAACTATTTAAATAATTTTTTAAACATTTGCTAATAGCAAAGCAAAGAATAATATAACTTCATTGCAATAAAGTAAAACATATTCCTTTCCTTAAAATAGTCAAAGTACATCTATGTAAATTAAAAATCTAAAAGAAACTTTATTAATTATGTAATAGTGCTCACTAAGCATCTGATTAGTGTGATATAACCATATCCCCTATTAACAATAGTTATTTTTATCAAAAAAAATTATCTGGAAATAAAAACTTTTGCAGAACTATTGATATAGTAAATGCACTACTGTATAAAAATTATATGCACTCAAATTCAACAAGCTATACAGTACTTTTTACTTTCATTAAGCTTAGCAGACCTGCTATATAATTTAATTAACAAAAAAAAACAATTTTAGCTCTATTGTTTTGAGAAATGACAACTGTACATTGTATATAAATGAGCACTGTGTGCAAAAGATACCTTTCCAATATGGTTCAATAACAATAATTAAAAGTAACCTACCTATACGATATTTTAAACTCATCAAAAAACAACATATACTACACTTATAGTCAACTATGTATCATAATACTAAATTATAAAACTGCTTTTACTCATGGCTAAATGCAATGATAGAACATATATTTGGTATTTTTAATTTTTCTGGCGGTAAGCACTATTGAAGTCATTACCACAACAACATTTTCTAAATCATTCAATAAAGGCACAAGCTCCATGTTATTATTTCCATGCTATTAAATTACTTCTGATAAATCACATGCTTCCAAAACAAATAACCGATACTATCGCATTGATACATCAATATGTTTATTACATCAATGTTTTCTTATTCCTATAACGCAATAGTTTTTTCTCTCATAAAATTTCTAGTATGGTAAAATATCAACCTATATGACAATTAATATATCAATAAAATTAAAGAAAGCTTAATCTAGCAGATAAAGGAAACAGAACCCTACGTCAATTATCAAAATTATTTTCAATTTCAACATATCAGTACTTTAATTTTTTAACAGTATAATCTAGACTTATTCTTTAATAAGCCCCGTTTTAAACCCGATAATGATAGAAATATATCTTTTAAAACCGTCAATAAACTATAATCAATTTGTTACTTTGTAATGTATTTTTTTAATATATGAGATACTCATTTTAAATATCTAAATATCTAAGAGCCATTGTAACATCCAAACAATAATATAATAAAATACTCTTAGGAAATCAATACGTACAAATACTCAATGCAACAACAATCAATGTTATGCTTCCACTAATTTACTATAGTTAAACATCACTCTTTTAAAAAAACTAAATTTATCCAAGTTAAACAGACGTCATTTTATAACAGTTAAATAATAGACTATTTGCAACTACTATCTTCTTCGTTTTATGGATATAAGATGCAAGTTATCCCTAACACTACTACTCACTTTAAGTAGATACATTTGATGTCACCATAACGTTAGAAAAATTAAAAATACTAAAATACCTTTACACTACTATAACAATATAGCTAACAAACTTTCACCTATCAAAATTTTATTAACATTTACCCTTTGCCAAGAATCATGAGTGTAAATATAGCTACAGATTATAAAGTTTTTAAAATTCAAGTGCTTAGTTAATGCTATATATACCATTTCTACACAATGTTCGATTATGATATTTAAAAAAAATATCAGAGTATGTCTACACACAATTATATACTTTATTCGTGTTTCCTCTTTTGTTAAGCACCATAATAGACACAATGAAACAAATTTTATTAGAAATAATTTAGTCTTACACATACAATATCACTGCTTCAATATCAGAATGTTCTTTAAGTACTGTTTCAATTCAGAAATAAAATCTCAAGTATTTTACATCATTATAGTAAATCTTAAGATTGCATAATTTTGATAACGAATCCGCATACTTAACTTTATCAACAAATCTTGATAAAGTCGAATTTGCAATATACATCCTTCTTAAATCTAATCAGTTAATTTTCGTAACTCACAAACTAATTAAGTACTTCAGCCATATAATCTTTTTAGTTGATAAATAAAACGGCAAGCAAACATAATTAGGATTAATAGTAATGGACAGCTCAATATTTACAAATATTCTTATCAATCAAAAGTGCAACATAAAGCTATATAAGCACCAAGCACTACCAAAGATGAATACAGGAAAAATTTAAAAATTATACTTATGTATAAAGTGGTATACATATCTCATTCTAAATTAACATTCAAAGTTAATATACTTTTATATAACAGTTGTTCACAAAATTAAACATACAATATACTCTAAAGTACCTATTTATATACTGAACATAACTGACTAAATTTTTGCCAAGTTTTCTCACTAAATTTAGCAGCAAAGTCATAAAGTAATGCGGCAAATTTTTCTCGAAAAGATTCATTAATATGATATGTAATCTAGTAAATATCTAAAGTTTTAGACTTTTCAAGTAAATAATCATCACTAGTTTTAATCTCATCAATTAAATTTAAATCTATAGCTTGAGTACCATACCAATGTTCACCTGTCGCAATTCTTTCAACGTCAATCGCAGGTCGATTATCTTTTACAAATTCTTTAAATAATTCATGTGTATCTTCCAATTCTTCACGGAATTTATCCCTGGCTCTATTCGTATTTTTACCAAACATAGTTAGAGTACTTTTATGCTCTCCAGCTGTATGATGTTCAATGTCAATGTTATATTTATTTAGCAATCTATAAAAATTAGGAACTTGAGCTAATACACCAACTGAGCCAACAATTGCAAAAGGTGCTGCAATAATTTTGTTCGCAACACATGCCATCATATAGCCGCCACTTGCAGCAACTAAATCAACAGCAATAGTCAACGATATTTTTCTTTCCCGAATACGTTTTAATTGAGACGCAGCAAGACCATAATTTTGAACAATTCCTCCTGCACTTTCAAGTACTACAAAAACTTCATCCCTAGGATTTACAACAGTTAATAATGCTGTAATGGATTCGCGGAGATTTTTAATTTCACTGGCATACATATCACCATCAAATCGTAGTAAAAATAATTTCTTTACATATGTCTTTTCAAAAATTTCGGCAGAGATTTTCTTGGAATTCAACTTGTCAATTTTTTTTTGCTGTTTTTCTTTCTTTTTTCTAGCTTTAGTTAACTGTTTATATTCGTATTTTGGAAGCATTTCGGCTTCTAAAGCATACTTCAGAGAATCGAAATGATCATTAATTTTTTCTATTTCAATAATCGAACGATTTTTAGCACGAGATACTATAACACCTACAAAAATGGATAACATTAGCAGAATTAAAAGTATAATTGTTACTGCCTTTAAGGCAAAAAGACCATATTGAAAAAAAAACTCACCCATCCACTAATCTCCAGTTAATCTCTTTATGTAAGAATACTAATTGTACGACTTATCTACTTTCGTTACAAATATTTATCATTAATTTGTGCCTGAAAATAAACTATAATAGTTTAACAAAAACTATGCATATAAAGTGAAATTCATTTACCAAATATTAATCATTACAATATTACTACTTTGACGTACAGAAAAATAATTACTAACTAAATTAAAATTTTATAAAAAATATTTTAAAACGTTATTTGAATACCTTAAGATTTTACCTTGTATGCAATAGTTACAGAAAACAACACCATATAACATATTAAAACCAATTATATGTAATTTTACAAAGAATTTAAAATAAATGCATATGTAAATACATTCACAAAATACTGTACTATTATTCTGTATATAGGCCTTTTTATCAAACGTTCATTTTAAACCGACTTCAGTAATAATAACTCAAAAGCCTTTAGAAAATATTCGGTTTGTTTACAATGTAATTTACAGGATACTGCTCATGATATAAAAAATAAACTGGTAAATCTACTAATAATAAGAATGACAATCCATATTATATAATTGGGCAATCTGTAATCTGCTAAATAAGCCAACTTATTTTATCACTCAATTCAAACATACATTTTAAACATCAATCAATTTTCGAAAAAATACCAAAAAATCTTAAAATTACTATTGATATTTTGCAGAAGCAATATCATTTAAAATACAACCTTAAATCATTATACTATAATACCAATTCACCACCATAACACTATCATTCATAAGCCGATATTTTACTTTTGTACTAAAAAAAAACATAATAAATTATTTTTTACAGTTTAATAAACTCTCACAAAATGCAAATAACTTAAAAAAATAAACCTTATTTTTGCTCTGCCAATATCCCAAATAACCAAAACAACATTAAAACATTCTTTTCCACCTTTGCACAATTTCCAATATAATTAACATATACACAACCTAACAAATTCTATTTGAAGTGTATTAAATCCCAAAAAACGACAATAACATTTATTATTGATTGCTATTTTATAAAAATTTAGAATTACAAGAAAACTTTACAATATACAACAACTAATGTCTATAGGATAAATCATGCCAATTTCACTCATGTTGACAACATTATATATTTTATATATTCAGAATATCTGAAATACACTATTTGTAACTACATATACTTAACTCATCTCACTTAATCCACCACATTTAGTTCGCAGCAAGAGCATCTTGTAAGTAAATTATTTACTCTATTTACAATTGCTTCTGAGGACTTTTTAAATCATAACTTTTAGAAAACACACCACAATCTATAAAATAATCACTACTGATTCAGCTTACTATCCACTAATTTCTGGCTTAAGGATAGATTTATTCACACATATAGATAACATTGAATACTCAACTAGTCATAAATTCTATTTTTTAAATTAAGCATACAACATATTAATTTATAATGTAAAAATTATTAGTATACTATTCATTAAAAAAATTACGTTACTAGCTTATTCAACGACATATGTATCTTTATTATACGATAATTGTCACAAAAAATTTAACATGAAACACATAAAACTATTTACAGTAAAACAACATAAAATAAAACTGTTCACCATGTACCTTATTGTTATTCTTAACAGAATGTAATTCAATATAATTAATTACCATTGGACCAGCAGTTAGTAGCTGTGCTAGGTTTTACTATGACCATCTGACCATTTATAATGTACCTTTAAACCACCACTAATTATATGTTATAAAGCTTGTCATTATACTTCATACCTTGAAAAGATAAGACACATATATTAACTTAAATATGACTGGATAATAAAACCTTCTAAACGTACTCACATTATTCAAATTACATAAATCACCTCATAAACCAATTTTTTTTAAAGATCACAGTAACCTTCGCATTTGCTTCAAGTCTACTGGACATCGAGACGCACTCATTGCACCATTTCCCGATGTCATCCAATTCATAGCGGATGTTAGTACGACAAAAATGTAAATACCATTCCTAAAATTAATTTAACATCATAACAATAGGAAAAAATATGCCGCACAAAACTGTCAATTTAGCCATTCTAGGAGCAACAGGTACTGTTGGTAAAGTAATGATTTCTATCCTTGAGAAGCGAAATTTTCCAATTAAGAAATTATATCTATTAGCTACTGAACATTCTATTGGGAAAAGAATGTTTTTTCAGAAAAAAATCATTAATGTTGAAGAAGCTGAAAATTTTGACTTTTCAAAAGTACAAATAGCTTTATTTACTGCAGGTGCTAAAGTATCATTTAAGTATGTCTCTAAAGCAAGGGATGCAGGATGTGTTGTCATTGATAATACTTCTCAATTTCGCTATGATGCCGAAGTACCTCTAGTAATACCTGAAGTGAACCCTGAACGCATTGCTGATTATACAAATCGTTATGTAATTGCTAATCCAAATTGTTCAACAATCCAAATGCTGGTTGCATTAAATCCTATTTATAAAACGGTTGGAATCGACAAAATTCATGTGGCAACCTATCAAGCTGTTTCCGGAAGTGGGCATCTTGCAATTTCAGAGTTAGTCAAACAGATAGGTGAATTGCTTAATGGACGGATTGCAACAGCAGAAATTTATCCATGTCAAATCGCATTTAATGTTTTCCCTCAAATTGATACTTTTCAAGATAACGGATTTACTAAAGAAGAGATGAAAATGTTATGGGAAACACAGAAAATTTTAGAAGATCCTGATATACAAGTAACTGCTACAGCCGTAAGAGTGCCCGTACTATATGGACATTCAGAGGCAGTACATATAGAAACGAAACACAATTGCTTAGCAGCAAAAGCTAGATATTTATTGAATAAATCACCTGGAATTAAAGTACTCGATGACCCTAAAAAAGAAATTTATCCTACTGTTTTTGAACATGCTATTAAATCTGATCTAGTATATGTTGGCCGTATTCGAAATGATATTGGTAGCAAAAAAGGTCTTAATTTATGGATCGTTGCAGATAATTTACGCAAAGGTGCAGCATTAAATAGTATTCAAATCGCAGAGATATTATTAAATAAGTATTTATAGTTTAGAATTAACCAAGCCAGATAGGAAATTATGGAATAGCGTTAGATAGCACACAATAGGAAAAAGTAATTTACTATATTATAGTATAAATTTATCTAAGTACCGGAATGAGTAACAAGAACTGATCCCAACTTAGTAACGGGTGTTCATTCTAGTTATAAAGATTTTATCCAGGCACATAACCTCATCATTTCCATAAAACCTGTGATAATTTTTTGCTTACTTATATAAATTATAGGAAAATTTCAAAAAAAAATTAACACAAAATTCTGTAAAAAGTCGCTACCATCTTTTAAAAGTACTATACTTACGATAAAGACTACTCAAGCACTCATCTCATAAGGTATTATTATAAGATAATAATGTCAATATATAACCATATTAAAATAAAGTAAAAAACTGCAACTAACCACTCAAAGATCAACATCTACATTAAACTTCTAATGAAAACAATTTTAGCTTACCATCCAATCAACCCACACAAAGAACTTTTATACAATGTACCTTATTCTTCTACAAATACGCAATACACACTAATAATAATTAAGTTAATTTGAAAACTAAGAGATATAAATATTAACTTTACAGTTATCTAAAAATGAAACAATATTCTCAAATACACCTAGGAACAAATAAATTTATTTACATTTAGTACCCGGGGCCGGACTCGAACCGGCACGGGGTTTGATACCCCGAGGGATTTTAAGTCCCTTGCGTCTACCAATTTCGCCATCCGGGCGTATTTCTATTACTCTTTAGTGGAGGCTGAGAACGGAATCGAACCGATGTCCACGGCTTTGCAGGCCATTGCATAACCACTCTGCCACCCAGCCATCATTATATTACACCAAACATATATAAATCACTAACAAGAAACCTCAAAAACAAGCATTTAGGCTAATTTGGAGCGGGAAACGAGACTCGAACTCGCGACCACAACCTTGGCAAGGTTGTACTCTACCAACTGAGCTATTCCCGCACACTATGCTTCTGCATTCTACAGAATGACAGTTATCTGTCAAGTCCTTTTTCTTTTTGTATTTCGCACCAAGCAATCTCCAAGTACTGATACATAGACCATATAGCTAAAATCATAGAAAGATATAAAAAAATATAACCAATCAATATAATATTTCCACCTAACCATGATGGTTGTAGCAATAAAATAATAATAGCTATCATCTGAAATGCTGTCTTAAACTTCCCAATGTAAGAAACAGCTATTTCAGCTCGTTTACCTAATTCTGCCATCCACTCTCTCAATGCTGATACTGATATCTCTCGACAGACAATCAACGCAGTTGGGATTGAAATAACTGGAGTACGATATATCTCTACCAATAACACTAAAGCAACCACAACAATTAATTTATCTGCCACAGGGTCTAAAAAAGCACCAACACTAGACGCTTGCTTAAGACGTCGCGCCAAATAGCCATCCAACCAATCAGTTAGAGCTGCCAATAAAAAAATTGTTATTACTATTAACGACCGCCATTCATTTTGCCAATAGAATGCTAAAATAAATATAGGAATCAAAGAAATCCTTAAGATTGTTAATAAATTTGGAACTCTAAAAATACCCATATAATAAAATCCTTTGTGTACATTACTTACTTCCATGTATACCGATGTAAATCTTTTCTGCTAATACTTTACTAATGCCTTGAACTGTTCTTAGTTCTTCCACACTAGCCTGTTGTACTTCCTGTAAACCACCAAATTGTTTTAATAATCTTTGACGCCTTAGAATACCAACACTAGGAATATTTTCTAACTGTGAATGTAATTGCCGTTTTACAATCTTAGTTCTATGTCCTGTAATAGCAAACCGATGTGCTTCATCACGGATTTGCAAAATATACCTAAATGCTAAAGAATCTGATTTCAATTCAAGCTTATCTCCTACAGACGAAAGATATAATGTTTCTAAACCAGATTTTCTTTTTGAACTTTTAGCAATTGCCATTAACATAATCTGTGGTAGCTGTAATTCCATAATAACCTGTTCAGCTATACTTAATTGACCTATACCACCATCTATCAAAACAAGATCAGTCACCTGCCTACCTAAAGTACATACACACTTATAATGCCGACGTAATACTTCCAATAGTGAAGCACAATCGTCTCCACCATTTGCTAAACTGACATTATAGCGCCGATATTCAGATTTTAAAGCACCTTGGGGATGAAATACGACACAAACTCCAACAACAGAATCACCTTGTAAATGACTGATATCAAAACATTCAATACGTTGTATATGTTTTTCACAACCAATAGCCTCTCCTAAAAGCAAAAAGCTTTGCGAATGATTCATTTCAACTTCAAACTTACTAGTAATAGCTTGTTTAGCACTTCTTTCTGCCATCTCTACCCACTTTGCTTTATCACCATTAAAATTTGCATCATCAATCCTAAAATTTAAGTCATTATTTAAGTGATCTTTTAAAGCAAGCATAATAGTTGATTTGGAATTAAGCTTAGCTGATGTCAAAATCTCATTTGGCAACTGTTTTTCCTCATAAATGCACAAGTAATACTGCAATATAAATATCTCTAGAACTTCAACTTTATTTTTTTTTAAACTCATACCCTTTGTAAAATATTGTCTACTGCCTAATATTCTTCCACCTCTAATTGTTAATAAATGAACACAAGCGATCCCTGTTGTATTAGCAACTCCTAATACATCTAAGTTCATATTAGCATTTAAATCAACAATCACCTGATGACGTTGTATTTTCCGTAAACCCACCACTTGCTCTCGTAATCTAGCGGCTTTCTCATAATTCAATATTTCTGAAGCCACTTCCATTTTTTTAGCTAAAAATTCAATGAGTTGTGTTGTTTTTCCTAATAGAATTTTTTTTGCAGCATAGAAATCATCTTGATATGCCATTTTACTTATAAGACCAACGCAAGGTGCAGAACAACGTTTTATTTGGTATTGAAGACAAGGCCGAGTTCTATAACTAAAGAAAATCTTACCACATTGACGCAACCTAAAAACACGTTGAAGCATATCTAAAGTTTTTCGTACAGAACGAACACTAGGATAGGGACCAAAATATTCACCTTCATTACCCCTTTTCCCCCGATAAAAAAGTAACTGAGGATAATTATCTCTATTTGCTAATAAAATATAAGGATAAGATTTATTGTCCTTAAACAGAATATTGTATTTTGGTTTTAACTTTTGAATAAGTTGAAACTCTAATAATAATGCTTCAACCTCATTTCGAGTTACAGTAATTTCAATACTATGGACTTGAGAAACCAGCTGCTGTGTTTTGATATCTGTACAATCAGAAATATAACTAGCAATACGTCTACGCAAACATTTCGCTTTTCCTATATAAATAACCTGACCACCGTTATCTATCATAGAATATACACCAGGTCCCGAGGTAATATTCTTCAGATAGAGACCAAAATTTTTCAGGGTACCTCCGTATCCAGAATACAATGTTAAATTTAAACTATATCATCACTAAAACAGTGAAAACGTTAAACTTACAAAATAATACATGTCGATATCGGTAACTAATTTCAGCTTTAATGCTTTAACAGAATACATCAAAAATTTTCTAGACCTTTTGTATACGTGAACAACAAGCTATCTTAATTGTTTATACAATATAACGTATTTTTGATTAATATGCGAATAACACTTAACTCCATCTGCTAGAAATTATTTATATGGTGCAAACTTATTTTACATTGCAATTACAGATTTTTATTAGTAACACTACAGACCATCCTGTGCGTTGCTTAGAAACAAACTGTACCCTAGATATACACACTGCTATCTAACCACTATAAATCATGATAACTCTCATTTTGACGGAGAGACTGGGATTCGAACCCAGGGAGGGTTAACCCTCAACGGTTTTCAAGACCGTAGCTTTCGACCACTCAGCCACCTCTCCTTTGCTTTGCTTTGCTTTGCTTTATCGTTATTAGTTTATTTTATCGCATTTGACTGAAGCAAGCTAATAAAAAATTAGTAATATGGTGCATGTGGAATGCTCACACATCACTAATTATTTTAAATTCAACAGCAATCAGCTAACGTAAGACTACAGTCATTCTAATATTATCGTAAGGCAGCATTTTAACCCATGTTTATGGTTACCTCTAACATACAAAGTCGACCAACTTTTTATTATGAATTTTTTACAAGTATATGTACGACTATACATTGTCAATAAAAGACCTTTTAGTACCGACACAGTACTATTATTACTTAAGCTAAATATATACAATTATAAATAACCCTGACACAATTATATCAGAAAAAACTTGATAAACCATTGGAGATAACATTGAAAATACTTAATTAAAATACTGCATATTCCTCATTATAATAGCAACGATTGTACCATCTATTCTGCTATTGAAATGTCTTTATATCCGAACACATAGAAAAACAACATAGCAGATACGCCACAACATTCCCAAATACACCATTTCAACAGGTCACTTTTATACCCATAATGCAATATACGCAGATAAATCTTCTGTCAAACTCACATAAATTTACGTCAATAACAAGACGTTAGTTCTCACACACACTACAATTATATAATATATTTACTCTCTTACCATTGACATTAACTTAATATTTAAAGCACACCTACACATGAATATGCTCTCTACATTATAGTAATCTACTTTAATAGCAATAATGATTTATTATAGTTTTTAATTTATTACACAATCAATATTGTCGTTCGATAGCTTACAAGTTATAAGCGAAGATTAAAAATCCTATGAGCCCTATCTTGTAAACGAAAAGCTACTTTAGCCATTAAAATAATTTCAAATATAATATCAAATACTGCATTTTAACAGCACATATTTTAAACTTGTTTTAATCGGCATAACATGCTTTAATATTTATGTTAAGCAACCAAGCGTAACAATGTGCCTTTTCCAGATTTCAATACATTTCAATACACTGGCATTACGGTAGCTTTTTATGACTGTTTCAAATTTAGACCAACGACCAAAATTATATAATTATATTAAGATATGATACCACACTTTACATCTGAAAAGGATAGACTACATTCTCATTCAATCTGTCAACAACGTCAATAATAAACCAACGTAAAAGAATATTGATATGCTTTAATAATTCCCTACATAACACCTGCTTTTATTTTTTATAAACCAATGTTTAAGGATATTTTGAAAAGTTCCTTTACAAAACGTATTTTACATACCTTTTGTAAATTTTATGCAACTTAATGTATTTTAAATCAATAGTTTTGCTCTTTTAAGTTATTTCACAAGACAAAAAATAATTTGACAACAGGCGATTTGATAAGGAGCTATTTTATTTATGAGCACTACTAAAATAAAGATGCCTATGAATGAATCTTTTGTTCATTTACAATGTCATAGTGAATACTCTCTAGTTGATGGATTGTTACGCATGAAGTCTTGGCTTACCCGTGTTAAAGAAATGGGCATGCCGACTATTGCAATTACCGATCAAGATAATTTGTTCGGGATAATCAAATTTTATCAAACGGCAATAGGTTTAGGCCTAAAACCGATTATCGGTAGCGACGTTTGGTTTGAAAATAATGTGAAATATGAAAAACCATTTAAAATGACCATGCTATGCCAAAATCTTGAAGGCTATAAAAACCTAACTAACTTAATTTCTAGAGGGTATATGGAAGGTCAAAAGAATGGGAAACCTGTTATTAATCGTCACTGGCTAAAAGATAAAACTAATGGTCTTTTGATGTTAGCAAACTCACGTGAAAGCGACATTGCACTAGCCCTGTTAGATGGAAAAGAGAACATAGCAGCAGAGCTTCTTGATAATTGGAATAAGCTATTTCCTGATCGTTTTTATTTATGTATTACACGAACTGGTAGAGATAATGAACATAATTATTTAAAGCAAGCCATTTTGCTAGCAGAAAAAAAATCCTGTCCATTAGTTGCTACTAATGAAGTACGCTTTTTAAAAGAAGAAGATTTTGAAGTACATAAAGCACGAGTTTGTATCCAAGAAGGCGTTGTTTTAACTGATACAACAAGAAAAGAAGAATATACTGCAGCACAGTATTTAAAATCATCTGACGAAATGAAGGCTCTCTTTTATGACATTCCCGAAGCAATTCAAAATACTGTAGAAATTGCGAAACGTTGCAATTTATTTTTAGACCTAGGTAGAATTTTTTTGCCAAATTTTACGCTCCCAGATAAAATAAAGGCTGAAACCTACCTAATTGATGCTGCTAAAAAAGGATTAAATTGGAGATTAGAGAGTCTTTTTAATACTTCCTCACATAAAGAACAAATAGAAAAGGAAAGTATCTATCAAGAACGTTTATTACATGAGTTAAAAGTTATTAACAATATGGGTTTTGCTAGCTATTTTTTAATAGTTGCAGATTTTATTAATTGGGCCAGAAAAAATGAAATTCCAGTAGGACCTGGCCGTGGCTCTGGGGCAGGCTCTTTGGTTGCTTATGCTTTAAGAATCACTAATATCGATCCAATTAAATATGAGTTACTTTTTGAGCGATTTTTAAATCATGAACGGGTTACTATGCCAGATTTTGATATTGATTTTTGTATTGAAGGTCGTGATCGAGTGATCAATTATGTTTCTAATAAATATGGTCGAAAGTCTGTTTCGCAAATTATAACCTTTGGTTCAATGACGGCAAAAGCTGTTATAAGAGATGTAGGGCGTGTTTTAGGACATTCATACAGTTTTATTGATCAAATTGCCAAATTAATTCCACTGGAATTGGGAATCACACTTGATAAAGCTTTAAAACAAGAAGAGCTTTTAAAATTACGATACGATGAAGAAGATGATGTTAGAGAATTGTTTGATTTAGCCAAAAAATTAGAAGGTACAGTCCGCAATGTTGGAAAACATGCAGGTGGTATAGTAATTGCCCCTTCAAAATTAACAGATTATACACCACTATACTGCGAACCAAATGAGAAACAACCAATAAGCCAATTTGATAAAAATGATGTAGAAATCATTGGCTTGGTAAAATTCGACTTTTTAGGCCTTAGAACGCTTACCATTATTCGTTGGGCACTAGAAACAATTAATGCTAATAATAAATTAAACAAACAGCCTTTTTTGAATATAAATGTCATTCCACTTAAAGATAGTAAAACTTTTCAACTATTGTGCAAATGTCTGACTACAGCTATATTTCAATTTGAATCACGTGGAATGAAAGATCTAATACGTCGGTTACAACCTAATTCTTTTGAAGATATCATTGCTTTAGTTGCTTTATTTAGACCAGGCCCTTTACAATCTGGAATGGTTGCTGATTTTATTTCTCGTAAAAACGGCATATCAGGTATTATTTATCCTCATCCAGATGTAAAAACTATTTTACAACCAACCTATGGTGTTATCTTATATCAAGAGCAAGTTATGCAAATTGCTCAAGTCTTAGCCGGTTACACTCTTGGAGCCGCTGATTTACTAAGGCGTGCTATGAGTAAAAAAAAACACGATGATATGCTAAAGCAACGTAAAATTTTTACTAGTGGTGCTATAAATCGTGGGGTTGATAAATTAGTTGCAACTAACATTTTTAACTTAATGGAAAAATTTGCCGGATATGGGTTTAATAAGTCACATTCAGCTGCATATGCTTTATTAAGCTATCAAACAGCGTGGTTAAAAGCACATCATCCTGCTGCATTTATGGCTGCTGTTTTATCATCAGATATGTCAACTACCAGTAAAATCGTTACCCTTATTGAAGAATGTCATAATCTTAATATTAAAGTTATTCCGCCAGATATTAATAGATGCCTCTATAAATTTACAACTGATGTTAATAATCGAATTATTTACGGTCTAGGCGCTATAAAAGGGGTAGGAGATGCAGCTATTGCTTGTATTATAAAAGCAAGAGAAAATGGTACTTTTAAGGATATATTTGATTTTTGTACAAGGGTAAATTCCAAGACAGTAACAAAACGAGTAATTGAAGCATTAACTAATTCTGGTGCTTTTGATAAATTAGGTTTCAATCGAGCTGAAATTATGTATAAGATTAAGCCAGCGATACAAGCCGCAGAGCAAATTAAAAAACATTTAGCACATGGACAAGTTGATCTGTTTGAAAATTTATTCACATCGTCGAAAGTAAACGAATGCATACTAGTAAAAAACATTACACCATGGAATAAACTAAAGTACTTACAAGGAGAAAAAGCCACACTTGGCTTTTATTTAACAGATCATCCAATTACAAATTATCTGAAAGAATTAAAAGCACAGGGAATATTACCTATTGCCGTTAGTTGTAAACATGGCGTTAAAACTTGCAAAATAGCCGGTTATATTTCAGAACTACGTACTTTCTTAACTAAACGGGGAGATAGAATGGCATTTATTAGCCTAGATGATGGATCAACTAAAAAAGAAATTGCTATTTTTCCAAACTTGTTTAGCGAAAAGCGTATGCTACTTAAAAAAGATAATTTAATTATAGTCGAGGGTGATATTAGTCCTGGTAAGTATGCTGGAGACATAAAGGTACGTGCTAGAACACTTGTCGATTTAGAAACAGCGCGAGTTAATCTAGCCTGTTTTATTCGTGTTAGGTTAAATACTAGTAAATTAGAAGAAAATTTTGTTAGTCATCTAGCAGAGTGCTTAAAAGCACACTCCAAGGGCATTTGTGCTCTAATTATAGAATGTGAGAATAATGTTGCAACAGTAAAACTTCGATTTGGAAAAACATGGTTATTTCACCCAACGGATGAATTACTTACGGATTTATTAAAACTAAAAGGTATTGATTTAGCTGAATTTGCCTATTCAGAATAAAAGTTATATTTTAAAAAAATAACATACAGAATACGCACACAATTAATTTTTAGAAAATTAGGAAATGGAGGTTCTGAATTAACAATTCATGATTTACACATTAGCATATTTAACAGATAAAACATTTTAAAATATGACCAAATTTAGTTGTTAATTAAATTATAATACCATCCACTGTAGCAGTGTACAGTAAGGAATCATATCTACATAAACAGACTTTTATTTTTAATTTATCATTTCTACTATTTTACCTTTTAAACATAAAACAGCCAATTTAAAACTCCATCCTTCCTATGCAAATTTTTTACGTATATTGTTATAATCAGTAATTATTTAAATACCAAACATGTCAATTTCTATAAAAGCTTATTAGTATAATTAAAAATAGTTTAAACGTGTTCTAACAAATTAATTAGAACAAAATATCATGACACATTGACAATCTATTTTAAAATATCCTAATAAACACTTATTACACAATAGCTGTTATAAACAGATGACCAAATAACATCTTTTTTAAGCTCCTTCAAAAAAACTACATTTACGAGTACTCACGTATTTATAATACGTAGTACACTATGTGTTATAATGTAAAGGATAGGTTACAATTTCAAATATAGTTTTCTGCAATCACCAAGTTTTAAAATCTGATAGTTCATTGATTTTTACCAACCTACAAATTCTAAAACAATGATACATCAATCAATATAAGATTGTAATCAGCTCTATAAGTAGAAAACTTACTCAAACTCAATATTGTAAGTAATGGATAATCATAACATCTTAGTATTAAACTACTAACAACGTAAATTATATTTGTCTTAAACACATACCATGCTTTTATGATTTTTTAAAAACTAGAGTAAAATTGTGCAACATTTTAAATTTTATTATACTATAACTAATTTGTACTTTCATAGCACAATTCCAAATTTATATTATTGGTCATTTTTAAATTATATGCCATATCGTTATGCATAAGCTAAAAAATATACTATCCTAATTTTCTTTCAATGTGTACAAATACTCAATGCACGCATCAACACGCTTTTAAATAAATGCCGGAGAAAACATGCTGCACCTCAAACTTTATATTTTGGAAAATAATAGAAATGATTAAAACTTCAATTTTAAATTCAAATTGCAATAAAGAAAACAGTTGGGTTTCCAAAAATAAGAGTTTTATAACAAACTTTATAGCTGTTACATGTATAATTTCTGGCTATTTTATACCACTACATGGTTTGATTTTAAAATCAGTTGGATATTTTGCGTTATCAGGTGCTATCACAAACTGGTTAGCTATTTATATGCTTTTTGAAAAAATTTCTTTCATTTACGGGTCTGGAGTTATTCCTTCTCGATTTAAAGAATTTAAAATAGGAATTAAACATTTAATTATTAATCAATTTTTCACAAGAAAAAATATCAACCGTTTTATCAAAAAATTCGATACAGCTCCTGATATTGAAAAACAGATATCCACAGTAGATTTTGAAAAAATTTCCCAAAATTTAATTGAGAGCATCATGAATTCTCCTTTTGGAAACATGTTTAAAATGTTTGCTGGAAAAGATGCTCTAATACCATTAAAAATATCCATTATTGAAAAATTAAAACTTATGTTCTCTGATATTAAATCTGAATTATTGCTAGATAACAATCACAGCACAAACATGACCGAATATCTATATAAACAAACCAATCATATCATTGATGATCGGTTAACTGAAATAACACCTGAAATAGTAAGAAAAATCATTCATGAAATGATTTATAAACACTTAGGATGGTTAGTTGTTTGGGGAGGTATTTTTGGTGGGATGATCGGTGCATGCGTTACATTACTAGACTAAAAGTTAGTTACCATCAATAACTTCTTAGCGCAACTTTAAATTTTAAAACTACTTAATCCTTTATATTATATCATTTACAAATATGTTTTTAACTTTATTTTTTACATACACACTACTATATGCATACTACGATAATCCATTTCAATGTATAGAATATATTACATCAGTAAATCTACAAGACCATCTATAGTAAAAAACTCGATCCCATCATAAGAATTGTTTCATAATTATAGCACTTAAACTTAGTTTTCATGTGAAAATTAATATTATACTGAATTTTCTCAAACGTTGATTCAAGTTTCCACTATATCAACATTAAACACTGGTAGAAATGTACAGCATGTTAACAGTAATTCTTTAAAAATCTTTTCATTATTTTTACATTTTGCTTAATTTCAATAAATTGTGTTAAAAGTAAAATTACAGCGGTACCATATCACCGTTTAATTTTACTTTTTATATAAATTTAATCACTATATACAATAGCACGACTTTTCACAAATAACAGCAACTCGCACACTAATTTTATAATAGCTATATATGCTAACGATATCCATAAATCTATAGATACCTTAAGTAAATTTTCATTATTTTATCAAAGTCCATGTCACATTTTAACTGCAAAAGAAAGCTATTTTGCTAAAAACCACTTCTATTAAATCAGCTTTAACTAAAAACTTAACTCATCTAATACTTTATTTATAGCAAAACAATTTTTTTATTCTTCATACCTAAAATCATGTTTTTTTATATACTTTTATATATATTAATTTGCTTCACGTACCCTTATATCTCTTTACTTATAATTCAGACAGGTAATTTACTCAAATTTACAATTATATCAATGTTAAAAACAAAAGCTAAAACTCAAAATAAATTTATCCTTAATAACTCCCGACACCACAATATTTCCTCCAAAAAAAACTTTTATAAAGCCTTTTCATTATCAATGAATAAAGCTGATTCTTAAATACTAAAACAGCTTAAAACTAAAAGCTAATCAACTCATAAGGGTGTCATTGATTTAATTCACCATCAATTATCAATTTTTTATTAAAACACATCAATATAAATTAACACTACCTCTCATGCATACAACTTTTAACTGTAAATCGTTAATATATGACCATTTATTACCAAAACATGATCGTTTCTACCAGAGACCGATAATTATAATCAAAATAATTATGTCAACAAGCTCTATCAATAACAAATCCTTAATTCTTAGACTTCATATCATTTAATAAAACTCTGTATTTTCATTGGTGTAATTACAACCATCTTATCATATTTTTTTAAAAATTTTAATAAGTACTTTTAAAGTATAACTAACATCAAAAAAACACTAACAATATACTCAAAAATTATTCCCATAACCACATGCACGAATCATCACTTTCATAATAAATATAAACTATTTTACTCAAATTACATCCAAATCACTCTTATAAAAACTTTTTTTTCATTCCTTAACAATTTTTAAAACATGCTTGTTCAAATACCATTTAATCTAGATAATTATCTAAAAAACAATGCTATTCCAATAACACATAAATATGTTTATCAAAAAAAACATTCTTACATTATTATAGCCAATTGACCTAACCAGTACACAAATTCTGTATAATTATTTTTATCAGTTTATATTTTTATAAATCTAACAATGGGGAAAAAAATCTTTAGTACCCAAATGATTTTAAAACCATTTATATATAAAATTTTAATAATTACATAAGATAAAATTCACAACCATATCTATTAAACCTCATTATACTTTAATAAAAGCATTACATTTTATAAAGCACTTATTCAAGTTTATATTAACGGTCACCTTTCAATTTTGAAGGTATAATGTATAATTATAGGGCTATAAATATAAGTCTATTCTATTTCAAACTACAATAAATACGAATGCTCAATTCACGTAACAACGATTTTTAATAAGCTTACAAAATATATAAATCATAAATTCAGTACAAACAAAACATCTATGTGTCAATTCTAGCAAATTAACAAGCATAAGTTATTACATTTCATTCCATGCAGTATATCCACCTGATAAATTTAAAAATTTTTTACCCGGTAACTTTTTAAACAACGTCTGTATTGCCGCATGGCTTTTAAATCCATGCTGGCAATAAATTACCACAGTTTCTGATTCTTTAATTGATTTAGGTATTGATTCAAAACTTGAGATAGCAAGTTTTGAAAAAGGCCAGTTAACAGATAATGGTATATTACTAACTTGCCATTTATAAGATTCTCGTATATCAACCAAACATATTGATTTAAGTATTTGTGTTAATTCCTTAGGAGTGATCGTTAATACTTCAAAAAACTTGCACATTGATGATTGTCCGCAGTTTAATACAATTTCATTTTGAGGCTTGGAGCATGTGGGACAGTTTTTAGATTTCGAAAGTTTATAAATCTGTGTTTCCATGCTTTTGGCATTAATAGTAAACAATTTATTAATGAGAGGATTAAACGTTGTTGATTGAGCTCCTTTTGACACAAGAAGCCACTTAATACATTCTAAAGCTTGCATACTACCAATAAGCCCAGGTAGTGGTCCTAGTACACCATACTCAGCACAATTTGGAATATAATTAGATGGTGGTTCAGGATATAGACAACGGTAACAAGTACTGTTTTCTGTATTAAATAACGCAATTTGCCCTTCAAATCCTACAATTGCACCATATATCATTGGAATTCCAATCTTATATGTATAATCGTTTATTAAAAATTTTGCAGAAAAATTATCAGTACCATCGATTACCAAATCAAATTTGTTAAAAATTTCTTCAACATTGTTAGCAGTCAACATAGTATGAAATGGTAAAATACTAATTTCAGGATTAATCGCTTTAACAAATTTAACTGCACAATGTAATTTAGATTGTTCAAGCTGAGAAGAATTAAATAAAATCTGCCGATGTAAATTAGAAAGGGTAACAGTGTCTTCTTCAACGATTCCAAGTGTTCCAACGCCAGCACCCGCCAGATACATAAGCACAGGTGCACCTAAACCACCAGCACCGACGCATAACACACGTGCATTATTTAAAATTTTTTGTCCTTCTAGACCAATCTCAGGCAAAATAATTTGACGTTGATAACGATCTAATGTGTGTTTATGCATATTTTTTCCTAAACATATCTAGTATTTATTTGCATCTTTAGTGCACATGAATATGGTTGAAAGCTTGTAAATTGACCGTTATCCATATAAATTTGGTAATCAACAAATTTATTAATTTCATCATTAGCATGAGTAACGTAAAGCATAGGCATAGAAAATTCTTGACTGACCAATTTTAAATAAGATAAAATATCGTATTTAGCATCAACATCTAAAGCATTAATTGGTTCATCAAGTAGTAATAATAACGGGCTAGTTAATAGTGATCTAGCAATAGCTATACGTTGTTTTTGACCACCTGATAAAGAGTTAGTTGTCTGATCCAGTAATTTATCAATTTTCAATGCTTGTATTACTTGTTCATACTGTATTTTACGCTCGTTTTTAGGTGTTCGTTTAAAACCATAAAGTAAGTTAGCTCCAATACTCAAATGTGGAAAAAGGTAGGTTTCCTGAAAAATTAATCCAACGTGTCGTTCTTTTGGTGGTAAAAAGAAATTATTTTTAGAATCTTGCAAACTTTGGTTATTGAATTGACAAAACCCATGTTTTGCTTTTGTAATACCAGCAAGACATCGTAAAAATGTTGTTTTTCCACAACCAGAATGACCTGAAATAGCAGTTATTCCCTGATTAGGAAAATTAAATTTCACATTTAGAGTAAATTGTCCTAACGATAAATAAAATGCACCATATATTCCACTCATTACAATTTTACCTGGCGGGTTTTATTCACTGTAAATAGTAAAAATAAAATAGCAAAACTAAATATCAACATGGCAGCTGATAAAAAATGCGCGTTACTGTATTCTAGTTCTTCAACTAAATCATAAATAGCAATAGAAGCAACTCGGGTTGTTCCTGGAATATTTCCGCCAATCATTAAAACAACACCAAATTCCCCTAAAGTATGTGCAAAAGCTAATACAGTGGCGGTTAATAGTCCTCTTTTAGCCAAAAACAGATGAACGCTGAAAAAATAATCTAATTTTGAAGCGCCTAGTGTTATTGCCACTTCCTCAGGGACAGAACCAATGGACTCAAAAGCCGTTTGTAAAGGTTGCACAGAAAAAGGTAAGGAATACAACGTGGACCCAATAACAAGCCCAGTAAATGTAAAAACCAACGAAGAACCTGTTAGAAGTGTCCAATAGTGGCCTAAAAAACCTTGCTCGTTTAAAATAATCAATAAATAAAAACCTAAAACAGTAGGTGGTAAGACTAACGGTAACGCGACTGCTGTTTCAACAATGGATTTCAAAAAACTTTTTGGTGTTTTTATTAACCACCAAGCAAGCGGCAGAGCAATAATAAGTAATACTAAAGTAGTTACACAAGCTAGTCGCAAAGAAACCCAAAAAGGTGTTAAAAGTTCAAACGAGATCATGAGGAGACTTCATAACCAGCTGCCTGGATCAAAACCTTGATTTCTGACGACTTAAGAAAGGCTAAAAAATCCTTCGCAGCTTTATAATTAAGCGTTTTTTTTAATAAGACAGCGGATTGTTGAATAGGATTATACAAATTACTAGGTATTAACCAAATGCCAGGAGCGCTATCTTGTTTTGATTGCTTTAGTTGAGAAAGTGCCACAAATCCACAATGTGCATTACCTGTTGAAATATAGTTATACGTCTGATTAATATTTTCTCCTATCACAAACTTAGGCTTTAAGTTTTTTAATAAGTTAGTATGTGTTAAAAATTCTTCAGTAGCTAACCCATATGGAGTTAATTTTGAATTAGCGATAGCTATTTTTTTTATACTTGGATCGATTAGCAAAGCAACATCTAATTTTCCAATATTTTTATTTGGTACCCACAAAAGAAGTTTTCCAGTTGCATAGATGATTTGTGTAGCTGAATCAGCCAATTTTTTTTGAATTAAACGCTTAGGTTTTTCAGAATCTGCAGAAAGGAAAACATCATATGGTGCACCATTAAGAATCTGTGCATAAAGTTTACCACTTGATGCTTTACTAATTGTAAGTAAAACTTTAGCGTATTCTTCAAAAAGCGGTTTAATTTGATCTATTGTATGAGAAAAATTAGAAGCAACGGCTATATTAAGAGTTTGAGATGTAGTTGATTTTGCTGAATTTGCAAATATAAAACTAAAAATGATCAGTGGAAGCAACTGGGTCCATAAATATTTAATATGCATACTAAATAAGATACCATACGCATGCGTCATCGAGTTTTACACTATTAGCACGTAGTGTAGTAACAAAATATACGTTATCACGACGAATATTAAATATTCTACTCACAATCCTCTCAGTCAAAATCTCGATAACTTCAGTGGATATATCACAAGTACCATATAGCCGCCTTCTTTCCATCGTCTCTATATTTATACCATAAAAGTAACATGTAAGTTTCCATCCAAGCAAGTATAATATACACGAACTATGCTATATATCAAGTTATGCAGGCTAAAATATACAAATATTAAAGTAGTAATATATTGTAAATAATACGACCAAATTTTACATTAGTTCAAATTAATAAAAAATTATCTCCTATATCAGGATATGCGTTTATCACAATCGTTGACAAACAAATAAGTTATAGTACCTATTCAGTGCTACAACCTTTAAAAAATTTAACAAATAATTCATTAAAATTCTTATAATTTTCAACAATCACAATGTACATTACCAAACAATATGCACAAGAATAAAGCTTTTATCAAATATATTTATGAATAACACTACATCATTACACTGTAATTCACTAAGGATGTTAACATTAAAAATGTTGCAATTTTATAAAATAATTCTTTCATTTTTTGATAAAATTCCACATAAATTACTATAGTTTTAATCAAACGACTTTAGTTCAACATGCTCAATATTTTAAATAACTAACAAATATAATTTCTTACCTATCATAATATTCTTATCACTTCTGACTAAGATTTTTAAAATTCTATCTAATATAGATTACCCAAATGAACAACAACATCAAGACAAAAGGTGCTTTGCCGTAAATATTGCTTTTTCGCATAAATTGCAAGATCAACATTACTAAATCAAAATAATTATCTGATGATAAATTATTCAGTATATTTTCAAATTGCCAAAATTAAGATCACAACTTGACTATATATTTAAACACTAGTATTTTAAATCACTTTTTATAATTTAAAATAGTTATTTATCAAAACAACTCTAGCACACTACAAACAATGATGTCTTATTTATTAAAATAAACGGTAAATTAATACTCATATAAGGTTTAATTTTTGTTGACTATAGAAAATATAACCTACTTAAAATAATAATTTTTTTATAGAATAGTTTTCACAATGTATTTTTGCATTTAGGGGGGGTACATTCCTACCATAATA